>Ga0181573_10001105_pt1 | contig 27146 bp, 21 predicted proteins | sample 101ome_25_FD_148643 | JGI IMG/M metagenome (GOLD analysis project Ga0181573, IMG submission 148643) | Coastal salt marsh microbial communities from the Groves Creek Marsh, Skidaway Island, Georgia - 101409BT metaG (spades assembly) | ecosystem: Environmental > Aquatic > Marine > Intertidal zone...
AACTGCTACGACAACGCAGCGGTGGAAACCTTCTTCAAGACGATCAAGGCTGAGTTGCTGTGGCAACGCTCCTGGCGCACACGTCGCGACGCTGAGATTGCCAACTTTGAATACATCAATGGCTTCTACAATCCGCGCCGAAGGCACTCAGCCTTGGGCTGGAAAAGCCCCTTGGCCTTCGAACGTAAGGTCGCTTAAATGAGTAATCGGAGCGGCACGGAAGCGTGACAGGTCCAAAATGTGGCGGGGCTCAGGCCGTGCCTGCGACACACCTCAACAGTCGGCATTCCAGCTTCCTGCTCCTTAATCATCCCAATTATCTGCGCATCCTTGAAACGGCTCTGTCGCATGTGTCTACTCCTTCAAAGTTGGCGCAGACTCTACATTACAGTGAGGGATTGCGAACGGGGCAGGTCAGGTCAGTCGCGGGCACAAGAGATCATCCTGTTCGGGGCCACGGGATTTGGGCTTCATCACTCGATCCCAAATTGCAGGGTTCTGGGCTAAAACCTACCAAATCCTGCAACTCAAAGCCACCAGAAATACAACTTCATAAAACAAAATCAATATGTTGAGAGTTGTTCAGGCCGGACTAATAATAGAGTTACACCCCATAACCTGACCTACAGGATACTGTAAATATTGACTTTTTAGAATGCTTGGTGTGTAAAGTGACGAAGCCAAATTCCAATGGAGCATCCGTTCACCTAATGCACATTCTCAACATCCTGGGCGACTAGAATATGCGGATCCATTGGCTTTGCGTGTAAGTATCCTTGCTGGCTAGTCACGCCAGCTTTGTTCAGAACGATGGACTGGCGCTCGCTTTCAATACCTTCGCCAATCACTTTAATTTTTACTCTTTTTGCTAGCATCGATAGCGCAAGAACGGTTGAGCGTGCTGTTTCGCTGATTTCACAGTCATCAATAAGGCTTTTGTCAAGCTTGATAATGTCTATAGGAAAGCGCATCAGGCGATGAAAGTTACTATGCTCTGTACCAAAATCATCCAGGGCAATCAGAAAACCTGCATCGCGAACTTTCTGAAGGTTGCGTTCAACCTCACCAATGTGGATATTTGCAAAAACAGCGCGCTCTGATATTTCTACAATAATTTTTGTACCATAGATCGTTTCAGTCTCATTGGCTTGAGTAATGAACTGCTCAGTAAAGTCATCGCTTGAGAACTGATCCAACTCATAGTTCCAAGAAACATAGGTATTCGGGTAACGGCTTATATTAATTAGGACATCGTTTCTCATCCTTGTGCGAATATCTTGAAACTCTGGTCTGAAGAAGACTTTGTTGAACACTACAAGAAACATGCTAGGTGGAATGACAGAGCCATCAGGCTTAATCCAACGGATGAGCGTCTCAAAGCCTTCAAACTCTTTGCGCTCTGTATTGTAGATGGGCTGTACGTAATATTTGAACTCATGCGCAAGTAGGCCCGCTTCGACCTCCAATTCGGTGACAAACGCTCCGCGAGTTTCCATCTCCAACTGGAAAGCTTCATCTGCTACTATGCTGCGATTACCCCCAAGCCTCTTGGCTTCGGTAAGCGCAAGTTCAGCAAGGCTTAGTGATACATCTAAGGATTTGCTCCGAGACAGTTTAGCAATCCCAACAGATGAAGTGCGTGAGACTAGCTTGCCCTCAAACTGTATATGTGTATCACCAACCGCATGTCTGAGAGTGCCGCCAAATTCCCTTACAGCCTCGACATCTCTCCAGGGGGCGATTACTAAGAACTCTCCCCCTCCAAACCGCAGTGGAGTGGCACCCTTCTGACTCAAGTCCCTGAGGGTTTGTGCAACTGCAATCAACAGGGCATCCCCCACCCGATGTGGGTAGGTATCATTAACCGATTTAAAGTGATCAATATTCAAGAGGTAAATGGCAAAGTCCTGCCCCCTCTCCAAATCATCCTCAAACTTTAAATGATTCTTCAGTGCTAAGCGGTTCCACAGGCCTGTGAGAGGATCCGTATAAGCCTGGATCACAAGCTCGCTTTTTTGTTGATTAATTAGATTGTTACTCTCACGTAACTTTTCGTTCGCCTTTTCTAGTTCTTCCGATTGTTTTTTAAGGTTCGTTGCCTGGCTTTCGATACGCTGCTGGTAATTTATAAGATCTGTGACGTTTTCCAAATTGGTTAACAGCAGGCGGCCTTTCCCGTTGGGGTTTTCAATCCATTTACTTTGCACCCTGAAGTACAACCTATCACCTGTATTTTTTTTAAAGACCAATGGTTGGGGAAGCTCGTCTAATACACCTGTCCGAAGATTACGTAAGTTCTCACGATCTTTAAGCACTGTTAATTCATCACGTTCTTCCCAAAATCCGTTTAAAGGATTTTTTGCATCTTCCATAGACGCGATGCCAGTCTGCGCCATGTATGCATATGACATGTAATGCCAAGAAAAATCTTCATTTTGGACAGTGATCGCCGTCGACTGGCTGTCAAGGAATGTGCGAAATAACTGTCTTTGTTCTTCTCTCTGGCTTGCGGTTTTCTTTTCATATGTTGATGTAACCCAGTAGGTTGCCAGGAATGTGGTTGGGGTTGTAGACGCAACGACTGAAGTAAAACTCAACAGATCAAAGGGATGGTCACCACCCACATACAAGATACTGCTGACAACCACCAAAACAGCTAATGTCACAGTAATAGCAACCCGATACCAAATCGGCAGGAAGACTTTGAAGAATTCAGTGTCAAACATCAGCGGTTCCCTTGATCAGCCCCACCAGATTGGTCCAGTTTGAATGTTAGTGCATGATCGGCCGGGTTTCCATCGGAATGATGGTTTCTGGTGCTATGAAAGCCTTGGACAGCGCTTCACATCAGGCGTGAATAAGGGGCAGACACGTTTTGCCCGCGTGGCAACCGAGCTAGAGTGACGAGCGCCCGAGCGGTGAAGCCATTGGCGCGTTTTACCGCTCGTACGCCCAATTAGGGTGTAGCAGTGTAGCCAGTGTAGCCGTTACAATGAATGTTCTGGATGCATGTTAACTATATGTTTTTGCTATGTTGTTCGGCAGCAATTGGAAAAGGCATTATACCCCAGTGCGCACTCTGCGCAAAGTTTATGGAAATCGCTTCACTGGCTACACCCCTACACTCTGAGCCTCCAACGGCTCCCCGAAGCGCGAAGCCGCTGCTGCATAAACTCAAATAGAATCTGAACCAGAGCCTCAGTTACGAAAACGCTTCAGTATGCCGAAAAACTCTGACGACGGACACCCATCTGGCAAGCAATGATCGTTAATTTTAAAACGTAATTGGATACACTTGAACTGCATCAATTTGCTCAATTGAATGAATATGCTATTTATAGCAAAAAAGTAAACAAGATGTCATTTGGATCTGTGGGGCTATCCCTCTTTTGCGTAATTTCAATGTCTGCTTGTAACCCCTTGCAGATTCCTTACGCCCCTGGCACCCCAATAAGCCAGCTTAACGAGGATATCAGTTATTGCTATGAATAAGCGGAGGAAATTTACCCTATTTCAATAGCGACTTTTCAGGGTGCCGGATATTCCACTCCGAGCAATACTAACTGCTACGGTAGTCGTAATGGCGTCTCTTGCACGACTTATGGAGGCAACTTCATAGCTCCTTACACGTATCAGTCTGATATAAACGCGACAAAACCTGAGCTTGCTCGGAACCAGTGTTTTAAGGCTCGTGGTTACGCCATGAAATTTGTTGAAGAGTGCACGGGAGACGTTATCGGTATACTTGAAGCCTATAGAAGTTCTGAGCGTTCCGAAGTTCAGGAAGTAATAGACTCGCGCTCCTGTTGGATAAAGGAACCGGAAACCGGTCGAGTAGCTATAATAGCGGATCCTTAAGCAAAATATGCCGTGGAAGATGCGTCGATGAAAAGCGCCTCAACTTGAGAATTTGCTCGTATAGACGGTCGGCGTTTTGAGTTGAAACAAGAAACTGTAATAAAAATTGGTCGACTCGAGGACAAAAGCAGGGTTCTTCGAAATAATTTGCAACCGGTTGCAAAAAATCATTGACTCAAGCCTTGCTGCTGCGCAATCGTAAATGAGCGGCCGAAACAGAGTTGGGCATTACCATGGCTTTCATCTGACAAATTCGGCCTCGCGCGGCGTTTATTCGAAGGCGGAAACGTCGGGAAATCTTCCTGATTACATCAGGGACCGGTATATTTGGGAGCGGCGAACCGGCGCCACCTTGGGAGGAAATGAAATGAAAAAAACACTTACGACAGCAAGCATCGTCGCCATGTTGGCATCCGGTGCGGTTGCTCAGGAAATTGGCGCAACCTTTTCGCGTTTTGACGACAACTGGCTGACAGTTTTGCGTAACGGCATGGTTGAATATGCTGCGACGATTGACGGTTTGTCCTATCAGCAGGTAGATGCGACTGATGACTTGGCGAAGCAAATTGACCAGGTGAAAAACTTCGTTGCTCAAGGCGTTGACGCTATCATCGTAAACATTGTCGACACCTCTGCCGGTGCGGCTGTTTCGGCAGCAGCTGGCGACACTCCGCTGGTTTATGTAAACCGTGAACCGGACAACGTGGATATGCTGCCTCCAACCCAAGCATTCGTTGCGTCAAACGAAATCGAATCCGGCACGCTGTCCGCATTCGAAGTCTGTAAAAACCTGCGTGCCGCAGGTAAAGGCAACGGCGCACGCGGTTACCTGATGAATGGTCAGTTGACAAACCAGGCGGCCGTACAGCGTTCCAAAGACGTTTACGACGTGATTGGCATGGACATGTGTAACTTCATGGAAATCATTGACGAGCAGACTGCAAACTGGTCGCGTGACGAAGCGCAGGACTTGATGACAAGCTGGATGTCGTCGGGCGAGCCATTTGACTTTGTATTGGCGAACAACGACGAAATGGCCATCGGTGCGATTCAGGCGATGAAAGCAGCAGGTATGGATATGGCAGACGTTCAGGTTGGCGGTGTTGACGCATCACAGGACGCTCTGCTTGTTATGGCTGCAGGCGACTATGACGTCACAGTCTTCCAAGACTCGGTTGGTCAGGGGACAGGCTCGATCGATGCTGCGATCAAACTGGCAAATGGGGAATCCGTGGACAGCAAAGTCTACATCCCATTCGTTCTGGTTACCCCTGAAAACATGGGTGACTTCCTAGACAAGAACTAGTCTTGCCAAACTAAACATCGGGCGGCGCGAACCAGCGTCGCCCATCCTATTTCCGCCAATTCGGGGAGGCGCACATGGCTGATTCTAGCCACGGCACCGGCGGGCTGACCTTCGATAAATCGAAAAGGTCTTGGCCTAACGAGCTGAATATTCTTTTGGCTCTCGTCATCATCATCGTTATTTTTGAAATCATCGGACAAGTCGCCCCATATATGAACGGGCAGAGCTTTTTGTTTGACACAAGAGGCCGTTTCGACAGTATTTTTAACGAAGCTCGACTGAAGATTATGATCTTGCAGGTTGCCACGATCGGCATCATTGCACTCGGCGTCACTCAGGTGATCATTACGGGGGGTATTGACCTGTCATCCGGACCGCTTGTGGCGGCAACGGCGATGATCGCGATGAGCTTTGCACAGGTTGCCGAGGTTAATGGCTTCCCGAACCCGAAAGCATTGTTTGGCCCATGGGCTATGGACCTTCCGGTGTTGATACCAGTGGTCATAGGCCTGTTATTCGGGGCCATGATCGGGATCATTAACGGCACATTTATCGCCTATTTCCGAATTCCACCTTTTATCGCGACGCTTGGCATGTTCCTGATTTGTCGTGGCATCGCGCTGTGGTGGTCAGGCGGGAACCCGATCTCTTTCCCAACCGAAGGCTATGCTTGGATCGGGTCTGGCATGATGCCTGTTGTGTGGTTTATCATTTTGGCAATCCTGTTTCAGTGCATCATGAGCTTCACGGTTTATGGCAAGCACACCTATGCAATCGGTTCGAATGAAGAGGCTGCCCGGATGTCCGGGATCAACGTGAAGCGCCACAAGGTCTTGGTGTATATGATCGCATCCATTCTGGCCGCATTCGCTGGCATTGTGCTGAGTTCAAAATCCGTGACGGCGCAGGCTGGCATGGGCGAGTTTTACGAACTTTTCGCGATTGCTATGGCGGTGATTGGTGGGATTAGTTTGCAAGGCGGTCGCGGCTCGATCTTCGGTACGGTCCTTGGAGCGATGGTGCTTGGAGTTATTCAAACCGGGTTCATCTACATTAAACTCGACGGGTCCTATCAGCTTATGGCGATGGGTGGAATTATCATCGCAGCGGTGATCCTGGACCAATATCGCCAACGGCTTAAGGCATAGGGGCACGGATATGAGCGAAGACATAGTTCTGAAAACAGACGACTTGACCAAACACTATGGCGGTGTTCATGCGCTTGAGGGGGCGAACTTTGAACTCCGCAAAGGTGAACACGTTGCCATTATGGGTGACAACGGCGCAGGCAAATCAACTTTCGTCCGTCAGATTACCGGCGTTGAGCAACGCACCCGAGGTTCGGTCCAGTTGTATGGTGAGGACGTGCACTTTTCGGGGCCACTCGACGCGCGCGAAGCTGGCATCGAGACAGTGTTCCAAACCCTTGCTTTGGCTGATGACCTTAATGTGCCGGACAATCTGTTCCTTGGGCGCGAAATGACCTTTTGGAACTGGTTGGGGCCGTTCCGTTTTCTGGATTACAAAGGCATGCGTCAGGCGACGATCGACGGTTTGAACAAAACCGCCGTGAAAATCCCCAACATCCGCAACACCATTCGCAACATGTCGGGCGGTCAGCGTCAGTGCGTGGCAATCGCGCGAACGGCGACCTTCCATTCCAAGCTGACCATTATGGACGAACCTACGGCGGCTCTTGGGGTGCAGGAAACGGCGCAGGTGGAAAACATCATCCGTCAAATGAAGGAACAGGGCGAGCCTTTGATCCTTGTCAGCCACAACATGCGACAGGTGTTTGATCTGGTGGACAGGATCGTTGTGTTCCGGCGCGGCCGGATTTGCGCGAACCTTGATATCAAAAGCGGTGACTATACGGGCGAGGACGTTGTATCCTACATCACCGGCGCAAAAACCGGTGAAGAGTATATGGAAGCCACACTTTGACACTTTGGCCGGTCAATGGACCGGCCACTTTCAGTACTTTGGAAATGACCGCTTTGAACGGCGGAACGGCCACGCTGTGGGAGAACAGATAATGACCATCCGATTTGCAATTTTGGGCGCCGGTCGCATCGGGCTAGTACATGCGCAAGCATTGAAGGAAGTTGCCGGTGCAGAACTAGTTGCTATTGCCGAGCCATTCGAAGCCGCCGCCAAATCCGCTCAGGCGAAATTCGGAGGCGACCTGCGCAGCATTGATGACATCGCCGTATCTGAGGATGTGGACGCTGTTGTAATCTGCACCCCGACCGACACCCATGCTGACCTGATCGAGAAATTCTCGCGGGCAGGCAAAGCGATCTTCTGCGAGAAACCGGTTGATCTTGATGTTGAACGCGTCCGTGAATGTCTGAAAATCGTGGACGAGACTGAAGCGACACTGATGGTCGGGTTCAACCGTCGCTTCGACCCCGACTTTATGGCGCTGAAGGCGGCAATTGATGCCGGACAGGTGGGTGATGTCGAGATGATCACCATCACCTCGCGCGATCCGGGCGCGCCGCCTTATGATTACATCACCCGCTCGGGCGGCATATTCCGCGACATGACTATTCATGACTTCGATGTGGCCCGCTGGCTGTTGGGCGAGGAAGTGGAAACCGTCATCGCGTCCGCATCGGTTTTGACTGACCCGAAGATTGGTGAGCTTGGAGACTATGACAGCGCCAATGTGATCCTGCGCACCGCATCCGGCAAACAATGTGTGATCACCAATTCACGCCGCGCGGCCTATGGCTATGACCAGAGGATCGAGGTTTTGGGGTCAAAGGGCATGGTCAGCGCCCGCAACACCCATGAAGCGAATATTGAGGTGGCCGGCAAAGACGGCTTCCAATCCCCGCCCCTGCTGAATTTTTTCATGACCCGCTACACAGCAGCCTATGCCAACGAAATCGCGGCCTTTGTCCAATCCCTGTCCGAGAAAACCACCCCGCCCACCACAGGGGAAGATGGACTTCGTGCGTTGGAAATGGCGGATGCAGCGGTGAAATCGGTTGAGACCGGCCAAGCGGTCAAATTGACCTAAAGGAGCATTGCATGACCGGATATTTTTCAGAAGCAGACTGCAATATTGATGACTTCAAGGAGCTGATTGCCGAGGCACTTGATCCGGCGGCATTGAGTTTCACGGACACTGTCGCGAAGAACATCCCGATTTATGATGCCGAGACGACCTCTAATGCGTTGGCCAATCAGGAAACCCGCCGCCAGATCATGGCGGAATGGGCAGATGTTTTGGGACAGCGGTCGGGTGCTGTTGTTCTGAAGGGGGCGATGTCTGATCTGGGTACCATTGACGCGGCAACCACAGCCTTTGAGCAGATCATCGAAGAAGAACGCGCAGTAAACAGCGGCGGGGATCATTTCGGCGAACGTGGCGCGAATGATCGTATTTGGAATTCGCTGCAAAAACTTTGCCTGCGCGACCCAAAACTTTTTGCCCGTTACTTCGCCAGCCCTGCGATTGCCGCCATCAGCGAAGCGTGGCTTGGCCCTTGGTATCAGATGACGGCTCAGGTCAATCTGGTACGCCCCGGCGGCAAAGCGCAGACCTGTCACCGCGACTATCACTTGGGCTTCATGACGCAGCAACAGGCTGAAAGCTTTCCCGCGCATTCACATCTTTTGTCGGCAACCTTGACCCTACAAGGGGCTGTCGCCCATTGCGACATGCCCGTTGAAAGCGGCCCGACAAAGCTTTTGCCCAACTCTCAGCGATACGGCGCGGGATATGTGGCGACGCTTTTGCCGGAATTCCGCGAAGCGTTTGAAGAACATTACGTTCAGTTGCCCTTGGAAAAAGGCGATGCGTTGTTCTTCAATCCCGCAACATTTCATGCGGCAGGCGACAACAGGTCGGCAGATATTCACCGCATGGCCAATCTTCTACAGGTCTCCTCGCCTATGGGGCGCTCGCTTGAACGAATTGATCGGACGGCGATGGTAAAAGCTCTCTACCCCGCGATGCGCGACCTTGGTCTAACGGGATTGGAAAAAGCTGCTGCGATCGGAGCTGCTGCCGAAGGGTATCCTTTCCCAACCAATCTGGACACCGACCCGCCCATTGGCGGATTGGCGTCGGAAAGCCAGGCCGAATTGTTGGCGCGGGCGTTGGATGAGGCTATGAGTGAATCCGAATTCGAAGCGGCTTTGGAGGAAAACCGAAAAAGACGTCTTCCCTAACTGGAGTGTGAATGTCCGATCTGCTACGCAAACCCACTGCTGAAACAGGCAAAGTCCACGATATAACCGTTGCATCTGCCAAGGGACCGTTGTCGCCGGATTGGGGCTATGTGGGCTTCGGTCTTTACAAGCTGAAAGCAGGCGAAATCGCCGCCGAAGTCACCGGCGAACGCGAGGTTATTCTGGTGATGGTCGAAGGCAAAGCCGCGATCAAAGCAGCAGGTAAGGATTGGGGTATTCTGGGCGACCGGATGAACGTCTTTGAAAAGTCGCCACCCCATTGTCTTTATGTCCCGAACGATCAGGACTGGTCTCTGGTTGCGGAAACCGATTGCACCGTGGCGGTTTGCACCGCGCCGGGCAAAGGGGGGCATGAAGCCCGCCGGATCGGGCCGGACAACATTACCCTGACTCAACGCGGCAAGGGCAACAACACCCGCTATATCAACAATATCGCGATGGAAGCGGAAGACTACTGCGACAGTCTGCTGGTCACTGAAGTTTTCACCCCCGATGGAAACTGGTCGTCCTATCCAAGCCACCGTCATGACGAGGATGACTATCCCAACATGACCTATCTGGAAGAGACCTATTACCATCGTCTTAATCCGTGCGACGGATTTGGTATCCAACGGGTTTACCACGAAGATGGCTCGATCGACGAAACCTTCGCGGTGTCCGACGGCGATCTGGTTCTGGTCCCCAAAGGCCACCACCCTTGCGGTGCACCCTACGGGTTCGAGATGTACTATTTGAATGTCATGGCAGGCCCGCTTCGGAAGTGGCGTTTCAAGGCTGACCCTGTGGTTCAGTGGATTATGGATAGAGATGCAAAATGAAAGACTTCGCGAATTACCCGTGCCTGCTGGGCAAAACTGTTTTCGTATCCGGAGGGGCTTCTGGCATTGGGGCTGAAATCGTAAAGGGTTTTGCACAACAAGGGGCAAAAGTCGGCTTTGTCGATTTGGATCGGGAAAGCTCTGAGGCTTTGATGGAAGGTCTTGAGGGTCAGCACGCCTATGCGCAGTGTGACCTGCGAGACATCCATGCTCTGAAAACAGCCTTTTCCGAACTGTCCGAAAAGCTTGGTCCGGCTCAAGTTTTGGTAAACAACGCAGCACGCGACGACCGCCACGACTGGCGCGAGGTGACACCCGAGTACTGGGACGAGCGTATGGCGAATAATCTGCGCCATATGTTCTTTGCCATTCAGGCGGTGGCACCCGGTATGATCGACGCGGGCGGCGGATCAATTATCAATATGGGCTCAAACTCGTGGTGGGAGGCCGGCGGAGGCTTTCCAGCGTACACAACCGCAAAGGCCGGCGTTCACGGGTTGACCCGCACCATGGCGCGCGATCTGGGCGATCACCGCATCAGGGTGAACACAGTCGTTCCCGGCTGGATCATGACAGATCGCCAGAAAGAGCTGTGGGTGACCCCCGAAGCTTTGGCGAAACAGGTAGATCGTCAGTGTCTTCCCGACCCGATTGATCCGGTTTATGTGGCACGGATGGTATTGTTTTTGGCATCTGACGATGCCGCAATGTGCAGCGCGAATAATTTCATGGTTGAAGGCGGGTCGATCTGATCTATTCCCAAATCTGAAATCCTGCGCTAGTGACCTTCGCAGCCTGAGCTCAAAAGGGCTTTGGCAGCGTTGTAGTAGTGCAGGAGAGACCTGAATGGTTGTAACCTTGAAAGATGTGGCAGAGCGTGCGGGTGTGTCCCGTTCGGCTGTTTCCCGTACGTTTACGGATGGCGCATCGGTTTCAACGAAGATGCGGGAAAAGGTCGAAGCTGCAGCGCAGGAACTGGGGTATCACCCAAACGCTCTGGCTTCGTCGCTTACGACTGGTCGAACCAAGTTGATCGGGCTGGTATCCAACAACTTCCACAACCCGATCTTTCTGGAAGTCTTTGACCTGTTCACCCGCGCCTTACAGGATGTTGGCTTGCGCCCCTTGCTGGTGAACCTGTCCGATGAAACCGACCCGGCCAATTCGGTGCGTATGCTGCGCCAGTATTCTGTCGACGGTGTGGTGGTGGCCTCGTCGACATTGCCCCCCAGCTTTTCTACGGCCTTCAAGGATGCGGGTGTTCCCGTGGTCAACAGTTTCGGGCGTTTTGCCAGCGCGCCCGAGGTGGATATCGTCGGCATCGACAACGTCGAATGCGGTCGCATGGCCGCGCGGACATTGGTGGAGCGTGGTTACACGCGCATCGGTTTTTTGGGCGGCCCAAAAAGCGCTACCTCGACCCAAGACCGTTTCGCGGGATTTGTATCAGAGCTTGTGAAGCATTCCGGCATTACATGTTCGCATTCCTATGCCGGGTTCTATTCATTCAATGCCGGGCGGGAAGAGATGTCGCGCCTGTTAAAAGATAATCCCGCCGAGGCCTATTTTTGCGGTGACGATGTACTGTCGATAGGTGCGCTTAGCGCCATTAAGGATTTCGGGCTAAAAGTGCCAGAGGACATCGGGATTATCGGCCTGAACGACATGGAAATGGCGGGTTGGGAAAACATCAACCTGACAACAATACGGCAGCCGATCCAAAAGATTGTCACGGCTTCAATCGAACAGATCGTCTCAATGCTTCAGGGCGAGCATCAGGATCAGCCAAAGGCACGCATATTCCCGTGCGAGGTGGTTGAACGGGGCACTCTGCGTCAGCGATCCTAGCCACGCGGAAAACTTGTTTTATTCCAAGCCTTGGGGGGCCAGTTCCCCTATCGAGTCCTCCATCGCTGCGCGATCCCCGTTTCTCGTCGTCTTGGCCGTGGCGGGAAGTGGTGTATCAAAACAATATTCCGGTTCGGATTTTTGCCTCTCCCAAGTCTTTAGCATTTCCTGCCATGCTCCGGTCAGACTACGCGGTTCCGGCATGTCATCGCGGATTTCGGCCGCGAGCAAAGGCAGGTTGTAGCAAGGAATGCCCGCATACATATGGTGTTCGGTATGCCAATTCATGTGCCAGTACAAAAACTCGACAAAAGCAGGCAGCCGAATGGAGCGGGTGCTTTTTCGAAAGTCGGATGTTGCTTCCATAAGACCGCAGTGTTGGGGCAGGGATACGAAATATGCCAGCCAGTTGCCGATGAAGCTTGGGATGGAAAGGATAACAGGCAGAACCCAAAGCCCTGACCAGAGGGAAACACAGAGAATGCCAAAATGGAAACCAAGTAATATCCGTGACCACTGTATTGATTTGCGGTGCTGTGCCGGTTGGTCTTTACGAATTGCAGTCAGCCATTCGTTAAACGAAACGTCTGTGCGTCCGGTTCGGCCGGTTGCATCCAGAATTGTCAGCCAGATTGCCGACAAAAGTCCACCTTTTCCAAATGTTCTGCCGGGTTGGGTCAACAGGTTTAGCGTGAACAGTTGCAGCAGGAATGTTCGCCCCACGTTTGGGTGAAGGGGTAGCAAGTTTTCGCGATCAGCTTCGGGGTGCAGGGTATATCTGTGATGATAGGTATGGCTGGCCGCATAATCGAACGGGTTCCACCAACTGATCAGGCTGAAAAGATACAGGAATATCTTGTTCAAAACCTTGGTTTCAAACACTGTCCCGTGTCCAAGCTCATGCGGGGCTGTGCCTTGAAAGAACGAAGCGACTGTTCCGTGAAGAAACAGTGCTACGGCAAACAAAATCCAGTGCTGCTGTGACCAGGCCAAATAGGTTAGTGCTGCCGTTGTGCAGAACAATAGCAGATGGCCACCGGTAAGCTTCCAAGCTTGCCGATCGCTTTTTTTCGAAAGTTCGCGGAACCGTTCGGGGGGCAGGCGGGATCTGTACCACTGTACGTTCACGTTAGTACGTGCCTCGCTAAGCGGCGGATAGTCCATTGTGCCCTCCTTTTACGGGTTACCCCTGACGGAACATCGGCGGGCGGGCATCGACCCACTTGCCGTTGTCTTTGGCCGAGGCAACAGCCGCATGAACTGCCGCCATTGACCGCAATCCGTCTGCTGCCGCTGGTAGCCCGTCACGAACCTCGCCGCGGACTGCATCCGCCAGATCGCAGTAGATATTGGCCACCGCAAGCGGGAAGCCTTCGGGGTGGGCAATCGCCACGCGTGACAGACGTGTCGCGTCGAAATGCAGCCCACCTTCGCCTTTTTCCATGATCTGCGTGCGACCACCAAGGGGCGTGTAGATCAGCTGGTTTGGTTGTTCGGCATGCCATTTCAGTCCGCCGGATTCACCGAAGATCTGAATTTCAAACCCGTGCTGGCGGCCAACAGCCACTGACGATGTCCACAAACGGCCCACAGTGCCGCCAGTCATGCGGAAGTTCACCATGGCGTCGTCTTCCAGCTCACGGCTGGCGATGGTCGAGGCAAAGTCGGCTGACAGGGTTTCAACCTCATCCCCGCAGATAAAGCTGGCCATGTGCATTGCGTGGATACCGCAATCGGCAAACTGGCCGGATACCCCCGCCATTGCCGGATCATAGCGCCAACGAACGCGCGGGTTATCGGCATCCCCTGCATCACCGTGGTGGCCGTGGCTGAAATTCGTTACCACTAGCCGCACTTTGCCGATCTCACCGGCGCGAACCATGGCCCGTGCCTGACGCACCATCGGATAGGCCGAATAGGCGTAGTTCACCGCGCAGATTTTGCCGGATTTTTCGGCAACGCGAACGATTTCTTCGCCCTCTTCCACGGTCATGGTCATCGGCTTTTCGCACAGCACGTTAAAACCCGCCTCAAGAAAGGCCTTGGTGATCTCGAAGTGCGTCGCATTAGGGGTGGCAACCGTCACCAGATCAATCCGGTCATCGCGATCCTTTTCACCCGCCAGCATTTCCTGCCAATCGCCATACGCGCGGTCGGCGGCAACACCCAAACGCTGCGCATATTCACGGCCCGCATCGGGGCGGTGATCCAGTGCACCGGCGGTAAATTCAAACATCCCGTCGGCTTGGGCACCCAAGCGGTGGGCTGGTCCGATCTGGCTGCCTTCGCCGCCGCCAATCATGCCCCATTTCAATTTTGTCATGGCCTCTAGTCCTTATTTAAAGCCGATGCTTTCCAAATATTCGCGGTTCTTGCGCGCGTCGCCTAGCGGGTCGGGATCGAGCGTTGGGTCGCAGTCCTGCTCAATGGTGCACCAACCTTCGTAACCCGAATCCAGCAGAAGCTGACGCACTGCGGGAAAGTCGACCTCGCCGTCTGACAGGTTGCAGAAAATCCCCTGTCCGCAAGCGTCGTAGAACCCTGTTCGGTTGGCGATAGCCTCGGCTTTCACCTTGGGATCGGTGGACTTGAAGTGAACATAGGTGATCCGATCCATATGGCGCTTCATAAACGCCACGGGGTCGAACCCGGCATAGGTGCAGTGGCCGGTATCAAGGCACAGTTTCAGCGTGTCGGCGTCGACTTCCGACAGGATGCGTTCAACCTCGGGTTCGAAATCCATGAAGCCACCGGCATGCGGGTGAAGCTCGGGGATCAGGCCGTATTCCTCGGCCCCCATTTTCGCGATAGTGACGATCCGGTCGCGATAGGCCGCCCATTCGGCGTCATCCATCTGCTCGGCTTCGCTGGCGCGGCCTGCGGTCGGGGCGCGGCGTTCGGAAATTGAATCGATCAACACAAAGTGCTTTGCCCCATGCGCCTTGAGCGCCTTGCAGGTACGCACCGCGCCATCCATGACCTCGTCCCATTTGTTCGGGTCGTGGAACGGGCGGAACACAACGCCGCCGATCAGCTCAAGGCCGAATTCGTCCAAAGCTTCGGCCAGAATAGCCGGATCTTCCGGCATGAACCCCACAGGGCCCAATTCGATCCCCTTATACCCCGCTTCGGCGCAGTCGCTAAGCACACTGCGCCATGTGGGGTTGCGCGGATCATCTGCAAATTCAACACCCCACGAACAGGGCGCATTGCCGATACGAATAGTCATTTAAGTGCTCCTTAAACCTGATTGACCGGGGTCCATATCCCGGTGTTCGAGCTTTTCAAAACGGCATCAACCACTTCGGCAACGGCAAGCCCGTCGCGGAAAGTTGGCCATACATCTTGACCTGTCTCTATCGAGGAAAGGAAATCCCGCGCCTCGATAATGATGCTGTCCTGATAGCCGGTGCCATGCCCCGGCCCGAGGCAGAACGGCTCGTAATCAGGATGCGCAGGTCCCGTCAGAATCTTGCGGAACCCGCGTTCAGCCTCGGGGCCTTCTGCGCGATAAAGCCAGATGGCGTTCTGATCTTCCTGATCAAAGCGGATTGACCCCTTGGTGCCATGAATTTCGTAGGCATACCCCATTTTCCGCCCCGTAGCAGTACGGCTGGAATAGATATGCCCCATCACACCGTTTGCAAAACGGCACATGATCTGGGCGTGATCATCATTGGTCACTTCCCCGCCGGGGCGGGACGCATGCACGGTTTCCACCTCTGCCATGACCTTTTCAATCGGACCCATCAGCGCCAAAGCCGCGTTGATCGGGTGCGGGGCCAGATCGCCCATGTTGCCGTTCGCAATCCCGTCACAGCGCCAGTTGAAAGGCTCGTTCGGATCGGCCAGAAAATCCTCTTCATGGGTGCCGCGAAACCAAGTGACATCCCCAATGGCACCTTCGGCCAGCAGCTTTCGGACGAACTGGCTGGCGGGGGTGCGGATGTAGTTGAAGCCGATCATATTGGCTACACCTGCCTTCTCGGCTGCGGCAACCATAGAACGCCCATCCTCAAGTGACTCTGCCAGCGGCTTTTCACAAAGAACCGGTTTGCCAAGCGCCAGCGCTGCCTCGGAAATCTCGCGGTGCGTGTCTTGCGGCGACGCAACAATCACCGCTTCGACTTTCGGGTCAGCGACGAGCGTTTGCCAGCTATCTGCCGCGCGCTTAAAGCCAAACTCATCGCGGTATCGCTCTGCGCTGGCCAGCGAACTTGCTGCAACCATCTCAAGCCGAGGACGTAGCTTGGTGTTGAAAACAGCCCCCACTGAGGACATGGCAACGGCATGGGCTTTGCCCATATAACCGCCTCCGATAATGCCGATTCCGATCTCAGTCATGGGTTCTTCTTTCAAGCGAAATATTTCAGTTTGCAACCGGTTGCAAAAACTGTAACTTGGGATTCGACACGGCGCAAGAAGCATTTCAAACTGCGCCGAAATATTTACGCAATCGCAGGAGTGGTGACGTGACCAACGCAACGGTGACACTGACTACAGCACAGGCAATCGTACGCTGGATATCTGCCCAGTTTATTGAAATCGACGGCGAAGAACATCGCCTTTGTGGCGGTGGTTTTGGCATCTTTGGTCACGGCAATGTCACGTGTCTTGGCGAGGCGCTGAATAACTATCATGACGAGCTGCCGCTGTATCGCGGGCAGAACGAACAAAGCATGGGGTTTGCCGCCGCAGGTTACGCCAAACAGTGGCTTCGTCAGCGTTTTATGTTCTGTACCGCAAGCGCAGGGCCGGGCACGGCGAACCTTTTGACTGCGGCGGGTCTGGCGCACGCCAACCGTCTGCCGATGCTGATGCTCTGCGGCGATACCTTTCTTACCCGTCTGCCGGATCCGGTTTTGCAGCAGATGGAAAACTTCTATGATCCGACCTTTGGTGTGAACGACGCGTTCAAACCCGTCACCCGCTATTGGGACCGGATCACCCATCCTGCACAGGTGATACAGTCGCTGCCAGCCGCCATTGCCACGATGCTGGACCCCGGTGATTGCGGCCCGGCGTTTCTGGGGCTTCCTCAGGACGTTCAGGGCTGGACTTACGACTACCCAGAAGCTTTCTTTAAAAAGAAAGTGCATCGCATTCGTCGTCAAAGCCCCGATGCAGATGAAATTGCTGATGCTGTTACACTTTTGAAGTCAGCCGAGCGCCCGATGATCATCGCAGGCGGTGGGGTGCAGTATTCCCGCGCCGTGGCCGAGCTGACCAGCTTTGCCGAAGCACACAACATACCGGTTGTCGAAACCATCGCAGGTCGGGCGAATATGCTGAACGACCACCCGCTGAACATCGGCCCGATTGGCGTGACCGGTTCGGACAGCGCCAACGCGATTGCCGAGAAAGCCGACGTGATCGTCGCCGTTGGCACCCGCCTTCAGGACTTTACCACGGGATCGTGGACAGCCTTTGCCATGGACGCCAAGTTCATCTCGATCAATGCCGCACGCCACGACGCGGGCAAACATATGTCCCTTCCGGTGGTGGGCGATGCGAAATTCTCACTGAATGCGTTGGCGCAAGCATCAGCCGGATATGCCGCGCCTGCCGATTGGGTGGCATTCGCGCAAGACGAGCGCAAGAAGTGGGATGCCTATGTGGCAGACAACGTGTCCTACGGCGACAACCGTGCGAATTCCTACGCCCAAGCGATTGGCGTCGTGAATGCGCTTTGCGACAAACGCGACCGCGTGGTGGCTGCGGCGGGCGGTTTGCCAGCCGAAGTCACCGCCAATTGGCGCACGTTGGATATCGGCACGGTCGACGTTGAATTCGGCTTTTCCTGCATGGGCTACGAGATTGCAGGCGCTTGGGGCGCACGTATTGCGCAAAGCCAGCGCGAACCCGAGCGGGACACCATCACCTTCTGTGGTGACGGGTCATATTTGATGCTGAACTCGGATATTTATTCCAGCGTTCTGAGCCAGAAAAAGATCATCGCGTTGGTGCTGGACAATGGCGGTTTCGCGGTCATCAACAAACTGCAAAACAACACCGGCAACGAAAGCTTCAACAACTTGCTTGCCGACTGCCCGACCATCCCCGAACCCTTCGCCGTGGATTTCGAATCCCACGCCGCCTCAATGGGGGCAATCGCAGAAACCGTCTCAAATCCTGTTGAATTGGCCGAGGCGTTCAAGCGCGCGCAAGCTGCCGACAAGACCACTGTGATCGTCATGAAGGTTGATCCCTACGAGGGCTGGACCACCGAAGGTCACGCTTGGTGGGAGGTCGGAACGCCGCACATCACCGACAGCGACAATGTCAGAGACGCCCATGTTGATTGGGAATCTTCACGCAGCAAGCAGCGCAGGGGCGTCTGATGGCAGACTTGATCGGCGCAATAAAAGGCAATCGCTTCGCTGTCTTCGGACGTGCCGGCATGGATATGTTCGCCGATCCGGTCGGTACGAAAAGCGAAAACGCCGAAGTATTCCGCGCCGATCTAGGCGGATCCTCGGCCAATATTTGCGTGGGGCTTTGCAAGCTGGGAAGCCATTCCGCGCTAGTGACATCCGTGTCGGATGATGCCGTTGGGCGGTTCTGTGTAAACCGTTTGCAGCACTATGGCGTGGATACACGCTATGTGCGTGCGGTTGCCGGCGAATGCCGCACATCTCTGGCGGTCTACGAAAGCTGCATCGAAGATTTCCAGAATGTCATTTACCGCAATAATGCGGCTGATTTTCAGGTGACTTCCGCCCAGATGGACGAGGTTGACTATACCGACTTCACCGCGGTCATCTCGGCAGGCACGGTTTTCGCCGCCGAACCGTCGCGCAGCGCCACGTTCCGTGCTTTCGAGAACGCGCGAGCCGCCGGATTGCCCGTAATTTTCGATATTGATTACCGCCCCTACAGTTGGCCGTCCCCTGAAGTTGCTTCAGATGTGCTGTCACGTGCAGGCGACGAAAGTGATCTGATTGTCGGCAACGATGAAGAATTTGGCTTCATGGCGGGCGGCATTGAAAAAGGGCTGGATAAGGCACGCGAACTTGCCGCCAAGGGCAAGCTGGTGATCTACAAGATGGGTCACCAGGGCGCGATCACCTTTGCTGACGGACAGGAAATCCGAACGGGTATTTATCCTGTCAAAGCCGTAAAACCCAACGGCGCCGGTGACAGTTTCATGGCGGGATTGCTCGCCTCAATCGCTGACGGATACGACCTGCGCGAGGCCGTTTTACGCGGCTCTGCCTGCGCCTCAATCGTTGTCAGCCAAGCCGGATGCGCACCGGCGATGCCAACGACCGATCAATTAAACGCGTTCCTTGCGGAACATCCCGGCCCGACCGAGGCTTGAAAGGAGCATTCCGATGCATATCGCCCCGTTTGATAACCAGAACAAACCGATTGTTGATGTGGATAATACCACGGTTCCCTTGAACTATTTCAACATTGTGAAGCTCAAAAAAGGCGAAGCGTTTGAGTATCAGGTGCCCGGTTACGAAACCTGCATCGTGCCCGCAACGGGCTCGGTGGACGTCGAAGTCGAAGGCGTGAGTTTTGCAAAGCTCGGGAAACGTGGCGAAGATGTCTGGGACGGCGATCCGGAAGGGGTCTATGCACCGGTCGGTGCCAAGGTCACTTTGGTCTGTGTGTCAGATGAAACCGAAACGTTCATCGCTGGGGCTAAATACGACAAGGTTCTTGAACCCTTTGATGTGCGCAAACACGATCTTGTTCAGTACGGGTCGGACGACACCAAGACACACCGTAAGATCAAGCATATTCTGGGGCAGAAGCAACACGACAAAGTCGGCCGCCTTCTGGTCAGCGAATTGTTCACGGTTGGGCAAGGTGGCTGGTCGGGCTTTCCGTCGCACAAGCACGATACAGACCGCCTGCCCGATGAAACCCGTCATGACGAGACCTATAATTTCCGGTTCAAGCCGAATTGGGGATCAGGTCTTCAGATGCTTCAGCGTGAAGATAACAAGCCCGGCGATGCCTATCACATCGTTGATGGGTCAACGATCTGTATCGACAACGGCTATCATCCCTGCGCCGTATTGCCTGGATACGAGATGTACTATTTCACGATTCTCGGCGGACTTAGCCAGCGATCTTTGGTTCAGTATTTCCAGCCAACCCATGCCTACCAGATTGAAACGATCCCGGGCATCAAGGATATGATTGCCAAGTTCAAATGACGCTTGCGACCCTTTCTGACGTACTGCAGCCCGCGTTGAAACAGGGCTATGCGGTTGGTGGCCTTGTAACCTTGGGTTGGGAGGATATGCGCGCCTATGTGGCCGCCGCCGAAGCTGAAAACGTGCCTGTGATCCTGCAGGCTGGCCCAAGCTGTCGTGAACATACTCCTTTGCCCATCCTTGGGAAGATGTTCCGTCATCTTGCGGAAAACGCATCGGTTCCAGTCGTTGCGCATCTTGATCACGGCTACACGTTTGAAGAATGCAAAATGGCCCTAGACAGCGGATTTACCTCGCTCATGTTCGACGGGTCGCGTAAGCCCCTGACCCAGAACATCGACGAAACCGCACGGATCGCGGAAATGGCGCATGCCGCTGGCATTTCCTGCGAAGGTGAAATCGGTTTTGTCGGTTATTCCGGCGGCGAAGGCTCGGACGGAACCGACCCGGCCGAGGCCGCCCGCTTCGCCCGCGAAAGCGGTGTGGATGCGATGGCAATCTCGGTCGGCAATGTGCATCTTCAGCAGGATAAAGAAGGCGGGTTGGACGAAGCCCGTATCAGGGACATCGAAGCTGTGACCGAAGTGCCGTTGGTGATACACGGCGGATCGGGCGTGCCGGTTGCGCAACGAACCGCCTTGGCGCGTGGGTCGAAGATTTGCAAATTCAACATCGGCACCGAACTGCGCATGGCATTCGGAGAAGCGTTGAGGGCGTCTGTGAACAAAGACCAAACCCGCTTTGATCGCGTTCAAATCCTCAGGGAAACGCATGATCCTTTGGTAGCAGCAACTCAACGAGTGCTTGCGGCGTTTAAGTAGATCAAAAGGTGCAGCATTACTGGCTGGTCAGTTGATCTCTGGCTCCGGTACCGGAGCGCCGAACTCGGTGCGCAGGAAATCGAAGTCACAGCCTTTGTCTGCCTGTTCGATGTGCTGCGCGAACATCCAGCCATAGCCACGTTCGTAATGCGGCGGCGGTGCAACCCAGTTTGCGCGCCGCGCCTCTAATTCGGCGTCCGAAAGTTTTACATTCAGTGTGCGGTTCGGGATGTCCATCTCGATAATGTCGCCGGTCTCAATTAGCGCAAGCGTTCCGCCGATAAATGCCTCGGGTGCAACATGAAGAACGCACGCGCCATATGAGGTGCCCGACATTCGCGCATCCGACATCCGGACCATGTCGCGATGACCGTCCTTTAGAAGTGCTTTTGGCATTGGGATCATGCCCCATTCAGGCATTCCCGGCCCGCCCTTTGGACCTGCATTGCGCAAAACCAGCACATGATCCGGCGTCATCGGATAATTCTCGTCGTTGATGATCTCTTTCAGCTCGGCATAGCTGTTTGCAACGATTGCCGGGCCGGTATGTTTCTGGAACTTCGGGTCCATCGCTGCTGGCTTAATCACGGCGCCATCAGGGGCAAGATTGCCCTTTAGAACCGCCAGAGAGCCTTCGTGATAGACGGGGTTCGACAACGGGCGGATCACGTCGTCATTGAAAACTTTCGCACCTTCAATGGTCTCGCCCAATGTCTTTCCACTGACCGTCATCACGTCTAGATCGAGTTTGTCACCAAGCTCTTTCATTAATGCGGAAAGGCCCCCGGCATAATAAAAATCCTCCATCAGGTATTCCGTTCCTGACGGTCTGATATTGGCAATCAGTGGCGTGGTGCGACCAATATTGTCGAGATCCTCAAGCTTTAGATCAACGCCCCCCCTGCGTGCCATAGCGATCAGATGGATGATGGCATTAGTCGAGCACCCCGTTGCCATCGCAACCGTGACTGCATTTCGAGTGCTGGCTTCGGTAATGATTTTGTCGGGGGTAAGATCCTCCCAGACCATGTCCACGATCCTTCGACCGCACGCTGCTGACATGCGCTTGTGACATGCGTCCGGTGCGGGAATCGAAGATGCCCCCGGAAGGGTCAGGCCCCAACCGTCTGCGATACTCATCATTGTTGAGGCCGTGCCCATGGTCATGCAGGTGCCGTACGAGCGTGCAATTCCTGCTTCAACGCCTTGCCATTCTTCTTTGCCTATCAGACCCGAGCGGCGGTCGTCCCAGTACTTCCAGACGTCGGTGCCTGAGCCCAGTTTCTGGCCTGCGTAGTTGCCGCGCAGCATTGCGCCAGCGGGCAGGTAGATAAACGGTAATCCCATCGAGGTCGCCCCCATCACCAGTGCAGGGGTAGACTTGTCGCAGCCGCCCATCAACACCACGCCATCGACGGGGAATGAACGCAGGGTTTCCTCGACTTCCATTGCCCCCATGTTGCGGTAAAGCATCGAAGTCGGCTTCAGGAACTGCTCGGCGAACGAGTGAACAGGCAGCTCGACCGGCATGCCTCCGGCCTGATAAACACCCTTCTTCACGTATTCCGCACGGTCGCGAAGATGGTGGTGGCAAGGTGACAAGTCCGACCACGTATTGATTATTGCAATAACCGGCTTGCCCTCCCAGTCGTCAGTCGACAACCCCATTTGCATTGCTCGTGACCTGTGACCCATCGATCGCAGGTCATCGGGTGCAAACCATCGGGCAGAACGTAGATCTTCGGGCCTTTTAGTCATGAAAACGTCTCAGGATTTATGTTGGTTCAAACTTGCAAGCGCTCTGCGCATTCTTGGCACAAGTCTAGCCGTTGTTGTGATTAAGGTCTACGAGAGGCGTTGTCACATTAACTCGGGCCGGTTGGAAGGGTTCGAGATTTTGCGTAGTTGTTGCACATGGGTATGATCGTCAGCTACAAGCACCACCGTTTTCCACCAGAAATCATCACGCAATGGTTTGTTCCTCGACATCTACAAAGCGGTGGGGCTCAAAGACGCTTCCAGCCACTCAGGTCGGCGCACCTACATCACCAGACTTGCGAACAAGGGCGTGGGCGTACGCCTGCTAGCCGAACTGGCCGGGCACAGCCACATCAGCACAACGCAACGCTATATTGATGTGAATTCCGAACAGCTGACGGCTGCTGTAGAGCTGCTATGACTTGTATCTCTGTAGGAACTCTTCCGCTGGCAAATCATGCCGCTTGCCTGTAAGCATGTCCTTCTTCAGACGCGGCGTGAGATGACTGTAATGGCGATCAATCATGCCGATGCTGGTGCCCATCTGTATGGCCAATGCGTGGATATCCATGCCGTCATTCAACAGCGCGAACGTGGCATAGGTGTGCCGTAAGCCGTACAGAGTCCGGTTTTGCCCTGTGCGTTGGCAGGTAATCAGCCCTGTCTCTGTCACAAAAGCGCGAAACGTCTGATGCAGGTTCTTTGACACCATGCCATCCGGCAAACGGAACACGAGCAATGTGTTCGATTAATCCTTGCTTAGCGAGAGGCGATGCCCAAGCCTCGTCTGGCTCGAAGAAAACGCTTGGCACCCAACTTCAAACATGAAAGAATTTAGCATGGCTCACAATTTCACTTAAAAGAGAGATTTGTTGGATACCTTTTTACTCTCAGTTATTGCATTGCTGACCTGCACCAACCCTGCAATGGCCTACATCGATCCGGTGACTGGAAGCGTTGTTGTTCAAGCTCTAATCGGCGGGATAGCTGCGGCCATGGTTACAATCAGAGGCGTCAGAGAACGGGTTTTGAGTCTATTTCGGGGCCGAAAGCCTTCGAATAAGTTGACCGACGAAGAGCGCCCAAAGTCGTGAACGATCTTATGAAGAGAGACCCTGGATCGTTTCGCGATCCAGGCGCATACGTTTTCCAAGATAAGAACCGTGTGATCCGGGCACTAACAGCTGAGGTTGAAGAACGGTTTGGCAAGGTGTACGACAGCGGCGTCTTGCAGCGGCTCGCCGACATGGGGCTACTAATTGACTGCACTCGGTTGAATTCTGCGACTAAAGAGTTGGCCAGCTTGCGGGGCGCGCGCGGTGAGCAGTTTGCAGCTTTCTATCAACACAGCCGGGTTCCATTTGTCAGCTATCCTTACGAATGGTGTTTCTCACAGCTCAAGGCAGCTGCACTGACACACTTGAACTTGCAGATTGCGGCCTTTGATCAGGGGTACGTGTTGTCGGACGCGACGGCCTATAACATTCAATTTATAAACAGCGTGCCATGTCACATCGATGTAGCGTCGGTGGTGCCATACGAAGCAGGCCAGTTCTGGGCCGGTTATAACCAGTTTTGCCGACAATTCCTTCTTCCGCTGTTGCTTGAAGCATGGAGCGGAGTCAGGTTTCAGACGATGTACCGTGGCGCCATTGATGGAATAGATTTCCGGGATGCACTCGCAATCTTACCGCGCTCGAAATTGTTTACCAGCCCTGCCGCCTTCATGCATGTCTACTTGCATGGGCAGTCCCTGTCGGGAAAGTCTTCAACTTCCGACGGCACTGACCGGAAGGCGCGACATCTAAAGGCATCGCACTACCGCGCTCTATTGCTCCAGTTGCAAGGCTTCGTCGAAAACCTTGCGTCAAAAACGCGACCAAAAAGCTACTGGACGGGCTACGCCTCGGAAAACAGTTACACCGAAACGATGCGACAGACAAAACTCCAATTTATCCGAGATTGGGCGGCAAGAGAAATGCCAGAAAAGGTGCTGGATATTGGTGGAAACACTGGTGACTTTTCTCGTGCCGCGATTGAAGGAGGCGCATCGCAGTCCGTGATCCTTGATAGCGATTTGGATTCCGTGGAACGCGCATTTGCACATGCTCGGTCTGAAAAAAGCGGCATCTTGCCGTTGGTTGTCAATTTGCTTGACCCGACGCCGGACATGGGGTGGCGGCAAGAGGAACGTAAGGGAATTACACTCCGCGCCAAAGCTGATGGCCTTATCGCACTTGCTGTTCTGCACCACTTGGTCATTGGTGGCAATCTGCCACTTGAAGAAGCCGTCGACTGGCTTGTAGCAGCGGCACCAACCGGCGTAATAGAGTTTGTTCCAAAGACCGATCCCATGGTGCAGGGTTTGCTCTCCATGCGAGCAGATATTTACTACGACTACGAAGAAGAGAATTTCATTCGAGCCATTAATGCGAAGGCTGCGATTGTTGATCGCCATGTTTTTGAAGAAAATGGACGCCACCTGATAGCATATTCCCAAAAATGACAGATGAATCCTTTCTCAATTCCCGTCTAAAAGTTGCGTCCCTGGGCATGCTGTCAGGGCTCATTCCAATAAACGCTATGCGGGATATGGGGTATGCGCTGATGAGTTTCGAGCTCATTTTTTTTGTGTCCACCTTTATGCTATTGGGCGTTACATTGGCCATCGCGACTCGTTTCTCGTACTTGTTTTACTACGTTCTTGCGCTCTTCTCCTATGCAGTTGTTGATACAAATTTTCTGGAACATACGAAGCTGAATTTGGCCTTGGCGACCATTTCGTTCTTTGCGTTTCTACTAGTCTTTCGGATATTCAAAGAGCGCACATTGCCTTATATTATTGTTTTTTCTTTTGTCTTTATGCTGTTGAGCCTCGTTCGCCCCGTACAACCTGTTCTCAGTACATTTGGAGAGGTGATTTATTCTCCCGATGCACCTTCTACCAGCATCCTGCATATAGTTTTGGACGAGATGGGTTCGCCCTACAATGTTTCCTATTCGCCTCCGGCGGATCATCCGGTTGCCCGAATGTTTGCCGACTACGAATCGTGGGGGTTTGCGGTAAATTCTCAAGTGTACTCTAGGTACTCGAGCACCATAAACTCTCTGAGCTCGATAGCGGCACTTGCACCCAAGAAATTCACCGTATTCAAACAGCCGCCGTCGGCGGCTTACTCGTACGCAATAAAAAACAACAGCTACTTTGAGATGCTAGCCGAACGACACTATTCTGTATCAGTTCTTCAATCATCTTACCTTGATCATTGCATTGGAAGTCGGAAAATCAAATGCGATACTTACTCTAGGACCGGAAGTGGGAATGCATTTGGATACTCCGGTTTCTTAGAACGCATAAGGTTCACTTCCGGCGCATTGAGAGGTGCATTCTCTGGACAACATCGTCCTGCCATTTTTTTCTTCGCTGGAGTTGACCGATATATCAGCGGTCGCCGTCCGGTATTGCAAAGCTATGTACCAATTATTGCTGAAGGCTTGCTGCGGAAGGAGGTATTGACTATGGCGGAATCTATCAAGCCAGGTCATGCATATTACGTCCACGCCCTTTTTCCACACTTCCCTTATTTATTTGATGCAGAATGCAATAGGATTGCGCTCGAAAATGTCGGGCTGCCACAACGGCACTCCAGCGATCACGACAATGAAACTGCTTATCGACGTTATTGGGATCAAGTAGCCTGCGCGCACTACTTGGTTGAACAGATAGTTCGAGGAACTGCAGACAAGGAGTTCTTGACAACTATCATTCACGGAGACCATGGGCCACGCATTTATTGGCAAACTAAAAAAGAAAACCGCGATGACCAGACTAAGACCTTCGTAGCGGTTCGTGGTCCGAATATCGCGTCTGGACGGATAGATGATGAAAAATTATTACAGGACGTTGTGATCAAGTATTTGCAAGACTTTCTTGAAACCGAAGCCAAATAACGGGACTTCATTCCCGCTTCGCTATTGGTAGCAACAGGACGCGATGCCTTCACGCCAAAAGTTGATATGGGGCAACGCGATGCCGCATGTTTTTTGTTCCCAAAGCATCTCAAAACGCTGTGTTGCCGACTGTGTTCCCACAAAGTTCCGCCAACACAGTGCCCCAAACACAGTGTTTGAACCACAAACCGAAAACACAGTGTTCACAACATAGTGGGCAACACAGCGCTCCAAGTTCCTGCGCCAACACAGCGCCCAACACTTTCACAGTGTTCACCACAGCGATTCCACTCGTCGCCAGATCAGCTCGGCCTTGATGCTTTTGAAGAACGTTTCAACGGCAGCATTGTCATAACAATTACCTTTGCCGCTCATGGAGACTTTGAAGTCATGCTGGCGGAGGATCTTC
>Ga0181573_10001107_pt1 | contig 27099 bp, 19 predicted proteins | sample 101ome_25_FD_148643 | JGI IMG/M metagenome (GOLD analysis project Ga0181573, IMG submission 148643) | Coastal salt marsh microbial communities from the Groves Creek Marsh, Skidaway Island, Georgia - 101409BT metaG (spades assembly) | ecosystem: Environmental > Aquatic > Marine > Intertidal zone...
AAGCCATCGATATCAATTTCTGGGCAAGGGATCGGGGTGAGCGTGAGCTCGGAACGGTCAACGTATCCCTCTGGAAATTTCAGGGCCCGATCGGGGCCGAAATCACGTTCGAGTCGTTGGTCGAGGCTCTGCCCGATGCGCCACCGGCCCGACGCGGGGCCCGGCAACCGGGTCCTGGCCCGCTACTCACTCGCCAGACCGTGAAGCTTCCCCTGGAGGGGCCGAACGCGCACCACGGCCGATTCACGGCTTCGTTCGACACACCGGGTGAGTATGTCGTTCGGGTCAAGGTCGACAGCTTCGGACTCACCGACAGTGCCCCGGGTCACCAGTGCTGCTGGTCGAACGGATACATTCGAGTGAGCGTGACAGAGCAATAGGACCTATCTTCGACTGTCGGCTCCCACCCGTGGGCCGGCGCGAGTGCACAAGAGTAAAGGAGCTGACCATGCAGTCCCTCAGCCGACACTTCATCCCCCGTCTCGTGGCGGTGGGCGCCCTGGCTGCTGCCGCGAACGTCGGCGCGGCCCAGAATCTGGAAGCTCAGACAGGCCCCAGCCCCGATCCGAATGTCGATGTGACATTCACCAAGGACGTGGCTCCGATTCTTCAGCAGAACTGCCAGGTCTGTCACCAGCCGGGTGCCATCGGCCCGATGTCCCTGATGGAGTACCAGGACGTGCGTCGCTATGCGCGGCGTATCTCCCGGATGGTCGAAGCACGGGACATGCCGCCGTACCAGTACGATACGGATGTAGGGATCCAGAGCCTTCAGGAAGACTGGCGCATGAGCGACGATGAGATCGCGACCATCGTTGCCTGGGTGGCTGCGGGCTCGCCGGAAGGGGATCCTGCCGATATGCCCGCCCCGGTGGAATGGCCTGACCCGTCCGAATTCCGGCTCGGGGAGCGCTTCGGTGAGCCCGATGTCATCGTGGCATCGGCGCCGTACGATGTACCGGAGGTTGGTCAGGATCGTTGGTGGAGGCCGACGACGCCGACGGGGGTGACGACCGATCGATGCATCAAGGCGGTCGAGACCAAGCCTTCGGTTGTGGGTCGAGCCGTGGCGCACCATGCGAACTCCTCCTTCACCGTCGAGGGACGTCGTGCCGGCAGGCTGTCGGAGTACGCGCTGGGCAAGGTGGGCGAGATCGTCCCGGAGGGCGCCTGCCGACGCATTCCCGCGAATGCTGACGTGACGTGGGACATCCACTACTGGCCGAACGGTGTGGAAGTCGAGGACGATCAGGTCGAAATCGGCATCTGGTTGCATGACGAGGACTATGAAGGAGAGTATGACCAGACGCTCACCCTCTACTTCCTCAACGGTGGGCGCGGGTACGACATCGCCCCGCACGGCACCCTGATGACCCAGGGATTCCACTCGTTCGACACACCCATTCGTCTCGACAGCTGGCAGCCGCACGGTCACACCCGCCTCGTGGCCGCCTCGATTCAGATTCTCCGCAAGAACGGGACTCTCGAGATGGTCAGCATGGTCTCGAACTGGAGTGCACTGTGGCACCACAGTCACATCTATGAAGACGATGTGGCCCCCCTGCTCGAAGTCGGGGACCAGCTCGTCCTGACGCACTGGTACGACAACACCGAGAACAACCGGTACAATCCGGATCCGGATCAGTGGGTGGGGATCGGTGATCGTACGGCCGACGAGATGGCGCACGCGTGGATGGCAATCACACATCTCGACGAAGAAGGGTTGGAGAAGATCAAGGCGGATCGTTCACGCCCGGTGAGTGAGCAACCGGACCGGGACCGGTGATCGGAATCGGCTGACCCCAACGCGTCGTGCTGTTCAACCGGCGACCCCCGCTCGAGGCTCTGCCCGGGCGGGGGTCCTGTCGTTTGGTGGCGTCGCGTGCCCACGGAACGTCGCGCGGTCTGACCCACCTCAACACCGAGCGCCACACGCCAGCATGAGAACAATCAAACGACTCGGGGTGCCGACGCTGCTCCTGGCGGGCTTCATCTCGTGCACGCCGTCGGGCAGCAATCAGTCGGATGCCCCTGAACTCGACGCACGATCCATCGAGACGTTCCTTCAGCACATGTCCGTCCTCTCGAGTGACGAGATGGGGGGCCGGCGGCCGGGCACAGCGGGATATGACTCGGCGGCAGCGTACATCGCTCGGGAATCCCGTGCGATCGGGCTGGAGCCCGGAGGAGCAGCGGGTTCCTATCTGCAGCCGATCCACTTTCGACAGGCTCGTGTGAGCGTTCCGTCCGCCGAATTCACCGTCGCAGAGCAGGCCCTGACCTACGGGTCGGACTACACGCTCTCCCCTCGAACTGCGACGAGCGAGACTGACGTGCGGGCGCCAATGATCTTTGCCGGATTCGGGATCAGCGCTCCGGACCTCGGCTATGATGACTTCGAAGGCATCGACGTGGAGGGAAAACTGGTGGTGGTGGTCCCCGGTGCCCCTGACGCATTCGGCCCGCTCGAGCGGACCGTGCTATCGAGTAACGCCTCCCGAGACTCGGAACTCAGGGCACGGGGTGCCAGGGGGGTCGTGATCGTCGGGCCGGATGAACTCGAGGACCCGGGAGGGACGCGCGTCCGGTACGTCCCGCCGATGGATCGCTCACCGGGCCACTCCCGGAGCGAAGAGCTCGAGGTTTCCGTGACGGTCCCGCGGCGCATCGCCGCCGGGTGGATGACGAATTCGGGCCATGGTCTGGTCGACGTGCTCGCGAGCCTTCGAGCCGGTGAGTCCCGCTCCTTCGACTTCCCGTTCGACGGGCATGTCCGGGCAACCTTCGAACATCAGTCGTTCGAGAGTTCGAATGTGGCCGCTTTGCTGCCTGGCTCGGACAGCCGGCTGCGGAATGAAGTCCTGGTGCTCTCCGCGCATCTGGATCATCTGGGGACCGGCCTTCCGGTGGACGGAGATTCGATCTACAACGGCACGCTCGACAACGCATCCGGATCTGCGGCGCTCCTGACGCTGGCGTCCACGCTCGGACGTTTGGAACGTCCACGTCGTTCCATCCTCTTCCTCTGGGTAACCGCCGAAGAGTCGGGTCTGCTGGGATCGGAGTACTTCGCCCGTTTCCCCTCACTCGAGTCCGGCCGCGTGGTCGCAAATCAGAACATGGATGGCGTCATGGGCATGATTACGGCGGCCACGGATGTGCTCGCTTTTGGCTATGAGCACTCGAATCTGTCCGAGGCGGTGGATTACGCAGTCGGCGTCACGGGCACTCCGGTCGCCCCGGATCCGACGCCCGAGGAGAATCTTTTCATCCGCAGTGACCAGTATGCCTTCGTACGGGAGGGCATCCCTGCGATTTGGGTCCAGGGAGGGCGAAGCGCGGTGGAAACAGATCGCGATGCACAGAGAGAGCTCGATCAGTGGATCGCGGAGCGCTACCACAAACCTACGGACGACCTCGACCAGCCCTTCGACCTCGAGGGAGTACGTCGAGAACTGGCTTCAAACCTCCTGGTCACGTGGTACATCACCAATCGGATGGACTCGATCGCCTGGGATACCTCCAGCTTTCTCTACCGACGGTGGGTTGCCCGGTGAAAACCCGACTCCGACCGGGTCCCCCTACCGACACGAGCACCGCGTCAGCATAGATTGATCTTCGAAGGGGACATCCGCGAAGCATGAATGAGACCGAGTGACATCATGCACACACCTGACCGGGCATTCGTCGAAGAAGTCCTGGCCCACGCACGAAAGCAGCTGGAGAAGGGATGGGCACCTCTCTCGACGGCAAACAACCTCCGTGCACGCTTCGGCCTGACGCTCGACTGCGGCAAACAGGTCGTCGGCCTGATCATGGCAAATCGCGTTGGTCCGTCCGTGGAACACCTCGCCGTCGAGATGGCCACAGCCCTTCAGCTCTCGAAGGAAGAGGCGACAGCACGCGTCCTCGAGGTGAAGAATGGCCTGGTCGACCCGGATGATTGGTCCACTGTGCCACTCGAATTCGACCCCGAGCGTGCGCCCTCTTTCGTCCCTCCTCAGGAGGAACCCGCCCCGAGCCCCGAGGCTCGATCGGGCCCGACGGCGGACCAAAGTGCCCGGCTTCGCGGGCCGATCCACCTCGAGTTCAACCTGCGCTCCGGGTCTGATGCCTCCAGCCGGAAAAAGGGCGGGCTTTTCAGGCGTTGATGCCGGCCGGTTCAGCGTGCTGAGACGTTCAGAAAAAGCCGATTGAGGGATTCCGAGTTGGCGAAGGCGACATCGGCACGGCCGTCACCGTCCACATCTGCTGCTGCAACGCCGTATGTCGACTCATGCTCCACCCCAACGTGGACTTCATGCCACGACCGCCCTCCGTCTTCATTGAGATAAATCGCATTCTGCCCCTGAACGTTTCCGATCAGAATGTCGAGGTCGCCGTCTCCATCAAAATCCGAAACCGTCGAGGCGTATGAGGCCTCGTCCTGGCCGAACATGATCCCCTGGTCGAAGTGCCCTCCTCCGAGGCCGAGGTACACGCCATTCGGTTCCCCGATATTCGCGGCGACGATGTCGAGGATGCCATCCTGATTCAGATCGGCGAGAACGACGGACCGTGTTTCATCAGACCCGGTGCCGAACTGACGGACGTCGCTGAACCCGAGAGACCCATCATTGATGAGGATCTGGTTGGCCTGACCGTCGCGGTTCGCGAGGACCAGATCGGCGTCACCATCGCCGTCGACATCGCCGACGGCGACCGCGATGGTGGAGCCGTCCGGATCGCCGAACGACCGCTTGCTCCCGAAGCGACCGTCCCCCTGATTCAGATAGAATCCATTCGGCGTACCACGGTTCGTCACGAGAACGTCGAGAGCACCGTCACCGTCCAGGTCGGCCAGCTGCGCCGAGCGGGTGGGTTCGATTTCCGGACCCACCGACCACACCCGCTCGAAATGGCCTGCCCCATCATTCATATACACCCAATTCTCGGCTCGATCGTTACCCACGATCACGTCGAGATCCCCGTCACCATCCAGGTCACCGGCAGGGCTCGCATACGTCGTCGCCTTCTCGGGACCGAGGGGGTAGCCGAAGGTGAACTGGCCTGCGCCATTGTTGATGTAGACCTCGTTCACCTGAGCCCAATGGCGACCGTTGGCCAGCAGCGCATCTGCATCGCCGTCGCTATCCACATCGGCAAAGACGATGGATGCCGTCAGATCGGCCGGTGTGCCGAAGACGAGGCGGTTCGTGGTCCGGAATTCCAGTTGAGCGGTCGCCGTCGCGGGTGTCACGGCAACGATCAGGCCCACGGCCGGAACCCAGGTACGTGTCTTCATCGAATGGTGAAGGGTTCGAGGTGTACCGGGGTGATCACTCTGGTCCCCGGAGACAGCTCTCCGACGGTGGCAATGAACGGTAGGAGGTTCCGTTCGATGTTGGGTTGCTGGGAGAACCCGTAGGGCAGTCGGAAGTTGTCCCAATGGGTCGGGATCACGATCGGCGGGAAGCCCGTCGATTCCAGAAGGCGCCGGTCATAATCGTACAGACCGAGGCGTGAGCCGTTGATGCCCGCAAGAAGGATGTCCGGCTCGAGCCCCTCGAATTCGCGTTCGATGAAGTTCATCGAGCCCATCGTCAGAACCTCGTGGCGATCGAAGCGGGCGAGAAAGCTGAGCGATCCGCCCTCGATGAACTGTTCGATCCGCAGCGGAGCCTCGAGTTCGGTGAAGCGATCGTAGCGGCGGGTGTCATGGTAGTGGCGGTCGTTCAGGGCCGAGTGAATCCCCGGAACGACACGTACGCTGAAGTTCTCGAACTGATAATCCTCGCCACCGCCCACCGGGTAGAGTTGGTCGCTCGGGACCCCATACGCGCGCAGGATCATCATGGTCGTCTCGGTGCCAATCACGCGCGCGCCGGTCTTGCGCGCGATGTACGGAACGTCCCCGAGGTGATCGAAGTGGCCGTGGTGAACGAGGATGAAGTCGGCTTCGGTAATCAGCGAGTCGATCAGGGTCGTGTCGGACCAGGCGAGATCCGTCCTCGCAAAATCGGGCCGGTCGTCATCAGGGTGCCCCCCTCCACCGTATTTCAGGCGCGATGGCCAAGGATCAACGAGTACGACGACATTGCCATCGGAAATCTTCCATCCCGCCGCCCCGAAGTAGGTCATCTCCAGGGGCGGACCTGCTCGATCGTCAATCTGTGCCTCGATCACCGCAGGTAGCGCCGCAGTTGCGAGGAGAATGCGAATCACCAAAAGGGATCGGGAGCGAGAGGGCATATCTGAATGGCGATGGGATCCGACAGGGCGGGCCGAAGGTATACCACGGCCTCCGGAAAGTCATTCGTTCCAGATGCTACATTGATGCACTCGAACTGCTCTCGCGTGGAACCCGTCATGGATCACCCCGAACTCCTTCACCCTACGTCGCTCGCCCGGTTCAGCTCCGAGAAGATGACCAAGGTCGACATCTTCAGATCTGACCGCATGCTCGTAGGGCTGAACGCCTTCGAGGCCGGGCAGGAGCATGCGCTGCACGGCCATGCGGATCAGGACAAGGTGTATCACGTCCTCGAGGGCGAGGGTGAGTTCCTCCTCGAGGGGCGCACGATCGAAATGAGTGCGGGTGCCATGCTCGTGGCTCCCGCAGGAGTGCCTCACGGGGTTCGCAACACTGGCCACGACCGACTCGTCGTGCTCGTGTTCATGGCCCCTGCGCCGTCGCGCTAGGAGTTCGATTCCTCACGCCCGCCATGAAGGCCCCGGGCGATTCGGGGGACTCGCCGAGGTGCTTCGCCCACCGGGGCGATGCACAACGCCTGCCGCTAGGCTTCCTCGATCAGCGCTCGAAGGTGCTCTGGCGACACATCCAGCGCGTCTCCGGCTCGGGCATAGAAATCTTCACCATCGCCTTCCAACTCGAGCAGACTGGCGAGGAAGTCCCTGGCCGACGTCGAGCCGTACAGTGCCGCCTGCCGACGAAGCCGGCGACGAAGACGCTTCGACAATCCCAGCGGATCAGCGTGTCCGCCATCGACCTCGATGTCCCGTTCATCCGGCTCCCGCACCGCGCCGGTCTCGGGCGTGTCAGGCAGAGGCAATCCCGGGTGCGACGATGAGTGGGACGTCATTCGAAGCGGCTCCTGGTGGACTGCGGTACGGGTACCTCGGTCAGGGAAGTTGGGAGGGCTGGATCGCGAACGCTACGTCGGGTCTGTAACAACGTTCGCGTCACGTGAACCCGTACCCACGCGGCCTCTTCCCGCGGAGGGGACGAGGTTGTCAGTCGACACCGAGAACCGCCTTCGGCATGTGCATGCTCACGAGCATGTGCGGCACGTCGACGACCTCCGAGATCTTCAGGTCCCCGGCGATGGAGCAGAGGATGTATGCCTCTTCCGGGGTCAACCCATGCTCGGCCGTCAGGTAGTCGATCATGAACGTGGTCGCCTTCACCGCCGCTTCATCGAGCGTCGTGGCAAAGGCCGTGACCGCATAATAGTCCGCGGTCTCGTACTGCGGCTCCTCGATTGACCTCGCGCCCTCGAGCACCTCGATCCGGTAACGGATCCGCATACCGGCCTCGATGGCCGTGCCCGACACCTCCCCGTCTCCCTGAGCGGCATGGGTATCACCGATGGAGAAATTCGCTCCCTCCACGAACACCGGGAAATAGACGGTCGTACCTGCCACCATGTGCCGGTTGTCCATATTCCCGCCATTGGCGCGCGGTGGGATGGTCGCCAGCATCGAGTCGGTTGCCGGTGCGACCCCCATGACCCCCGGGAACGGAGCAAGGGGTACTGAAATTCGGTCATTGAACCGAATGCTCGAGGCCTCGGGATCGATGTCGAAACCCATGTACACAGGCTCGGTAAAGCGGTCGGCAAGAAAGCCGAATCCCGGCACGATGGCCGCCCAACCCCAATCATCGACTTCGATATCGAGCAGCGTGACGGCGAGCACATCACCCGGAGACGCGCCTTCGACGGCAACCGGGCCCGTCAGGGGGTGAATCGGATCGAACGATAGCGTTTCGACGTCTGCCGCGGTCGACGTGACGTCGAACTGCCCGTCGGAGGCCTCCATCGTATGGACCTCGACAACGGCTCCCGAGCGTACGGTCACGACGGGAGGAATCGCCGCGCTCCAGCGGGCATGCGTCTGATCCGCCGAGAGAACCGCATCAGGCTCCGGAAGCGGCGAGCCCGAGCCTGCGGCCTCACCCGGATCGGAGCCCTCCGGTTCGGGCGTACAGCCGAAGGCCATGAGGGTGAAAAGAGACAGCGAAGCGAAGGCATTCCTGCGAGCGCGACTGACCATCATGGCGTTCTCCGGAGCGTTGGACAGAACAGACAGAGTCTCGTCCGTGGAAGGCAGAACATGGGACGCGTCACCGGCCGGCGCGACCGCCACCCCGGTCCAACGAACTCAACTGGCCGTCCCCATCACTCGAAGTCACATTGCTGGATTCCTGCCCGTTGCGGACCACACATGAGTCGCATGATGCTGAATCGAATTCGTACCTCCCTGCCCCTGCTCGCTCTCACACTGTGCGCCCTGGCGCCGACGGCCATCAACGCTCAGCAGCTTCCTGACACCTGGCAGGAAGAACAGAATTTCCGCTCTGGCCCGACCCCCTTCGAGCCGCTGATGGAGTTCTGGTACGAACTCGACGCGATGAGCGAGTTGGTCAGCATGCAACCGCTGACGGAAACGCTGATGGGTCGCGAGATGAATCTCATCATCATCGCAAAGGACCCGATCGTGAATCCCCAGGATGCGATCCGGTCCGGTAAGACCATCGTCTTCGTTGCGCCATCGGTCCACGGTGGCGAGGTCTCCCCGAAGGAGTCCTTTCAGCTGGTCGCCAAGGAATTGATCGCGGGGGATCTCCAGCATGTCCTGGACGACGTCATTGTCATCGGGACACCCCTGACGAATCCGGATGGCGGGGAGGTCCGTCGGCGCACGAACGAGGCCGGATATGACATGAACCGCGACTACGTGAAGCTCGAGTCGCAGGAGATCCATGCATACGTGACGCAGGTCATGACCAAGTGGACGCCCGACATCCACGTGGACGGCCACCACGGTGGCTCCGATCCATACGTCATCACATACCAGGGCACACTCAACCCGTCCGCCGACGCATCGCTGCGAGCATGGCCGTACAACAACATCTTCCCCCGGATCCGCGAGGCGGTCGAGGCCGAGGACTACCGGGCCTTCGATTACTCGGGTGTCCGAACGGAGAACGGCCGCCGCGGATGGGGTTCGACCTCCGTGGAGCCGAGAAAGCACCACGTCTACACCGGGCTCACGAACACCATGGGGATCCTGCTCGAAACGCCACGCAACTCGCGGCGTGTCATGCGGGATGGCACCATCGCCGAGATTCCGGAGGAGGAACGCTACTACCACCAGATCCGCGGCGGCGTGATCGCGCTCAGCACGATTCTCGAGGTTGCCGCGGAGCGTCGCGAAGAAATCCGCGGGCTGACCAACGCCTCGAGGATGCGGGCGATCAGCGCGGGTCACGCCGGCGAAGGCGAGGTGATCCTGGACTATGAAGTGAGCAATCGGGGTGACGAGCCCGTGTGGATGCCGGACGACAACGCCGAGCTTGGATACTCCCTGCAAAACGTGCCTGTCTGGCTGCGGTGGGTTCCGACACGGACCACCTCTCGCCCCGTCGGCTACATCATGCCTCCCGCCATGGCCGGCGTCGTGCCGATTCTTCTGGACCACGACATCGCTGTGTACCGGTTTGCCGGTCCGGGCTCGCTGGACGCCGAGGTTTACTACGCAACCGAGGTACGAACCGAATCGTATTTTCAGGGTCACTACCTCAAAGCGGTCGAGGTCGAAAGAGAATCGGAGCGCGTGGACGTTCAGGAGGGATGGTTCTGGGTTCCGACCGGTCAGTCCATGGGGAATCTCATCACCTACCTCATGGAGCCGGAGACGGACGACAACCTGATCACGTGGGGCTGGACTGATCACATCCTCGAGGAAACGCCGGAATCGGAGGAGGCCGTGCTCGAATCGATGCTCGCGGGTCGATCCCTGTCCGAAGTCGGCCCCGAGCAGGCGGAACGCATGCGTGAGCGTGCAGCCGCAATGATGTCCGAACGACAACGCGTCCCGATGATGCGGGTGACCGAGCACCAACCCATGTCAGTGCTCCGGGTGCAGCCGTACCATCAGTTCCAGCGGAATCGTTTCTTCCGGTAGGCCGGGCATGGCATTCACCGAGTCCCGGCGAAACTGGCAGCCCCGGATGTCGCTTCGGGCATGGGCCGGGATCACGAGCCTTCTCCTTCTCGGGGGGTGCGAGTCAGCAGAACCGGTGGCGACGTCCTTCGTGATCTCCGGGGCCACCATCGTCGACGGCACGGGAACCCCTGGTCGGATGGCGAGTGTCCGGATCGTTGGCGATCGAATCACCGACGTGGGCGCTCTGGAGCCGAACATCGGTGAAACGGTGTTCGACGCGCAGGGGCTCGTGCTGGCACCGGGCTTCATCGACACACACAGTCACCATGACCGGGGCCTGAAGGCGATGCCGGAAGCACTGGCCGCGGTGAGTCAGGGCATCACGACCATCATCGCGGGTCAGGACGGGGGCTCGCCCTTCCCTCTGACTGATTTCTTCGCGGATCTGGAGGCATCCCCGACCGCCGTCAACGTCGCCGCATACGTGGGGCACAATACCCTCCGCGCGACCGTCATGGGTGAGGATTACCGCAGACCCGCGACGGAGGACGAGATCGAGGAGATGGCCGCCCTCCTGCAGCAGGAACTCGCAGCAGGAGCCCTCGGTCTCTCGACTGGGCTCGAGTACGACCCCGGGATCTATTCCGCGACGGGAGAGGTGCTGACCCTGGCGCGCGTCACGGCGAACACGGGCGGGCGGTACATCAGCCACATGCGGAGCGAGGATCGCGCTTTTTTCGAAGCACTCGACGAGTTGCTGACGATCGCCCGGGAAACCGGCATGCCCGTGCAGATCGGGCACATAAAGCTGGCCATGCGGAGCCTCTGGGGCCGAGCCGACGAGGTCATCGCACTTCTCGACGAAGCGAGGGCCAGCGGGGTCGACGTCACGGCGGACATCTATCCGTACGAATTCTGGCAGTCGACGATGACGGTCCTGTTTCCGGATCGTGACTTCACACCCGAGGCGGCCGAGTACGCTCTCGAGGAGCTGGCACCTCCCGACGGCATGCTCATCGCCGCCTTCGAACCCGATTCATCCTACGTGGGCCTCACGCTCGCCGAGATCGCAGAACTGCGAGGTCGGTCACCGGCCGAGGTCTACCTCGAGCTCATCGCCGAAGTTCAGGCGATCGACGGTCAGGAGAGTGTGATTGCCCGGAGCATGATCACGGAGGACGTCGCCTCATTTCTGGCCTGGCCACATACGAACGTGTCCAGTGACGGGGGGTTGGCCGGACGGCATCCCCGTGGCTTCGGGGCCTTCACCCGTGTCCTCGCACGACATGTTCGGGAGCGAGGCGACGTCACCCTCGAGGATGCGATACGAAAGATGACATCGCTCTCAGCCGGCCATGTGGGGATCGCGGAACGCGGACGGATCGAACCTGGCTACTTCGCTGACCTCGTCCTCTTCGACCCGACCACCGTCCTCGATATGGCCACGCCCGAATCGCCGAATGAGCGTTCACGCGGGATCGAGGCGGTGTGGGTCAACGGCGAGCGCGTGTATTCCCCGAGCGGTCCGACAGGCATCAGACCAGGCCGGGTCCTGAGAGGGCGGGCGCAATGACGAAGCGACGGTCGGTTCCCGCCCTGACGGCGGGTGCGCTGAACGTCGGGGTCGGCCTTTCCGTCGCCCTTCTCTGGAGCGCTCCAGCCGGCATTCGCGCTCAGCTGGCTTTTGACACCGTCGCAGTGGACGCCGTCTTCGCGGACTTCGATACGCCTCGTACGCCGGGATGCGCTCTGGGCATCGTGTCCGACGGGCGCCTCGTCTACGGTCGAGGGTACGGTCTTGCGAATCTCGAGCATGGGATTCCGATCACGACCGGTTCAGTCTTTCGGTCAGGCTCGGTATCGAAGCAGTTCACCGGGGCAGTCGTCGCCATCGCCGCCATGGACGGTCACCTGAGCCTCGAGGACGAGCTCCGGACCTGGGTGCCCGAGATACCTGACTATGGTGGCCGCCTCACCCTGCTCCACGCGCTCAACCACACGAGCGGCCTGAGGGACTACCTCACGCTCATGAGTCTTCGCGGTCTGCGCGGCGACGATTTCTACAGCGAAGTCGAGCTCATCGCTCGGCAGGCAGCTCAGCAAGAGCTCAATTTCGATCCGGGTTCAGAGTATCTGTACAGCAACTCGGGGTATTTTCTCCTGACCGAAGTCGTATCGCGAGCGGTGGGGATGTCGTTTCGCGAGTACGCCGACGAGGTGCTCTTTCGACCTCTCGGCATGAGCAACTCCCACTTTCACGACGATCACGACCATATCGTCCCGCGTCGCGCCGATGGGTACGCCCCTCTCCGCGACGGGGGTTTCCGCACGTCGATGACGACACTCGACATGGTCGGTGATGGCGGGGTCTACACATCCGTCGAGGACATGGCCCGATGGCTCACCGCCCAGGAGCGCGACGATCTCCGAGACGGTCTCAACGCCATCGTTCAGTCGCCCGGCGTCCTCAGCTCGGGCGAGGAAATCCCCTACGCGCTCGGGCTCACTCACGATTCGTATCGCGGCCTCCCCACCATTGGTCATGGTGGATCGTTCGTCGGCTTCCGAGCACATACCCTGCGGTTCCCGACCGAGGGGATCGGGTTCGTTACGCTGTGCAATCGGGCCGACGGCGACCCCGGGACCCGAACGAGGCGTGTCGCAGACGTCGTGCTCGCGCATCGGCTCGGCACGGTTTCCGAGCAGACCGCCGCACGAGAGCGCGAACGGTCCGGCCGGCCGGCGCAGAACCCTGCGAACGCGGAGGCGTACGTCGGTACCTACTACAGCCCCGAGCTGGACGTCGAGTACCACATCGAGCGGTCCAACGGCGAGCTCCGGGTGCGTGCCGGGGCGGCCATCGATGACATGCTGTACCAGATCTCAGGAGACACGCTGGCGACGGGAGCGCTGCTACCGAACAATCGGATTGATCCGGGACTGGTCCTGCGCTTTCAGCGTGACGAGTCGATGATCACGGGCTTCGAGCTCGATGCCGGCCGCGTCGTGCACCTCCGTTTCCGACGGGTGTCCGGCGAACGCTGAGCATGAACGGTGAGCCGTTCAATCCCCGGGCTGGCGATCGAACACCACGTCTCTCACTCGACTGCCCGTCACGGTGAAGCTCGTGACTCGGCCGGATGCATCCCGGACGAACCTCACCTGAGGCATCCACGGCTGATCACCACGGAAGCGATCAGGACCCGACGGTGTGAGTGTCGCGGCAGCGTTGCGCCAGTGATACGCGACCAGAGCTCCCTCGACTTCGACGACATCATAGCTCGAGTCGAGTTCCGTGCTGCGATACCATCCTTGGTACGCCGCGAGATCGAGTCGGCCCGAAAGCGCCCCAGGCTGGGCCTCTACGGCCGACTGACCATCGGGGGGGGGACCCATCTGATCCTCGAGAAAGACTTCGGCCACACGGCGCGCGCGCCCTGCCGGGTCGCAGTTCGACACGTTGCAGAATACCGCGATCGACAGGTTCTGCTCGGGGAAACGCACGAAGTTCGTGCGGTAGCCGGCCCAGCTCCCGCCATGTCCGAAGGTCGGGAGGCCACGGTACTCACCCAGGCTCAGCCCATAGGCGTAGTCCAGCACCTGGCCATCGGTCAGGACTCCGCGCTCCAGCATCCGGTCAAGCATCCCCGGCCCACCTACAGAGCCCGTCTCGTAGTTCTTCATCCAGACGAGAAAATCGTCCATCGACGTGTTGAGAGAGCTGGATGCCAGCGCAGTCAGCTGGTTCACGACCCGTCGATACCCGCCCCCCTCGGCCGGGGCGTATGACTCGGCGCGATTCGGCACGATCTCGAGGTAGTCGTCCGAGAAATGCGTGTTCTCCATCCCGAGAGGCGCGAAGATGCGCGCGTGAGTGTACGCGCGGAACGACTCGCCGGACTGCAACTCGATGATGCGCGCGAGGAGGTTGTAGCCCGTATTCGAGTACGAGTAGGCGGAGCCCGGCGGAAAATCGAGGTCTTCCTGCTGGCGGAGCATCCGGAGAATCTGCTCGAACGAGATCACGTCCGTGTACGTCACACCACCGAGCATCATCGCATGCGGCCAGTCCCGAATCCCGCTCGTGTGATGGATCAGATGACGGGGCGTGATGGTCGGTCCAAACTCCGGGAGGTCGGGTTCGTAGCTTGCTGCATCCTCGTCGAGGTCGAGACGGCCCTCAGCTTCGAGAAACAAGGCCGCCATCGCACCGAACTGCTTCGAGATGGAGGCAATGTCGAAGACCGTCTCGGGAGTGATCGGGATACCGTGGTCCATGTTCGCGATCCCATAACCGGACCGGTGCACGACCTGACCATCCAGAAGCACGCCGACTGCGGCGCCCGGGCCATCCCCACCGTCGAGATCGGAGAAGACGGCGTCGACACCCGGGTGAACAGGTCCCATGGGTGACTCGACCCTGGACGCTTCATCGCGGCACGCAAGCAGCGCGAGCACAAGCAGCAACAGCCTCGGAGCACGTCGCATCAGTCCTCTCCTCTTTTGAGCACCCGACCGGGGGCGACATCCCGGAGAGCACCATCGTCGATCACGAGAACCCCGTTCACGAAGAGATAGTCGACCCCCTCGGCGTACGTCATGGCCTCCGCACCGAAGTCCGCCAGGTCCCGGATCCGCTCGGGATCGAACAAGACGAGATCTGCGGCCATCCCGGGTGCGACGAAGCCACGGTCGTGCAGCCCGAGTCGCTGCGCCGCCATCGACGACATCCTGCGAACAGCATCCTCCAGACTGAGCACGCTGTCCTCTCTCACATATTTGGCGATGACGCGCGGGAATGCGCCGAATGCCCGGGGATGAGAGCTGTCAGTCGTGCGAGGGTTCACGGGCGACGCATCCGTATCGATCATCACGTACTCGGCCTCGAGGGCAAGCTGCTTCTGCTCCTCGTTCATGCTCCGGGGATTGACGCTCACCCCACCTGCCTGCACCAGATCGAAAAAGGCATTCCACGGGTCCGTACCGAGCACACCGGCGGCCTCCGCGATCGAGCGATTGATCACAGCCGGGTCGACGACGTCCGGTGCCGACACGATGAGCACGTTGTCCCAGTTCATCCCAACGTGCCGGTACCAGTTTTCCCAGTCGGACGTCGTCTCGACCTCGCGACGGAGTTCGGCGCGCAGAGCCGGATCGCCCAGCGTGTCCAGGAACGGGCGTGTCCCCGAGGCATAGTGCCGAGGATGCAGGAACGAGCCGAGGCCGATCCCGTTGCGCACGTAGGGATAGATGTCGGCCGTGACGTCGAGACCCGCAGCCCGAGCGGAGTCGATCAGTGCGAGGGCGTCCGACATCAGAGGCCAGTTCTCCTGCCCGGCAGCTTTCAGATGGTAGATATGGACAGGCACGCCAGCACCGGAGCCGACGGTGATCGCTTCTCGAATCGCATCGAGCAAGGCGTGACTCTCATTGCGCATGTGCGTGAAGTAGACGCCCCCGAACTCGCCGGCTACGCGCGTCAGCTCGATCAGTTCGTCCGTGCTCGCATAGATGGCCGGCGGGTAGATCAGCGACGTGGACGTCCCCACGGCACCGTCCTCCATCGCCTGCCGCACCAGCGCCTTCATCTCGTCCAGCTGCTCGGGGGTCGGTTCGACGTCCTCGTCGCCGAGGATGACCCGCCGCACCTGAGTCAGCCCGACGTCGTGGACCACGTTCAGTGAGATCCCGTAACGCTCCAGTAGCGCGAAGTACTCGCCGTAGGACTGCCATTCATGCGGTGTGCCCTGAATCTCCACCGATGGCGCATCCACGGCCCTCGGAGCCGGTGAACCTCCCTCCCCCGAGAGATAGGTCGTAATCCCCTGCCGCAGCTTGGACTCGGCACTTCCCGGGTCGGTCAGCAGAACGGTCGTCGATTGACCCATCATGTCGATGAAGCCCGGACTCACGACCCGATCAGCGGCGTCGATAGTTCGATGCGCAGGCTCCCCACGGAGCGAACCCACCGCGGCAATCCGGTCGCCGCGGATCCCGACGTCGGCCCGAAACCAGGGGTTACCCGCTCCGTCGACGACCCGCGCGTTCGTAATGAGGACGTCGAACGGGTCGGATGACGGGTCCGACTCACCCGCGCACGCAAGCGATGAGGCCGTCAGGATCCACAGACCGACACGGGCGGTACGAAGCGAAAAGCTCATGGCCGACTCCATCGAGAGCGCGAATCGTGCTGTTTCTCGTCTGATAGGTACGGCGAGCGGTGGATCACGGCCACCAGCACCGCTCCTCTCGACTGACCGAACGGTGAATCACCTCGGAACCCGATCGGTGCCGGCGTATATTGAGGAGCATTCAGAATCCCATCACACCCGAGGCCCCCATGCCGTCGCTCGTCAAACGGATCGTTCCTGCTCTCATCCTGTGCGGGATCGCTCTGCCACCCACGCAGGTCGACGCTCAACTCACCATGGCGCAGGCTCAGGCCGCGGTCGATGCGGCAGAGGCTGAAGCCCGGTCGAACGGGTGGAATCTGACGATCTACGTCGCAGACGCGCAGGGCGTCCCACTCTACCTCCGGCGAATGGACGACGCGCCACCCCGAACCACGGACATCGTCATGCGAAAGGTCCACGTGGTCATCACCACAGGGGGAACCTCGGGCGCCTATGGGGCGGCCCTCGCAGCTGGAACGACGGATACGATTCCGGGCGGGATTCACTACGAAGGCGGGCTGCCGATCATGATGAACGGTGAACTCGTCGGGGCGATGGCCGCGAGCGGGGCACGCGGCTCGGAGGACGCTCAGGCGGTCCGGGCGGGACTGACTGCGATCGGGGCAGACGCCGTCCGGTGAGCGTTGCGTACCCTTCACGCGAGCACGTTGAAGCCGCCGCGGTGCTTTCGGTAGCGAGGCCGGTGTCGGCGTGAGTCTTCTCGAGACCGTGGTTCTTGGAAACCCACTTCTGACGTGGTTGTACGCCCTTGGCACAACCATGGTCGGGTTCGTCGTACTGCGGGTCGTGGTGATTCGCGGTCTCCGCCGACTCCTCCAGACGGTCTCACCGGAAGCGCACCAATGGGACGACGTGCTCCTGGTGACCCTCGATGCGACGAAACCAGGGCTCCTGCTCGTCATCGCAGCCTTCGCAGGCTCCATCGCGCTTGCGCTACCGTCGGGAGTCTCTGAGACCCTCAGGTCCGTAGCGATCGTTGCCCTGCTCGGGCAGACCGGGTTCTGGACGGATCGCGGGCTGTCCCGCTGGCTGGAGATCCGTTCTAAGGAGCGCGCGGCAGACGATCCTGCAGAGGTGATGACGGCCAACATCATCGGCGTGATGGCCAGGATCTCCCTTTGGTCGATCCTCCTGCTGCTGGGTCTCGAAAATTTCGGAATCGACGTCACCGCCCTCGTCGCCGGCCTCGGCATCGGGGGAATTGCGGTCGCGCTCGCTGCGCAGAACATCCTGAGCGACCTGTTCGCCTCACTGTCGATCGTTCTGGACAAGCCCTTCGTGCTCGGAGACTTCGTGACGGTCGGCGAGTACCTCGGCAGTGTCGAGGCGATCGGGTTGAAAACGACGCGTATCCGCAGCCTCTCGGGTGAGCAGGTGGTCTTTTCCAACGCAGATCTCCTTTCGAGCCGCATACGGAACTATGGGCGCATGTACGAGAGGCGTGTCGTGCTCAACATCGGGGTGACGTATCAGACGCCGCATGCGACCCTCAGCGAGATCCCCGCGATCATGAAGGAGACGATCGAGCGCGAAGGCGGTGACAGCGTCCGATTCGACCGGGCCCACCTGGCCGAGTACGGTGACTCCGCCATCCTGTATGAAGCGGTGTACATCATCGAAGAGGCCGACTACGGGCTCCACATGGACATCAAGCAGGCAATTCTGCTCCGGCTTCACGGGGTATTCGAGGGTCGAGGCATCGACTTCGCCTACCCGACTCAAACGGTCTTCGTCGAAACGACAAGCAGAGACTGATCGGGTCCCGCCTCGGTCATGTCGGAACGAATCGGGCCGCAGACCAGGCAGCCGTTCGGCCGTCGGCTCGCTTGCCGAGGCATGGGGTCGAACGCACGATACTCAGCCCGCCACCCTCTTTCCCGAACCTGTCGTACCATGACCGATTCCCGCCGTCTTCGTGCTTCCATCGCCGTCGCATTCGCCACCCTTCTGATTCCGGCGGCTATTTCCGCTCAGGCTTCCATCGAGCAGGCCGCGGCCGCGCTGAAGCTGAGAGAAGTTGGTCCAGCCGTCGCGGGTGGACGGATCGCCGACGTCGAGGTCCACCCGGGAGACAAGTCGACCTGGTATGTCGGCGTCGGATCTGGCGGTGTGTGGAAGACCACCAACGCGGGTACGACGTTCGCCCCCATCTTCGACGATCAGCCGAGCTACTCGATCGGGGACATCGCCCTCGCTCCCTCGAATCCGGAGATCGTTTGGGTCGGGACCGGGGAGAACGTCAGCGGCCGCCACGTCGCCTGGGGCACAGGCGTGTACCGAAGCCTCGACGGTGGCGCGTCATGGGAGAACATGGGGCTGCCCGAGTCCGAGCATATCGGGAAGATCCTCATTCACCCCGAAAATCCGGACGTGGTGCTCGTCGCGTCAGAAGGTCCACTCTGGTCCGCTGGAGGAGAGCGCGGTGTCTACATGTCCGAGGACGGGGGTCGAAGCTGGACGGCCACACTGACGATCGACGAGCACACCGGCGTCACGGATCTCGAGTTCGCGCCCGACGATCCCAATACGGTCTACGCAGCCGCGTTCCAGCGTCGGCGCCATACCTGGGGGTACATGGGCGGGGGGCCTGGGACCGGGCTCTGGAAGTCGAACGACGGAGGACGGACGTGGCGAGAGGTGACCACGGGCCTGCCGACGCGGGACCTGGGCAAGATCGGACTTGCCGTGACGCCGGCCGATCCTGACCTCGTGTACGCGACCATCGAGTCCAATGGCGGCGATGAAGGCTTCTATCGGTCGCTCGATCGCGGCGAGAGCTGGGAGCAGCGCAACACGTACATCTCCGGAGGGACGGGGCCACACTACTACCAGGAGATCGAAGCCTCTCCGACCGAGGCGGACGTGGTGATCCAGATGGACGTCTTCTTCCAGGTCACCTACGACGGTGGAGCCACCTTCGGCAATCTGGAGACCGGTCGAGACAAGCACTCGGACAACCACGCGCTGTGGATCGACCCGGACAACCCGCTGCACATGCTCGGAGGCACGGACGCCGGGCTCTATGAGACGTTTGATCGCGGCGCGACGTGGCGCCATTTCCCGAACCTTCCCATCGCCCAGTTCTACAAGGTGGCTGCGTCCAACTCCGAGCCATTCTACGAACTACTGGCCGGGGCCCAGGATCTGGGAACGTTGTGGGCACCGGCCCGCACGCAGACCACCGAGGGCGTTCGAAACGAGGACTGGCTGTTTCCCCTCGGCGCCGACGGATACGGAGTCGCCTTCGATCCGAGCGACGCGAACACGATGTACATGATGACGCAGGAGGGAAATCTGCAGCGGGTCGACCGGGTGAGTGGTGAGATCACGGCGATCCGTCCTCAGCCGGAGCCCGGTGATCCGGCGGAACGTTGGAACTGGGACTCGCCGATTCTGGTGTCGCCGCATGATCCGAGCCGGATCTACTACGCGTCCCAGCGTCTCTGGGCATCCGACGACCGGGGGGACAACTGGACCGCCATCTCAGGAGACCTCACCACCGATACGGAGCGCTACTCCCTGCCGTACATGGGGCGTGTCTGGGAGCTCGACGCACTCCACGACAATGGGGCGATGTCGAAGTACGCGACGTTGACGACCATCTCGGAATCGCCTGTCGCAGCAGGAACCATCTACGTCGGCTCAGACGATGGGCTGATTCACGGCACGACCGACAGTGGAGCCGGATGGACACGGACCAGCAACCTGCCGGGCGTTCCGGAGCGCTCCTTCATCAACAAGGTCGTCGCAGGGGAGCATGACGCAGCCACTGTCTTCGCACTCGCCGATGCCCATAAGCTGGGGGATTACGCCCCGTACATATTCCGTAGCGACGACCACGGTCGGAGCTGGACCTCCATTCGTGGAGACCTTCCGGACGGCGAGCTGGTCTGGGCGATGCAGCAGGACCACGTCGTGCCGGACCTGCTCATTCTCGCAGGCGAAACTTCCCTCTGGTTCACACTCAATGGAGGAACGAACTGGCACCGCCTGAACGCAGGGGCACCGACCATCGCCTTCCGCGACGTGCAGCTGCATCGGCGAGACGACGACATCATCGGTGGCACGTTCGGGCGCGGAATCTGGATTCTGGATGACTACGCGCCCCTCCGGGCGCTGGCTCGGGGCGTTCTCGAGCAGAGTGGAGGCGTGATGCCTCTGCGGGACGCGTGGTCGTTCATTCCGTCACTCACGAACCAGGCGACGGGGCGCCCGACGCTCGGCACGACGGCATGGTCGGCGAACAATCCTCCGTTCGGGGCCACGTTTACGGTCCACGTACCGGAGCTCCGCCAGACGGCAGAGGAAACGCGTACCGCACAGGAGCGCGCCCTGCGCAGCTCATCCCGGGACGTACCCTTCCCCGGCTACGACATCCTTCAATCCGAGCGAAATGAATCGGGCCCCATGGTGCGGGTGCGCGTGTCGGACGAGGCGGGAACACCGATCCGCTGGGTCGGGGTCCCCGGGCGCGCAGGCGTGCATCGCGTGACCTGGGACCTTCGTCACCCCGCACCGAATCCGGTCAGCTTCGCGAACCCGGCCTTCCGGCCCCCGTGGGTGACCGAGCCTGCCGGCCCTCTTTCCGCTCCCGGGCGGTACTCGGCCCAACTCGTCGTCATCGATTCCGGTGAGATCACCGAGGTCGGAGAGGCGCAAAGCTTCACGGTTCGACCCGTCCCCACAGTTCCCGCCGGCACGGATTTTCAGGCCGTGGAAACGTTCCACCTCAGGGTCGCCGAGCTTCAGCGTCGCATTTCCATCGCGGCGGCCGAGCTGTCCCAGGCGTTCGAGCGAATCCGGTACATGCGCGCGGCACTCGACCGAACGCCATCCGCCGATCCGGCGCTCTACGGAGACCTCGACGACCTGTCGGAGCGACTCGATGCCCTGCGGATTCAGCTCAACGGCGACCCGGTCCGACGTAGCCTGAATCAATCCACGTCACCCTCGATCGCAGGCCGGGCAGGCCAGGCTGCATCTTCGTGGGCCACACGTCAGGCTCCCACCGGCACCATGCGCGACAACCTGCAGATCGCCGAAGCCGAATTCTCCTCCCTGCAGCCGGAACTCGCATCACTCCTCGACCGGGAGATGGCAGCAGTTGAACAGGCGCTGGCCGATGCAGGGGCCCCGTGGACACCGGGACGACGGGTAGGCCGGTGAGCCCGACGCACTCGCGCCCGGGCTGTCTCCGGGGTTCTGTCGGTTTCCGATTCGTGCTCGCGGCATGGGCGGTGCTCGCACAACCCGGAGCCGCCCAGGACCGCTTCGGTTCAGCGGTCGCCATCACCGGGCCGGCCGAGATCGTCGTTCTCAAGCCCGGGGCCGCCCTGGGGCCAGCCGCGGCGATCGTCTTTCGTCCGGGAGCCGACGGCACCTGGGCCCAAACGACACGCCTCGCCAAGCTCGAAGGCGGATATCCGGGCGAGTCGCTGCTGCCGTCGCTGACCCACGGCGGAGACCTCCTTGTGCTCGCGAGCGGAGATCCGGACGGACGGGAGGCGGGACATCTGTATCAACGCGATGGGACGACGTGGACACCGCGTCACAGGGTTCCGGTGGATCCCGCGGTCGGAGCGACAGCAGCATCGCTGCCATCCGCCGGTCTCGACATGCCCACCCTGAACCGTCTCATGGGTCCGCCCGCCCGCACCGTCGCGCTTTCACCCGACGGAGAGAGGTTGGCCGTGGCGGGCGGTGCGATCGACCACGACCTCGTTCACGTCCTGCGAATGGAGTCCGGGGCGTGGGTCGTGGAATCTGCCGTTCGCCTGGCCAGCGGCGACGACAGCTCGCCGGGAGGTCCCGGTACGGCACTCGCGCTGAGCGATCGGCATCTGCTGGTCGGTGTCCCCGACCAGGGTCACGGCGGTGCGGTTCACCTGTTCGAGCGGGGTGAGGACGGGTGGGTCAGCACGAGCGTGTTCCCGACCGATTCCCTCGAGCGGGATGCCGGCCTGGGGTCGGCCGTCGCACTTTCGGACGACGGCTCCGAAGCGTTTGCCTCAGCTCCCGGACTGGAACGTGTCCTCAGGTTCGCACCGGGAGGCGATGGCATCTGGTCCCGTTCGGGTGTCGTGATGCCCCCTGAGCGGGGGGCGGCGAGCTCGCGCGGGTTCGGCACGGCCCTCGCCATGGACTCCACACGCCTTGTCGTCGGAGCACCGCAGGCAGACGAAGGCAACGGACGGGTGTTCGTCTTCGACCGCATGGTGTCGGGAGCGTGGGTCAGCTCCCAAACGCTCGTGCCGGACCTCGAGCGTGCCGGTTTCGGCTCATCCCTCTCCGTTCGCGGTGACGCCGTGGTCATCGGTGCTCCCGACGCCTACGGCGCAGTCGGACGGGCGGCGTTCGTGGACCTGGGGTCCGGAGACCCTCCCGTGTGGCTCGACCCCTCGGCAGAGCTTGCTACGGTGTCAGGACCAGAGCCCGTAACATGCTCGGAGGGTCAGGCGGCCGGTTACGCGTGCGAAGGGGTCGACCTCGTGTCATTCCTTCCGCTCTCGGCGCTCGGAGCAGAACCCGGCGAGCGGGTCACCGACGTTTGGGGTTGGGCGGACCCGGAGACTCACCGCGAGTACGTTCTCATCGGGCGTACCGCAGGTCTTGCCTTCGTGGATATCACGAACCCCGGAGATCCGACCTTCCTCGGACTCATGCCCGCGAACGCGTCCCACGCCCGTGACATCAAGGTCTACCGGAATTACGCGTTCATGACAGGGGACGGTGCCGGGGAGCACGGCCTGCTCGTCTTCGATCTTACCCGTTTGCGAAGCGTACCGGAGGTACCGGCCACCTTCGCCCCGGATGCCCGATACGACGAAGTTGCCAGCGCGCACAACCTCGTGATCGATCCTGAATCAGGATTCGCGTACACGGTGGGGACGAACACGGGAGGACAGTCCTGCGGTGGCGGGCTGCACATGATCGACATCCGGGACCCGCTGCAGCCCATCTTCGCCGCGTGCTACACGGATACGGAGGGGCTCATCTGGACCGGGCGAACCCACGACGCTCAGTGCACGGTGTACCGGGGACCGGACGAGGCGTATCAGGGTCGTCAGATCTGCTTCGCCGCGAACGAGACCGCGATGAGGATCGTGGACGTCACGAACAAAACCGCTCCGGAGCCCATATCCACGGCGAGCCATCCGGGAACGGCGTATATCCACCAGGGGTGGCTGACCGAGGATCAGCGCTATCTCTATGTGAACGACGAGCTCGACGAGATCGTCGGCACGTCGGACCGGACGAGGACGCTCATCTACGATGTGGCGGAGCTCGATGACCCGATCCTGATCGGTGAGCATCTGGGGCCCGATCGGGCCACCGACCATAACCTCTACATCTCGGGGAACCGCGCGTATCTCGCGAACTACCAGGCCGGCTTTCGTGTTCTGGACGTGTCGGACCCCGAGCGGCCGGTGGAGATCGGCTGGTTCGACACGACACCGTACGGCGAGAATCCGCCCGGGTTCGGCGGCGGGGCATGGACGGCATGGCCCTTCTTCGACAGTGGCATGATCGTCGTCTCGAGCATGAACGAGGGCCTGTTCATCGTGCGGCCGCAGCGGCCCGTGACCTGACAACCAGCTCCGCTACCTTCCTCTATCCTCTCTCGCATCCTACCCATTCCGACCTGACTCCATGGCAGCGAAACGGCGAGGTCCCCAGCAGTCGATGAAGGGCTTCCGGCCCGGCAAGGAACCGGCGCACCTCAAGAAGCGCCGGGCAAAGGCGCAGCTCGGTGCCAACGCATCGTGGGGTCAGAAGCAGGCCGTGGAGGCGGTGGCGGGAAAGAGCCCCCAGGAGGTTCAGGCGATGGTGCGCCGCTGGAGCGCCGGACTGTTTGGACTGGCAGGCCTCCTCGCAGTCGGTGGCATCTTCCTCTACAGCTGGTCGACCCCCGTCGGCATCGGAGTCCACGTCCTCGCCGGGGTGCTGGCCTTCCTCGGCTTCCGCATGCGCTCATCCGGCGCAAACCTCGTGGAGATGGCCGGATCACTCTGAGGCCGCCTCGTGAGTCGACACCTGGAACACGGCTTCGAAATCAGCTCACCGGCGGCCTCACCCGCATGATGAAGAGTCCCTCGCGGACACTCGTGAAGATGACGAGGCCATCCTCGAAGAACGGGTAGTTGCTCCACGCACCACTCTCCGACGAGCTGTGCCCGGGTGCGTTCTCGTTGTAGGGGGCGCTGTCGAAGAACGCGATTTCACGCGGGCTCGCTCGGTCGCTGATGTCGAGCACCCGCAGGCCGCTCCCGTAGTTCGACTGATACATGCGGTTCCCGACCACATAGAGGTTGTGATCAGATGCAGGCACGGGACCGATGTACTCGTTGGCCACCACCGGATCATCCAGTTCCGTCAGGTCCCACACGATGGTCCTCGTCCCGCTGACGTTGCCCGCCAGTTCATCGAGCTCGTCATTCATGTAGAAGTAGCGCTGTTCCTCATCGAACCACCCCTGGTGCGCGTAGGCAACGTTGGGATAGCTCATCCGGGCAACCGTGACCGCATTCGCCTTGTCGGTCACGTCAGCGATGTTGATCTCGGACTCGTTGGAGCCGACACAGATCTGCCGACCGGTGTAGCGATCATCAGGGCCCTCATAGATGAGGCACTGAGCGTCATGCGTATACCCGCGCGCGCCCGGGCTTGCCGTGTCGTGGTAGCAGCCCGCGAAGACGGGATTCAGAGGATCCCCCGCATCGACCATGTGAAGTCCTCCTCCACACGTGCGACCTCCGCCATTGGCGGCCACGATATAAAGGAACTTCGAGGCAGTATCGGCCACGACGTTGTGCGCGCTGAAGATCTCCCGGTAGGTGTTGTCCGGCTCGAAGTCGACCGGCTCCCCGGTCACGGCGCGAAGTCTCGTCAGGTCGAAGACCTGCATGCCATGCGCCCTGGCCCCGTCCGAGACGATGTACGCGTAGTTGTCGATCACCTTGATGTCGCGCCAGACCGAGGGTGGCGACCCGACGGTCCTCGGCAGGTTCCCGACGAGTCTCGGAGCGGCGGAGTTCGTTACGTCGACGAAGGATGCACCATCCCGCCGAGCGATCAGTGCATAGCGGCGACCGGTATCCCGGTCCGTCCATCCCCAGATGTCATTCACCCAGACTCCGCGTTCGCCGCCCAGATCATCCACCGACATGTGAGCGAGCAGTTCCATGTTCGAGCACGGAAATTCGGTCATGCGTCCGTCGTCGCACCGATCACCCGGGTTCAATGCCGACCCGATCCGAAAGATCTGCCCCTCGAGGAGATCGTCAGCCGTCCAGTCTCCACCGGTACGAGCAAGCGGCATGACACGCCCCTCCCCGAAGTCACGACTGGGCATCGACACGACGGCTCGATCCCCGGATGACGCGACTGCATAACCGAAGCCGAGCGGCCATGACGCCCCCGAGATATCGTCCGGATCGAGGCGCTCGGGCACGCCCCATTCACGGGCATCGGCGGCGTAGACGTACCGGAAGACCCGACCATTCCGACGATCGAAACCCGGGGCACCGACCCACAACTCCTGCCCGACCAGGTCCATCGAGAACCCGAACTGGGATCCGTCGGGCTCAATGGGAGGCTCCAGCACGTCCGACCACGACCAGGTTCCCGCTGCGTCGAGTCCGAGCGCCACGACCGCGGCAGCACCGGGGGCCCCGACAAACGCCCGCGACTCACGCAGGAGCAGGCTGGTTCCGGCCGCGGCACGTTCGTTCGTCGCGGCCGGCGGCAACAGGACCCGGCTCGGAGCGCCCCACACACCGTCAGCCCCGCGTGTCGCGGCATAGGCCCGACCCCGACCCTCATCCGAGCGTGGAGCGCCGATCAGCAGGCGGTCGTCGTCCCACGCGAGCGCAGCTCCAAACCCTGCAGCGCCCGATGGATCTCCGGGAGCCAGTTCATCCTCGAGAGCCCACACCCCGTCCGTCCTCACGAACCGATGAACCCGGCCCGATCCACCTGACTCGGGTGCGCCAACCAGGAGTTCCGCACCCGACAGCAGGACCGCAGCCCCGAACTCAGCCGCCCCACTGCCGGGCGGAGGCGCGATCGTGGATGCCTGCGTCCAGGAATCGCTGCGCTGCCCACGGGTAAAGACGTAGACCGCCCCCGCACCGTCATGCTTTCGGGGTGCACCGATGACCAGCGTGTTCCCGTCGACGGTGACCGCGCGGCCGAAGTCGTCCATGCGCGAAGAGTCGGGAGCAGTCAGACGTTGCTCCTCGGCCCACTCACTTCCCGGCGAACGTCCGTAGGTATAGACCGTGCCGGGCCCGTACCAATTCACCGGCTGACCGATCACGAGTTCGTCCGGGGTCATATCGACCGCCCGGCCGAAGTTGGGTTCCTGCGCGAGGGCCGGTGCCGCGGCCCACAGGGCGGCGGGAAGGATCAGGATGAAGGACCTGAGGGACGTGCGCATGTCCGTCCTCGCGGTTGGCAGGGTGAAGGATCAGGTAGGAACTTCGACGGGCAGCGGATCTCACGACAGGGGACGCGGACCGAGGAAGTTCACACAGCCTGGAACGCGAGATGATCGCTCGGTGCTATCTATAAGCGACGGCATGCCCGGACATCAACGAGAGGAGCCGATATGGGTGGCAGAGTCGCGTTTCCGACGTCCGGAACCTCATGACCTCGACCCGTCACCCGGTCCATCCGCTCGCGATCCTGCTTCTCGCGACGGTATGCGCCGGCGCCGCGTGCACCCCCGAACAGC
>Ga0181573_10001108_pt1 | contig 27084 bp, 18 predicted proteins | sample 101ome_25_FD_148643 | JGI IMG/M metagenome (GOLD analysis project Ga0181573, IMG submission 148643) | Coastal salt marsh microbial communities from the Groves Creek Marsh, Skidaway Island, Georgia - 101409BT metaG (spades assembly) | ecosystem: Environmental > Aquatic > Marine > Intertidal zone...
TGCAGCTGAACCCTTCGACGCCGTCCTGGAACAAGTCGGAGAACCCGAACCGGAGCGCCTTGTGCCCGTTGAACGCGTCCTCGATCACCTCGGGCGCCGCGAGGTGGGGCTTGAGGTCGTTGCCGAAGGTGGACTTATCGCGCCATATCATGTTGGCGTGCGACGTGGTGTTGATGTCGTCAGCGACGAGGTGTAGCCTGAGCAACGGCGGGGGAGGCGCCGGCGAGGTGTCTCCCGCGGTGGCCGCGACGCCCTGCAGGAGCCCCGCGATGAACGCCAGGAAGAGCGCGAGCGTCGGGAGGAGTCGATCGACCATGTTTGTCGCCCCCGACCGACACCCCTTGGGAAAACTAGTCAGGTGTGCGTAGGTGCCGGTCCCGCCTGCCGAGAGATGTAGAGCAGAGCAGAGAGGGAAAAATCGACTCCGGTTTCACACCTCGCCCCCGGTTTCGCGTGGGGGATGTTGAACGCGTCGATGGGTCGGGTGCACACGCGCGAAGAGGGGACCCGCGCGGCGTATCAGACGTGGACCCTCCACCGCGCGGCGTATCAGACGTGGACCGCTCGCTCCAGGTCGTCCTCCCGGCGTACGGAGCGCGAGCGCGGGCTCGAACGTGAGACGCGGCGCGCGTTCAACAGCGAAGATCGGGCGGTGCAGAGCCCCGTGGACCTTCACGGAGCCTTCACGGGGCTTCGACGGCCCTCCAATATCTCGCGCGTTTCGCTGTCTCCCAAAGCACGGGCGCGCTTCGGGCGATGCGGTGACTCACGGAGAGGTTCCTGAAGACGGACTGGACTGTCCGGCGTCTTGCGGGCGTTGCTGTGAGCCCGGAAAACGTGACGTTCCGACACGTTCCGTTCTGACACACTGCCTGCTGCCGAGAGGACCCGGAAAAACCGGAGAGCTGCGAACGGATTATCATATAAAAAATTCGGGTTTTTATCAGACATCAGTTTTGCAAAGAGTGATAACTCTTGAAGGTACCTCATATCCCGTAGTGCTATTGCTACGAAGGTACTACGAAGGTAATTCGTAATCCTTACCACGAGTCTCATAGGAATAGCGCATATAGCTCTATATAGAGAGTAGGCAACTAATCTTCTAGTCTATGATTTCTGTGGGTTTTCGGCTTCCTTTTCCCGTTACGGCTTTTGCCAAAAATTCAAAAGTTGCCAAAAGTTAAGGCACCAGACGCTCCTCCCACACCAGAACGAACAACGCGCGAGCCGGAGACCCCGTCCTCCTCGCGCGTTCCCGAGACACGGCGATGCTTCCCGCGGCGTCACCCGCTGCGATCGCGTCTCTCCCCGCGACGTTCGCGCCCCCGGAGGCACTCCGCGCGCGGAGAAGGCGCGGTCGAAGATCCAAGACGCCCCCGATCGCCCCCGTCTCCGTGGCCTCCTCCTCCTCCGACCCGCAGACCCTGCCCCGCGGCGGCAAGAGCGCCAGGGGCGAGGGCGCGGGCGTCACCATCGTCGGCATCGGCACCCGCGGCACCGTCGTCGTCGACCGACTCGTGAAGCAGAAGGTCCTCCCGCTCGCCGAGTACTGGGTCCTCAACTCCGACACAAACTCCCTCCAGAACAGCGCCGCTCCCAACCGATGGCGCCTGCCCCCGGGCAACGTCCCGGCCACCGACAGCGCTGTCCTCGACAACGCAGCCTCCGCGGCGAACGCCATCCTATCCGGCGGCGTCTCCAGGCGCCCACCCGGCACGATCCTCGTCCTCGCGTCCGCCGCGGAAGCCGCGGGAGCTGGGCTGGAGACGGTCAAGGCGATCGCCCGACTCAAAGACGGAGAGGCGCCGCGGCGAAAGTGGTCGCTCAGCGGATTCGTCGGCAGGTCCAGGGCCAACGCCATCGCCCACCGCGGCCCCGTGCTCATCTCCGCGGTGGTCTGCCCCTTCGACTTCGAGGGTCCGAGGAAGAGCGCTCTGGCGGCTGAGTTCCTGGACGCCGCGCAGATGGCGTCAGACGTTCTCTGCTCCGTGCCGCAGGCTTCGCTGACCGAATCCAGCGAGGGCACCGCGCTGACCGTCGCCGAGGCCACCGAGTATGCCGACACCACGCTGCAGTGGAGCGCGTGGACGGTGCTCGAGATGCTTCGATCGCCCGCGTGGGTCGGTACCAACGCCGCGGGCGGAGCCGGTAAGGTTCTCGGCTGGGAGCGGGAACTCACCGCGGGTCTGCTGAGGTCCGCGGTGACTGGCCGCCACCAGGTGGGCGCCGGGATCGACGGGTGCGGCGTCGCGTCCGTGGGCCACGGCGCCGCGAACGTGCAGATCGCGGGGTTCCCGCTGGAGCAGGCGCAGGCTGCCGCGGTGAGGCTGGCGGTGATCGCCGCGGCGAGGGATTCGCCGTTTCTCCGCGGATCCCTCTTTAGAGCCGCCGAGCTCGTGGCGTGCTCCATCACCGTGGGCGGCGAGCTCACGGCGGGGGCGCGCGCCGCCGCGTCCGATGCTCTGGCGCAGCTCACGAACGTCGATTGCGTGCAGGTCATCACCGCGCCGCCCGCGGACGTTCGAGCCGCCAGGGACGTCGCGGAGGTGACGCTGATGGTGGTCACGGAACCATCCGCCGCGTACGCGCCGAGGAAGCTCGGCGAGAAAAAACGCGAGGGAACCTCCTCGCGATCCGCGCAATCCGGGCCCGGGCGGGGATCCAAGGATTCGTACGACACGTCCGTGTCGTTCCCGGAGATTCCGGGAATATCGAACGTCAAGCCCGGGCGGCTGGCGAGCGCCTTCAACGAGGCTAAGCGCGCGCAGCAGGCGCTCGGCATCGGCTACGACGCGACCGGCCCGAGGACGGCGACGGACGGATCTCTCGGACACCTGACGGGGGACGAAACCGCGCACTCGGACGACGACGAAGGGAAGGCCAAGAAGGCTCAGAAGCTCACGGGCGAGATGATGCGAAAGCTCGGCCTGAACGACCCCAAGCGAATGGTCGACGAGCACGAGGAGGGGCAGAAGCGCGTCGCGAACGGCCGCGTGAACGGAGACCCGTCGCCCGCGCCCGCGGTTAGCCGGGGGGAAGAGGAGGGAGAGAAGGTGTCCAAGGCGCAGATATTGGACGCCGCCGTGAGGGGCGAGGCGCCGCCGCCCCTGCCCGTCCCGAAGAAGCGGGAGACGGTCAGGGTCAAGGTTGAGGGTGCGCTGCCCATGCCGGATCCCGAGGAGGTTGCCGCGAAGGTTGAGGCGCCGGAGGAGGTCGCCAGGCCCGTCGCGGAGCCCCTCGCGCGCAACGGCGCAAAAGTGTTCGCGGACGTCCACCTCGAAGACGAAACTGAAGAGCCCGAGCCGCCCGAGCCCGCGCCCGAGCCCGCGCCCGAGCCCGCGCCCGAGCCCGCGACCGAGCCCGTGGCAGACGTTGCCATCGCTGCCATGAATCGCCCCAAACCCCCGAAGACGGTCGAGCCCTCCGTCGACGACGACGCGTCAGCCGTCGCCGCCGACGCCGCCAAGAAGGCCGGCTCCGTCCCCGACGTCGTCGTGGCGCTCCCTCGCGAGATGGGCAAGGTTCAGGTGGCGATTCGTATCCTCGAGATGGAGGAGGACGGATCGGGAAACGTCATCGGGTACAAGGACCTCTCCGGGGCTCCGGCGAACGCTTCGGACGGCGGCGCCGACTCGGACAGCGACGAAGAGTACCGCTCCAACGAGCCCGCGCCCAAGCGCGGCATCTTCGGCTGGACCGGCCGCGAGAAGCAGGAGTCGCCGCCCCGGGGCTCCAAGGATGCGGTCAAGAACCGCCTCGCGTCCGTCCTCGACAAGGATCGAAGCGGGTGGAGCCGCGACGTGGTTCGGATGGAATTCGCGGGAAGCTCCGTGTACGAGGGCGAGTGGGCCGCGGGCAAGCAGGAGGGCGAGGGCAAGCAGGTGTACTCGTCGGGCGACTGGTACGAGGGCAGGTGGCGCGAGGGCTTGCCCGACGGCCGGGGCAAGCTGTGGTACATGGCCGGCGGGCACTTCGAGGGGATGTGGATGGGCGGCGCGCCCAACGGCCCCGGGGTGCTGGACCTGGAGGAGGTCGGCGGGCCGCGCGTGGACGGCCGGTGGGTCGACGGCAAGCTCACGGAGCAGTGGTGAGAGGAAAGACGAGCGGCGGGTGATTCCGTTTTTATTTCATCGAGGCGTTTTCGAGCCTCTTCGGATCGCTCGACGATCACGGCGACGCGCGTCTGCGCACCTTTGACCGATCGGGCGCGCGCGTCTCCGGCGTCACCGGCGCGCGCGTTCCCCCCCGCTTACCCGCGCCGCCCCGTCCCAGAGATTCGTCGTCGGCGAGCGCGACGTGCTCCACGTTCCCCTTCTCCCCGGCGCGACGCTTCTCCGCCGCAGCCGCCGACGCCGACGCCTCCGCTCCCTCGAGGTTGGCGATGCCCGGCGCGGGGGTGCGAGGCGTGGGGGTCGCCGCGAGGCCGTGCCGCGCGAGCGTCGCGGGGGTGTACCCTCCCGTCGCCATGTCGCGCACCGCCGCGACGAGCTCCGCCTTTTTCGCCGTACGCTTGAGCCCCTCGGGCCACGCCGCCGCGGAGTCCAGGATCTCCTTGAGCTTCGCCGCGGTGAGCTTCTCGGGCTCGGCGGCGAGGGTACCAGGAGATTCCGCCGCGCAGTGCGACACGAACGGGACGTGGTCCCTCGCGCCCTTGATCCTCACCGCCGCGCTCGCGCCGTCACTGGTCTCGGACTTGACCAGCGGCTGGCACACCTCGCAGCAGTACACGGTTCTGGCGGCCATGTCCCAGGTCCGCACCGCGGATCCGCACCGGCCGCACGAGCGCTGGTTGTACACGTACCGGCGCGTCCACGGCTCGCCCAGGGTCTTCGCCTCGTCGGGATCCACCGTGAGGATGCTCCCGGTGACGAAGCCGCGCTGCAGGAGCTCGACGGAGTGCCTCCAGACCTCGTCAAAGGCGGAGCGGGTGAGGTCGGCGCACGGCTGCTCTGGATGGACGCCAGCCTTGTAGAGGATCTCGGCGCGGTAGATGTTACCGACGCCCGCGAACATCGCCTGGTCCATCAGCGCGAGGCCGACCGACTTGCGCGATCTTGTGAACTTTTCCCAGAGCCTGTCGGCGTCGGCGTCCTCGCGAAGCGGGTCCTCCCCCAGCTTGGCGCGCTTGGTCTGGAAGAGGCCGATGTCGCCGAGCTCCACCGTCATGGCGGAGAGCAGGGCGCAGATGCCGTGCTCCCGGGACTCGAGCCTCAGGCGGGTCGTCGCGCCGGGCTCCGGACCAGGCAGAGTGTGATGCGTGGAGAACCTCCCGGACATCCCGAAGTGCACGTGCATGACGTGCGCGTCCGGGCCTTCCGCCTCGTTGAAGAAGTAGAAGAGGTTCTTGCCGATCGCGTCGACACGTTTCAGCTCCTTGCCGTCGATCACCTCGGCGCCGTGCGCGAAGCGGCCGTTGGGGGAGGTGGCGGTGAAGCGCTTACCGACGAGGTGCCTCCGCGCGGACGCGGCGACGCGATGCACGCCGTGACCTTCGACCATGGTGTGTCAGATCTTGGCGCCGCGGATTGTGGTGTCGCAAATTGACGTTGTTTCGGGTCTGCATGCGTGACGTGGTCGTCCTCTCTGCTGCGTTCTGATCCCGGAACACGCCCTCGGGTGCAAACGGGAGCGTGTCTGTTCGGTTCCCTCGAATAGTCACCAGCCGCGTTTTAGGTCGGGGTCGGGGCGCGACGCGTCTCAGCCCATCGCGCGCTTCCCGCGGTGCCGAGGGCATGTCGAGACGGTTCGCCACGCTCGCGGACCTGATGACCGGCCGCGGGGGCGTGCACGAGGTGTCGGCGCGACGCCTCGTCCCGGTCGCGGTGGCGGATCTGGAGGGAGTCGACAGGCTGTCATCGGAGGCTGTCCTCGAGGCGGGACCTTCGGGCGCCGGGGGCGACGCGCGGGACGCCGCCGCGTCGCCCTCGCGACACTTCGAATCCCACGTCGAGTACGTCCTCCCCGTCGCGTCCGCCGGCGCCCCGCCGCGCTCGCTGCACGTCCTCAGGCTCCTCCCCGCGATCGAAGCTGATCTTCGCGCGGAGCTCCTGCCCAGGGCGCGCGCCAACGCCCGGCGCGGCTACGACGCGATGGAGCGGCTCGTGCGGGGACCCGACGCGGGAGTCACGGTGAGTAACGTGGGCGGGTACCAGAGCGCGCACGACGTGCTCGAGCCGGACATGTGGTCCGACAGCGACGAGGAAGATGGCGAAGAGGAAGATGGCGAAGAGGAAGATGGCAAAGAGGAAGATGGCAAAGACGAAGATGGCAAAGACGAAGATGGCGAAGAGGAAGATGGCGAAGAGAGGCTTCCCCGGGACGCCGCCGTCGTCGACGTCGAGCCGGCGGGTTCGCGGGCGGGTATCAAGGGATGGGGGATGTTGAGCGAGGTGGCCTGCGCCGCGCACGACCGAGTTCGCGACCGCGCGATGGCCGAGCGGTCGGTGACTCGCGACGACCTGTACGGATGGCTCAACTGCAACGCGCCGGGCGATTACAACAAGCTCCACGACCACGGCGGCGCCGAGTCGTGGTCCGGGGTGTACTACCTCCAGTGCCCGGCGCCGGTGAAGCCCGCGAGCTCGGACTCGGACAGCGACTCGGAGTGGGACGAGGCGGAGGACGAGAGGGCGTACGGCGCCGGCGCGTTGGGGTTGCGATGCCACGTCTTGCCCGACGACGCGTCCGAAGGCGGTGACTGGTCGGACGGTGACTGGTCGAACGCGTCCGTGCCGTACCTCCGTTTCCAGCCGCGCGTCGGGGACTTGATCGTGTTCCGCGGCGACGTGTTGCACGCGGTGGAGTCCAACGGGTGGGCGAGGAGCGGCGAGGGGCGGGGCGATCCGGCGGATGCGGACGTGGAGTCGACGCGGATGAGCGTGGCGTTCAACGAGGACAGCGCCGCGGCGGACAGGAAGGCGGCGCTCGCGCTCGCCGCTTGAGGACGTGGCTCGGGTACGTCGCGGTCGTGGACCCGCGGCGACACCGCGGGCTCGCGCGGCGACCGCTTCCGCCGGCGCCTCCTCATCCCCTCCTCTCCGGTGGGAATCTGGCTTTCTTAGTACCTTGAAGGTAAAGTTTGGCTTTCCTCGTAGCCGCCGATGCTGTTTGTGAAGAAAAGCCACGACGCACCTCTCACACACGCGCACAGCACGCGCCTCTCACACGCCATGGACGACCTCTCCCCGCTGCAGCGCGACCGCCTCTGCTACCGCCCGATCCTCCCCGACTGCCTCGCCAAGGAGACGCACCTGTTCCACTTCTCGTGCGACTACAGGGTCAAGGGCGAGAGCGCGCCGCACGAACTGCTCCCCGGCCCCGTCCTCGGACGAGACGACCGCGCCGCCGACGGGTCGCATCGCGCCGCCGTCGACGCCGATGCCGCCGACGACGCCCTCGCGTCTTCGCACGCCGCCGACATCGAGCGACGGTTCCCGCTCACGTCGCGCGCGCCCGTGTGCCGCCTCGTCGCCGTCGGCGGCGGAACTTCCCCGCCGAGCTCCGACCTCGCCGCGACGTCGCGGAGGGAGCGCGCGAGGTGTCGAAGCGCCGCGCGGCTCGGCCTGGTCTTCTCCGGCGGCCCCGCGCCGGGCGGGAACAACGTCGCGTGGGGGATGCTCGACTGCCTCGAGCGATGGGCCGCGGAGAGCGGCCGCGGCGACGACGCGGAGCCCGCAAACTTTGTCGGTTTCCTCGGAGGACCCGACGGCCTCCTCAGACGGCGATGGAAACGCGTGGACGCGGGAGAGATGAAACGACGCAAGAACCAGGGCGGATTCGACCTCCTCGGCAGCGGACGTACCCGCCTGAACACGACGGCTCACTTCGACGCCGTTCGAGACGCGTGCGTGGAGGCGGATCTCGACGGACTCGTCGTATGCGGCGGCGACGACAGCAACACAAACGCCGCGTTTCTTGCCGAGCACCTCGCGGCGGACCCGAACTGCCGCACCGCCGTCGTGGGCGTCCCCAAGACGATCGACGACGACCTCAGGGGCGGAGGCATCGGCGTGTCCTTCGGGTTCGACAGCGCGAGCGGGGTGTACGCGGAGACGATCGGTAACCTGTGTTCGGACGCCCGATCGGCGGGAAAGTACTGGCGCGTGCACCCGTCTTTCCCCGAACGAGGCTTCCTTTTCCCGCGCGCGTGTAGGCTAACCGGCGTCATCCCTTTCCTTTCCAAAGGCACTTCGTCAGGGTGATGGGCAGAAACGCGTCGCACCTGACGCTCGAGTGCGCGCTTCGGTGCGCGCCCAACGTCGCGCTCATCGGCGAGGAGGTGGCGGCGGAGGGAATCACGCTGGCGGCGGTTGTTGACGACGTCGCGTCCCTCGTGCGGGCGCGAGCTCGGGAAGGTCTGAGACACGGCGTCGTCCTCGTCCCCGAAGGGCTCCTCTCGTTCGTCCCCGACGTCGCCAAGCTCATGGACGAGCTCTCGCGAATCCACCCGGACGCGTCGTCGGATACGATGTCGAACGTGATGGCGTCGCTGTCGGTGGACGCCCGGATGACGGCGGCGGCGCTCCCAAACGACATATTCGCCGAGCTGACGAGGACCCGCGATCCCCACGGTAACCCGCGACTCAGCGCCGTCGACACCGAGAAGCTCCTGGGCCGGATGGTCAAATCCAGGATTGACGCGGACGCGGCGACGCGACGCGAGGAGGCGCGTCTCGCGGCGGCGTTTTCCAAGGATGCGGACGACGGCGCGAGACCGGAGCGGTGGACAGACGCCGACGCTTTGATCGTCGGCGTCTCGAGGTCGGGTAAGACACCGTTGGCTTCGTACCTCGCCGCGCGCGGGATGAAGGTGGCCAACCTACCGCTCGTTCCGAGGGACGGCGAGCTCGTGTGCCCGTCGCGAGTTCACGACGTGGACCCGCGGCGGGTGTTCGCGCTGACCGTCTCGCCCGAGGAGCTCAGCTCGGTGCGGGCAAACAGGCTGAGGTCCATGGGCGCCGCCGCCGGGAGCGACGAGGAGTACTCGTCGTTGCGAGCGGTGCGACGCGAGCTTTCGATGGCCAGGGCTCTTTACGCGAAGCACCCGGGGTGGACCACGATCGACGTGACGCACAGGGCGATCGAGGAGATCGCCGCGGACGTCGCGTCGACGATGAAAGCCGCGGGGGTGCTCCCGGACGCCTACAACCGCGACGAGCGAGAAACCGCGGTGGATGCCAAATTCTCACCCGTGTTTCACTTTTGCGGGTACGAGGGCAGGAGCGGGCTTCCGACCGACTTTGACGCCACGTACGCGTACACGCTCGGGTACGCCGCCGCGACGCTCGCGGCGGGGGGCGCGAACGGCGTCATCGCCGCCGTGACCAACCCGGAGGCTTCGAGCCCGCGAGACTGGCGAGTGGCGGGTGTCCCGATGTGCCGGCTGATGCGAAGAGAATCGCGGGAGGGTCGCGAGCGTCTGGTGATTAAGAAGACGCCGGTGGACCTCGACGGCGGCGCGTTCGCCGCGTTCGTCTCGCGCAGGGACGGGTGGAGGATGACGGACAGGTACGCGTGCCCCGGGCCGGTCCAGTTCTCGAAGGCGGATGAAAAGTCGCCGCGGGAGGGAGCGGCGTGGGTCGAGAGGTTGCCCGTCTCGCTGAGACTCGACGCGTTCGGCGGGTTACGCGGGCGGCGCGAGCGTTCGGGGGGGGACGCCGGGGAGGACGGCGGTGGATGCGGGGTGTGGGCGGCGTGATTCAACGCGACGGATACGCAACCGGTGAAACGCAACCGGTGAAACGCAACCCGGGATGCAAACGTACTCGCGTTACACACGAGGACAGAGACGTTACAAAGACAACACGACACCGTCGTCAGACGAGCTTATCCGACGAAACCCCTTTTCCCAGCAGCGACGTCCGCTCCGCGTCTCCCCCGCCCGCCCCGGCCTCGTCCCTCCTCGGGCTCCTCCCCTCCGCCAGCTCCTGCATCTCCCGCCTCACCGCGCCAACGTCCCGCGGCATCGTCAACCCGCACAGCAGACACAGCGCCCCGCACGGCGCCCAAAACCCAAACCCGAGCTTAAACGCCAACGTCCGCCCCACGTGCGCCACGAGCGCCGACGACATGACGGGCCCGAACCCTTTGCCGAGGTCGTCGGTCAGGTTGAACCACGCGAACGCCGTGCCGCGTTCGTAAGGCGCATTGACGTTGACGATGACGGTACGAACGTTAACGCCGGTCATTGTCGCGAGCCAACCGGCGAAGAACATGACGGCGATCTTCTCCCCCATGGCCTCCGCGGAGGTGCCGTAGTCGTCCGCCTCGACGAGGTAGAGCCACGGGAATATCCCGGCGATCGCGGCGGCTCCCATGTACGCCGTCATGTACCACGGCTGCGCGTTGTAGAGCTTCTGGCCCAAGATGCCTCCGGTGATCGTGCCGAACATACCGCCGAATCCGAAGAACATCATTATCGTCGTCGCGTGCTCCACGCCGAGGCCCTTGTCCACGGCGAGGTAATCGTTCATGAACACGCCGATGATGCTCCACGGCACGCACCCGGGTATGCCCTGCAGAAAGCCGAGGACGTTGGTCGGCCGGCGAAACACGGCGGCGGATTTTTTCAGCCACTCGCGGAGCAGCGGCGCCCATCGGTGCGAGGCCAGCGACGCGGTCTTCGCCGACGCCGCCGCGGCGGCGGCCGCCGCGGACGCACCGAGCCCGCCGTCGCCGCCGTCCGCGACGCCCCTGCGCGGCTCGACCGCGAAGTTTTGGACGACGGCGGCGACGATCAGGCCGAACGTCCCCACCACCGCGAATGGCACGCGCCATCCGAAGCTGGGCCCCAGGTACCCCGCGACGCCCTGCCCGAACATCCCGCCGAAGTTCATCGCCATGCCGACGATCATGGACGCGTACGACCGCGAGTTCGCGGGGAACAGGTCGCCGACCATGCTGTACACGATGGGCAGCGCCCCGCCCACGGCGACACCGGTGAGGGTGCGGATGGCGAAGAGCTCCCAGTAGCTCGACACGAACAGCGCGAGGACGCAGGGCCCTTGCCCTAAGATCATGGTCCACACCAGGATGCGCTTGCGCTGGATGACGTCGGTGAGTACGCCGATGACGAGCGCCGCGGGTAAGCCGAGGAGGAAGAACGCCACGGAAATGTGCCCGCCGAGGCGCACGTCCCTCTCCGTGTCGTCGAATCCAAAATCGTGCGCGATTGCCGAGAGGTTGGGCGCCATGAGGTTCTGGTCCATCATGATGACGAACACCCCGGCGCAGAGCATGGCGAACGCGCGCCAGTCGTGGCACTCCATGACGCCCCCGGGAAGTCGAAGCCTGAACCCTCGATCCACGACCGTCAGCCTCCTGCCGCGGTGCGCTCTCATATGGCGAAATCTCGGTTACGGGATACCCCCGCGGCTTGTTCAAAAAACTCGCCCCGAGTTGACATGACTCGTTGACGCGACGCGACGAGGCGTGCTACTGGCTACGCGACTAGATGCGGTCTACTTGGGCAGATCCCCAGTGTACATCGGCTCCCCTTCCCCCTCGATGTTCTCCCAGTCCACAACCTCGCACAGCGCCAGGTGATGGTCCCCAGCCGTCTCCAGGCTCACGATCTCGAGCAGCACCGCGGACTTGGCATCTTCGATGGTGGGCACCCCCCATCGCTCCACGATGTTCAGCCCGTGCGTCTCCCTGAGCGCCTCCAGCTTGTCCACGTCGTGCGCGCTGCTCTTCCCCAGCAGCGGCACCAGATCCGCGTGATGGCTCCTCAGCCCCTGCAGCACCCCTTTGCCCGTCGCCAGCATGTTCCGAGCGGTCGCGGTGTGCGTGTAGAGCGCCACCGCGAGCCTGCGCGTCGGCTTGATCGTCACCGGCGTGCAGTAGGTGGTGATGTTCATGCTCGGTCGGTCGGCGCTGTCGCCCTTCGTCGGGCCGGCGTCCGGGATCGTCGCGAGGCTGTACACCGGTACGGAGACGAAGGACCAAGGCGGAGGGTTCGGGTCGGGCTCCGCGGCGGCGGCTTGGGCGAGGACCATGGTGGGCGAACGGGATCGATGCGGATGACGACGAGTTTTGGATGCGGTCGACCTTCGCGCCGGGGAGGGGTGAACTCGGACGGGCCGGGACGCGCGGTGGATCCTCGCGGTCGTTGGTGTGACGACGTGTGTGTTTGTCGCGGCGAGCGACGACAGCATCCTTCACGACGACCCACGGGGGCTGGTGCGCGCGAGGAAGTGGCGATGCGTTGGCGAATCTTTTTTCGTTGCTGGGCAGACTTGATTTTGCAAGAATATTCTGGGTGATGATGACAAAATCCAGCACTGCGCCCCGTTTCCAACACACACATGCTCGCCGCGCACAGTCTCTGAGCGAAATGATCGGCATCATCGAGCGAAACTCGGCCTTCATGCGTTCCATACACAGAGTGCTAACACTTTTACACCCCATCGTCACGCGCAGCACGCGCCGAGACCCAGCCTGGGCGTCGACATCGGCGCCCCCTCCGTCCACTTATCCGCCCTCGCGTCGTAAACCTCGACAGTCCGCACGCCCTCCTTCCCGTCGAACCCGCCGATGGCCCACACCTGGTCACCCTTGGCGCACAGCGCCAGCAACTGCCGCGGCTTGCGCAGGTTCGCGAGCGGTCGCCACCGGTTCATCCGCGGGTCCATCGCCTCCACCGCGCCGAGGTACTTACGCCCGTCGTAACCGCCCGCGGCGACGAGCATGTGCCGGTGCTCAATCGCCGCCAGGCCCAGGTCCCTCCGCGGCTGGCCGAGGGGCGCCACACCCCACCACTGATCCGCGTTGGGATCGTACGCCTCGCACGTGCTGAGGTAGTGCGGCGCGGTGAACCCTCCGACGGCGTAGAGCGTCCCGAGGCACCCGACCAGCCCGAGCGTGCTCCTCCCCGAAGACAGCGACCTGCACCGTTCCCACCGACCCGCCGCGGAGACGCTCCCGGGCTTAGCCTCCGGCGGACCCGGTCGGTACACCTCCACGAGGTCGAGGTACTCCGCCCCGTCGTACCCACCCGCGGCGAACACGTGGTCACCCACGGTCGCCGCGCCGAGCCAGATGCGGGGTCGCGACATCGACGCGATTTCTCGCCACTCGCCGGCTTCGTAGTCGAAAGCCTCGCACGACGCGAGCGCGCCCTTACCGTCGCTGCCCCCGAGCGCGAACAGGACGGCGCCCGACGACCTGCCGCCGTGCGCCACGGCGAGGTACCCGCGCTCCGTTCGCATCTCGGGTAAAAGGCGCCATCCGCCGGATTCAACCTCGTACACTTCCGCCGATCGCAGCGGTGAGCTGGCGCGTTGCAAACCGCCGACGGCGAAGACGAGCTGCGGGCCGGGCACAGCCGTGACCGGGTCGGGGTCGAGACGCGTCGGCGCGGCGTTGGCGCGGGGGGTCATCGTCGACGGCATCCCCGGCATCGTCATCGTCGTGGGCATGCCGGGCATACCGGCCATCGCGGGCATCCCGTGGCTGGATCCCGGCATCGCGGGTATCCCGTGGCTGGATCCCGGCATGCCCATCATTCCGGTCGTGCCGAGCCCCAGCGCCGCCGCCTGCGCCGCCTGCGACGCTTGCATCTGAATCAGCGCCGCCGCCTGCGTCTCCGCCGCGGCCCTCTGCGACATCTCTCGGATCTCGCGCTCCACCTGCGCTCGCTCCTCCTTGTCCCTCTCCTGCGCCTTCTTGAGCTCGGTCCATCGCCGCTCGAGCTCGGTCTCTATGGCGACGCGGTGGGTCTCGAAGTCCGCCTTCTCCGTGTGCAGCGTTTGGTAGGCGTCCTCCAGCTGACTCTGCGCGCGAGTGATGGCGCTGAGGGAGACGTCGCGCTCGGCAGCCACCTCGGCGCGGACCTGCGCGACGGCGCGTCCGATGTCCTCGACGAAGGCGTTGACGACGCGGTCGACGTGCTCCATGGCGGCGACGAGTCTGGCGCCGCCCGCTGACTGACTCGGCTGGCCGTACATCTCGTCGTCCTGCGCGGGCGCCCGCTGCGGGGGCCGCGCCTCGCGCGCCGAGGTGGGCGCGGGCGCACCCTGCTGCGTCGGCGGTCGCTCCATTTTTCAAACTCGGCGCTCCTCCTTCACACGGCGTGCTTGCTCGTGCGCTTGATCGCGCGCCGCTCCCTCGCGCGCAGGCGGTCGTGATGCCCCGCCCAGACGAGGAATAGGCCGAAGATGGCGAAAGCGCAGACGAAGCGCCACAGGGGAATGCCGCCGTATGGGAACACGCGCTCCCACAGCGTCAGCTCGCGCTCGCGCATCCTCGAGTGGCCCGAGGAACCGCTCACTGAGAGACCAGTGACAGCGAGGGCCCGGCACCTGTGCGCCGCTCATTCCCTCCCGCGGCGAATCACGCACCGATGGTCGACGGGTCGGTGGTGGTGGACGAGCTCCCCGGGGCTTCGCCCCCCCCGGGCGCCGCGCAGATCGCCGTGTTCATCACCTTCTCCGTCATCTTGACCCTGTGGACGCGCGCGGAGCTGGCGCACCGCGCGATCGCGGCGGAGCGCGCCGCGAGCGAGCGCGGGGCGTCGCCGTCCGCCTCGTCGCCCGATGGCAAGAAGACGGGCGGCGACGGGGCGGGGGCGATGCCGGGGAGCGACAGCGCGCTCTCGCTCGGGGACGTGGAGCTCGGTCCCGTCGATAAGAAGGACGAGGACGCGACGGCGGCGGGTGGGGACGTGGAGTCCGGCGCGAAGGCGGCGCGGGCGTCGCGGGGCGGCGATACCGCGCCGGTCAAGCCGATCGTGCGAGTGGACGAGCAGCTGGCGAAGCTCGCGCCGGTGCGGTGCCTGCTCGGCGACAGGCGCGCGCTCATCGCATCGCGCGACACCCTCCGCTCGTGGACCGAGCTCGGGTGCGTGCTCGCGCTCTTCTGGATCGCCGATCGCAGCGGCGCGGTGCCGGACGCGGAGAAGCACTACGACAGGGATCTCTTCTGGGCCATCTTCGGAGCGCTGGGAGCGTACGGATGGTTCACCACGGCGAAGGAGTGCAGGTCGAACGCGCCTTTGAATCGCGAGCAGACGGAGGAGTGGAAGGGGTGGATGCAGGTGCTGTTCCTGCTGTACCACTACTTCAAGGCGTCGGAGATTTACAACGCGATACGGGTGTTCATCGCGGCGTACGTGTGGATGACGGGATTCGGCAATTTCTCGTACTACTACGTCAGGAAGGACTTCTCCTTTCACAGGTTCGCGCAGATGATGTGGAGGCTCAACTTCTTCGTGTTCTTCGTGTGCCTCGCGATGAGGAACGACTACGTGCTCTACTACATATGCCCGATGCACACCCTGTTCACGTGGGCGGTGTACTTTGCGCTCTACGTCGGCCGCGAGCACAACACAAACACAAACGTCGTGCTCGGAAAATTCGCCGTCTGCTTCGCCGTGTCTTACGCGTTGTGGGAGATACCCGGGGTGTTCACAGCTGTGTTCGGGCCGTTCCAGGGCTTGTTCAAGTACGTGGACCCGAAGAAGCCAAACGTGGACCCGATGCACGAGTGGTTCTTCAGGAGCGGGCTGGATAGGTACGTGTGGATTCACGGGATGGCGTGCGCTTTTTTTCACCCTCGGTTCGAATCTGCGATGAAAAAGATTGACGAGATGGATCCCAGGCAACGGGCCACGGCGCAGTCGGCGATCGGCGCGGTGACGCTCGGGGCGATGTACTGGTGGTACAGCTCGGTGTACGTGCTGCCCAAGCTGGAGTACAACGCGCTGCACCCGTACACGAGCTGGATACCGATCACGGGGTTCATCATCCTCCGGAATCTGACGCGCGGTTTGCGATCGTGGCACGTGTCGCTCTTCTGCTGGTGCGGCAAGATCACGCTGGAGACGTACATCTCGCAGTTTCACATCTGGCTGTCCACGTCGAACGTTCCCAACGCGCAGCCGTCCACGCTCATGAGCCTCGTGCCAGGGCACCCGATGCTCAACTTTGCGCTGTGCACCGCGCTCTACGTGGGCGTGAGCAGGCGGGTGTTCGCCGTCACAAACGATTTGAAAAACGCGTGCGTTCCCGACGACGCGAGGCAAATCGGTTTACACGCGGCGTTCGCCGCGGCGTGGGGCGTCGGGGCGTGGGCGCTCGGCGCGGTGCTCTCCGGCGCGTTCTGATGGACGGGGCGGACGGTCGCCGCGATGTCATTTTATCGAGTGTTACTCATCGCGACGAGAAGTAGCCTTGGAAAACGATGTGATAGCCAGCAGCCAGCTGTGATAGCCACCGTTTCATCGGACTTGCTTGATAGCCGGACTTCATCCGTCCGTCTCGGAGTCTTCGAGCTCGCGGGTCGGCGGCAGGTACGCCTCGATGCCCCGCGTCGCGCCCTTCGCGGCGGCAGCGTAGAACCCCTCGAGCGACGCCACCCTCGGGAGATCGTTCGCCACGGACCACGCCGCGAGCGTCTTCTCCCACCGCCGCGCGTCTCCCCTCGCGTCCCTCTCGCCCTGCGCGGGAAACACGCACGCGCACGCCACGACTCCGACGACGAGGAGCGCGAGGACGACCGCGGCGAACGCGTCGACGGTGGGAGGATCGTGGGCGCGGACGACCCTCGGGGGCGCGGGCGGCGGCGGGTCGGTCTGCGCGGCGACGTCGCTCACCGGGGCGCGCACCGGGTCGTCGACGACGGCGACCGCGAGTGGTCGGAGCGCGTCTTCGTCGGCTTTGCGCGCGTTCCCAGCCTCCGCCAGCTGCGCCGCCGCCGCCGCGCGCGACGAAGCCGCGGCGCGCCGCTCCCCGGCGTCGCGCGCCTGGAAGGAGGCGAAGAGCGTGGCGGGGTGCGTCGGGTCGCCCGCGGCCATCGCGGCGGCAGCCTCGGCGATCGCCGCGCCCTCGGACGACCCGCGGGAACTGTTCGCGGGCGACGCTCCGGCGGCCGCCTCGAGCGCCGCCTCCTCGGGGATGGAGGCTCGCAGCGCGCGGCGCTTGGCGAGCTGCTCGCGCTGCTTGGCGAGGGTGTCGGGGTCCGGCGTCATGGAGGGGCGTCGCGGCGACGAGCGCTGTGAGAGGACGCGCTCACGCCCGCCGAGGAACAAGGGTCGCGCCGAAGAAGTCTCTCGGACGCGCCGAGGTTTCCGATGAAACATGACGAAACGCTCGAGCGACAGCTGTGCTCTTCTCGCTCGGCTGCTTTGGTTCCCCCGCCTTTCCGCCCCGCGGTCGGGTCACACGCGCCCGCGGCGCGCCGCATGACCGCCATCCCCGTCTCGCGCCTGCGCCCGCCGAACGTCTCGATCCTCTTCGGCGTCGCCGCGCCACCCGCCGAGGACGACGCGCGCGCGATCGACGACCGCGCCCGCGCGTCCCCCTCCTGCCTCCTCGTCGAGCTCGCGCTTCGACCTTCTTCGTCCGTCGCCGCGGGAGAAACCTCGCCCGAGGGGGGCGGCGGGAGGGTGACCCTCGCGCAGCGCGCGTGCGCGCCGCGCTGGGAGTACCTCTTCCGGCTGGACGCGCGCGAGGCGGCGACGAGCCGCGGCGTCGTCACCGTGCTCGATCCGTCCGTCCGTTTCCATCGCGGCGGCTGCGTCCTCGCCAGGGTCGAACTCCCGACTCTTTTCGCGACGGGAGGAGGGCTCCCCGCGACGCGAGTCGACCCGCCGGTGGCGCCCGCCGGCGTCGCGTGCCCGTCTCCTTCGCGGCTCCACCACCTCGTTCCTTCCCCCGCCGCCCCGCTCTGGGTCGATCGAGCCGAGGCGCTCGTGCGCGACCCCCCGCGCGCGCTCGCCCTCTCGCGCGTCGCCCAGCTGCTCCTCCTCCTCGACGTGTGCGCCGTGGCGCTCTTCGTGCTCTTCGTCGGGAGCTCGAGGCGGCGCCGGCGGTCGAGGGTGGAGATGGAGGACGATCTCGCCGACGACGTGGACGCGCCGCCGGAGACGCGCGAGACGCGCGCGGGGTCTCGCGCGGCGAGTCCGACGGCGACGCTCCCCATCTCCCCATCCTCCCCTTCCCTCTCCTCCTTTTCCTCCTCTTCGGAGAGGGGAACCACCGCCCTAGCCCGCGCGGAGGAGGAGGAGGTGTTCCCCGATGCCGATCCCCCGTCTCCCTCGTTCCTCCCGACCGCCACCCCGCCGCGGTGGAACATCGTCGACGACGTCGACGCCCCGTGCGACCCGCGCGAACGACGCGACTGGTGCATCTCCGCGGTGGTCCGCGGGGATCTAGCGCACGGGGGAGTCGACGAGACGGACCTGGTGACGGCGTTCCTCGCGGCGCCGCCCCGCCCGTGCGGCTGGGACCGAAACCTCGATCCAAACCTCGAAGCCGCCGCCGCCGAGGACGGCGACGCGTCTTTCGAAGAAGACGAGGACGCCGGGGTGTCGTCCGCGGACGACGACGACGGCCTGCTGTGCCGAGAGGCGCGAGTCGTCGTTCCCGTTCCGGCGAACGAAAAATCACGACTCGCGCGCCGCCGCCGCCAGTCGCGACCGTTCCGCCTGAGGATGTGGGGTCGGTCCATGCCCGGCGCCACCGCGCGGCTGCTCCTGCGCGACCTGAGCAGGTGCGCGCAGTTCGCGAGCGCGACGATGCGAACCTTCGCGCCCGGAACTTTCGAGTCGCCCACCCCAAGGCTGCCCCTGTCCGTCGCGCCGGCTGTGACATGTCAAATCCCGGAGACGGCGGCGTCGGCTCCGGCGGGTGTCGCGACGATCGGGTCGGCGGCGGCGGCGGCGCGCGGCGGGGGTCGCGGCGGGTGGGCCGCCGCGATGCGCGAGTTCGCGGCGGCGGCGGCGCCGCCCGCGACCGCCGCCGACGCCGCCGACGCGACGGATCTCTTCCGAGACGGGTGGGAGGGTAGCCGGCGGGACAGCAAGGGGAGGCTGGCGCGGTGAAGCGCGGGGTGAAGACGGCGAGGCGGTGAAGCGTCGGCGGTGTCGACGAGGCGGCCGCGAGTGTCGAACGAGGCGGGACGAGAGGACGGAACGAAGGGACGAGAGACGCGGCGACGCACGACGTGTACGATAGTCTCGGTAACAGACGACGACGCAAAGTCGAGGCGCACCCGCGGCGGTTGGAATCACCGAATCACCCCGCTGGTCCACGAGGGCGTCGCCCTGTGCTGCACGTACTGCACGGCCGGCCTCGAGTCGAACAGCCCGCGGTCCGGCCTGTCGCTCGCCACCCGCATGGCGTGCGCGGCGGTGGCGCGGGTGACCCGATCCGGGTCGGCGGCGACCTCCTCGGACCTCCCCTCCGCGAGTCGCCTCCTCGCCGCCAGCTTCTCCGCCGCGGCTTTTTGCCTCTCCAGCCTCTCCGACAGCGCCTTGTCCCTCGCCGTCGCCGCCTCCCTGCGCTTCTTCGCCGTCTCCAACGCGCGCTGCGCGAGCCGGTCGCGCTCAGCCTTGGCCTCCGCGGCGGAGACGTCCACAGCCTTGGGTATCAGAGCCTCCGCCGCCGCCTCCGCCGCGGCTCTCGCAGCCTCCGCAGCCTCCCACCTCGCCTGCGCTCGCGCCGCGTTGCGCGCCTCGCGCTCCTCGCGCTCCTTCTTCTTGACGCGCGCAGCCTCGGCTCGCGCGGCGACCGCGGCGCGTTCCGCCTCGCGCCTCGCCGCTGACGCCGCCTCCTCCTCGGATCGTTTCTTCTCCCGCCACTCCGCGAGTCTCGCCTTTTCCTCCAGCCTGCGCGCGTTGAAACGCTCCTCGCGCTCGCGCCTGGCGCTCACCTCCCTCGCGCGCATCGTGTCGTCGAGCGCCTCGCGCTTCGATCGCTCCGCCTCGCGCTGCGTTGTCCGCCACTGCGCCACCGCCGCCTTGCGCGCCTCGTGAAGCTCCTCCCGTTCGGCGTCCCACCTGGCGTGGCGGACAACCTCGGCGCGTTCAATCCCGAAGGGCGCCAACTCATCCGCGGCGAGAACCACCGCGTTGCCGTAGTTCATGTTGCACCGCGCGAGGCACCGGCGCCAGCGGGAGTGGTCCACGTCGGCCCAGCCGCCGGTGGGTCCGTAGTCAGACATGTACCGCTCGTACTCGGCCACCGCGGCGGGGGGCGCTCGCTTCTCCGATTCGTCCCCCGGTGAGTCGTCGCCCCAGCCCGGTGAGTCGTCGTCCCCCGGTGAGTCACCGCCGCGGCCTGGGGTCCGTCGCGCGGACGTGGTGGCGACGCCGCGCGCCCACGGGCCGACGCGGTCCCTCGCGGTCGCGGGCCTCGGCTTGGAGGACGAGGGGGAGGTGGAGCGTGGGGAGGGTGAACCGGGCGAGGCGCCCTTTCGGGCGGGCGTCTTGTTGTTGGCCGAAAAATGCGACGTCCTCTCCACGGTCCACGGCTCATCCCTCGGGGCGCCGCGGAGCACGGTCCCGGCGCTGACCGGTCGCTTGGTGCCGTAGATCTTGCGCTGGGCCTTGGCGTTGCGGGCGTCGATGCCCGCGACGAGCGCGCGGGAGGCGCCCGCGCCCCAGGAGGGATCGTCCAAACGCGCGGCGAAATCGTCCACGTATCGCGAGAGTTCCTTCTCCTCCTTTTGAAGCGCGTCAAACGCCGATCGCTGCGCCTCCTTCAGCGCGACGATGTCGCGTTCCGCGCCGTCCATCAACCGCCCGAGCTCGCGGACGTACTCGTCCCCGCCGCGGATGTTGACCACGTGCACGCCGAGTTCGTTCACGGCTTCGCGCACCCGTTTCAGTCGGCCGGCGAGGTCGCCGCCGAGCGCCAGCTGTGCGCGCCGCGAGGCTTCCGCGTCCCGTCGGGCGGTGGACTCGAGCTCGGGCTCCAGCTTGTCCAGCGCGGGCGCGAGTTCGCGGTGTTCCACGAGCCGCTGGCGGTTGCGAAGGGTGGCGAGGTCCGCGAACCACGCCTTCGCCGCGAGGTTGGGTCCGACGATGATCTTGCCCGGGTTGGGCGGCTTCTTCTTCTTGCCAGCGGCGTCGTGGCCGCCGCCGCCGGCGGCGGCGTTCGCGGGTGCGACGGGTGCGCGGGCCGTGCGCGGGCGCGTGGACTTGAGCGCGGCGAGCGCCGCGGAGGTGGACATCGGCGCCCGTCTCGCCGCGCCCTCCCCGAGATCCTCCTCGTCGTCATCCTCGTCGTTGACGTCGTCGTCGTCGAGGAAATCCTCGTCGTCGTCCTCGGCGTCCAGGTCGGCTCGCGCGAGTATCCCGCGGAGCTCGTCGTCGTCGAAGTCCGCGAGGGGTCCGCGCTCGATCGTCTCGAACGCCGGCTCCGGGTCCTCGTCCTCCATCGTCCGTCCCTCGTCGCCGTCCACGGCGCTGAGATCCTCGTCCAGATCCTCGTCGTAGCTGGAGCGGTCGGAGGCCGAGTCCGAGGGAGGCGGGGGGACGATCGTGGAGCCGAGCGAGTCGCGGACGCCCGTCTTGGACGACCGGAGCGCCGCGTGCGTGGCGTGGTCGTCGTCGTCCATCCGCGTCGCGTCCGTGGTCGTCATCGCGCCGCGCGTTGTGCCCTCCGAGGTCCCGGCTGTCCGAGCGCAAATTCAAATTTGCTTCAAAAGAGCGGTCGGCAGGTCGGTTGCCTCTCATGAGCAGCGCCTGACGAGTCGTTGCTCGGGGCCCCGACCGATGGGCCCGGAGGCGTCACTCGGCCCGGCGCGCTATCATGTCGGGCAAGAGGGGGCCTCCTTCGGGGACGATGGTGTCTCCCCGGAAGAGCTTCTTCCAGAGCCTGGACAAGGACGAGCGCGATGCGCTGCTGAAGATCGCCCCCAGCCTCAGGTGCGCGCGCGAGCCCCGACCGAATCCGTAATCCCCCCCGGCGAAGGGGAGGAACTAACAAATTTGGCCCGCCTCCTGACCCTTCCCCCGACCCCTCCCCAGGTCCAAGTTCGACGCGACCGACCGACAGGAGCGCAGGCTCAGCCACGCGAGCGAGCCCGAGTCCCCGGCGTACCGGCTCCACCCGCCCAGCGTCAACGGAGGACGCAGCCCGCGGCACTCCACCGGCGCGGCGAGCGCCAAATCCGCCAACCACCACCAAACCACCGCCGCGACCCCCGCGGGCAGCAGGCGCCCGTCGGTGGCGTACGCGAACCTGCCCGCGGACGACGACGTGGACGACGCCCCGCCGGTGACGATCACGCGCGTGGGCGGGGGATATTCCGGGGTGCGATCGCCCAAGACCGCGCCGTCCCCGGCTGCCAGGACCCCGGCCGTCGATGATCATCACCATCATCGCCGTCGCGCGACGACGACGACCCGCCGACCGTCCACCGCCGCCGCCCGGGATCGAACCCGCGACCACAGAGCGTTCGACCCGTCTCTCACCAAGCAACTCGCGCACAAGGAGGCTGCACTCAGGTTCGAGCTGGAGAGGATGCGGGCGCAAAACGCCACGTTTTTAGCCGAAAACGACGGCTTGAGAGCTCGGCTCGAAGACGCGAGGCGACGGTTCACCGCGACGGAAGGTGACTTTGTGCTCCAATCGCACGAGCTGGACCGCGCCAGGGAACGCGCGCTGGGCGAGGGCGCGAGGCGCGTCGCGGAGCTCGAGGACAGGTGCGACAGGCAGCGGCGGACGCTACAGGAGCTGGCGGTTGCGTCGGAGGCTTTGGCCAAGGACAACGTGGTGCTGTCGAACGAGCTCGTGGCGCTGCGAGATTCCAACGAGGAGAACGAGGAGAAGGTGAGGGAGCTCACCACTCGGTTGTCGTCGGCGCAGAGGCTGTACCTCGCCGGGCAGAAGAGCCTCGAGCGCGCGGAGGAGCTGCGGGAGGCCACCGCCGGCGGCTCGGAGCTCGAGCGCAAGCTCGACGCCTTGCTCACCCCGGAGATGTTGGCGCGATCGAGGCCGCCGCCGTCCTATCCGGCGCCCCTCGCGCTCCCCGTCGACGGCTCGTCCTCCTCCGGCGTTCAAGGGGGCCACGACGGCGTTCACGGCGTTCAAGGCGGTGGAGGCGGCCAACGGATCCCCGGCTCGCTCATCTCCGATCGGCAGAAAGTCGCCGAGGAAAACTCCAAGCTCAGGGCGAGGCTCGAAAAGGCGGAGCGACGCGTCGTCGAGCTCGGCGCCGAGAGCAGGGAAGCGAACGGCGCGCTCGCCGAGTTACGAAAGGCGACCGCCAACGCTTCGAGGCGGCACAACGCGCAGCTCACCGGCGCGCTGCGCAGGCTGCAGTGGCTGGTGGAGAGGCAGGGTCGGCTCGAGGCGGAGTGCGAGGAGAAGGACGCGTACGCCAAATCCCTCGAGCGGCGGCTGCTGAGTCAGCACAAGACGCTGCGCGGGGTGGCGTCCGCCGCCGGGAAAGGGGGCTCAGGCGGCGCGCGCGCGGGAAGGGCGGCGAAGGGCGCCTCCTCGGGGCGATCGACGGCGATGGAAGGCGGCGGGAAGGGCGGCGGGGGCCGGGGTCTCCGAGCGTCGGCGGCGGCGCTCCTTCGAACGCCGGAGACGCCGCCCGAACGACGCCGCTTCGATACCACCTCGCGGTATCGCGCCGGCGGGGGCGGGTGGGTCACGGGCGCGGGGCGGCGCACCCCCGAGGCGCGCGCCGCCATCGCGCTCTCACGCCGAGCGATGGCGATGAACGCGTCGCCTACGTCCGCGCCGACGCCGGGTGACCGTTCCGACGGTTCCGACGATTCCGACCGTTCCGACCGTTCCGACGCCGACGCGACCGGACCCAAGCGACTGGACTGGGGACCGGGCTCCAGCGCCTTTACCCAATCGACCGCCACCGTCGTCGCCGGCGTCGGCGCCGTCGGCATCGCTCTCGAGTCGGAAGTCGCGGATGCGTCCGCCGCCGAGGATACGCCGCGGCGGCCGGAGTGGGTGCACGCGCCGGCGAAGGCCACGCCGTCGCCGGGGGATCCCGGGGTGGGGTCGTCGGGAAAGAAGTCGGGGTCCAAGGCGAGCCCGCCTCCGAGGACCCCGCCTCCGAGGATCCCGCGCGAGGCTGGTGACGACCTTAACATGGAGGCGATACAGGAGTACATCGCGCAGTTGCAGAACCTGCACGAGAGGAGCGCGCAGTTGGCGTCGAGCGGGGGCGGGGAGCCCGCGAGCGAGTCGCCGTTGCTGATGGGCGACTGACGCCGAGACGATTGGACGATGTGAGGTGTTTAAGTTAATAAGTTTAATCGACGGGAAGCCGCGGCGGGGTTGAGCTTTGCGCGCGGGGTTGTCGTCGAGTTAATAGTCGAAAACCCGGAAGGATTCCACCACGCCCCTGAGCAGCTCGTAGTCCTCCTCCTTGGCCTTATCCTCCGGCATCTGCGCCACCACCGACACCACGTCCCGCCGCCCCAGCTTCCTCGCCCCGCCCGTCTGCCCGGGACCGACGGCGCTCGCGCCCCAAAACCTAAACGGGTACACCCCCTCGGAACGAAACGAGTAGTAATAGTACATTCCGTCCTCGGACACCCGCGCGTCGAGGATCTGCGTCGTGGCGTTGATCCCCGCCGCCTTCGCCGCGGGCGTGCCCTCCAGCGGGGCGAACTTCGAAGCCTCCTTCGCGGCGTACGCCGCCGCCGACTCGAACCCTCCGTCTTGCATCTCCTCCGAATCCGAATCCGCGAGTGACGCCAACGATCGGCTCGCGACTTTCCCCGCGGGCGTCACCGTCACCCTGAACCTCCTGCCGCCGTACTCGGACACGGGATGGAACTCCGGGGTGTTCGCCGCGGGCTGATCCCTGGCCCATCCCGCGGGAACCGCCACGGAATACCCCGAGGTTTCGTCCACGTATCGAGTCAAGACTTTACCCGCGACGGAGATCTCATCCGGGAGGGCGTCGTCGTGTGCGACGGCGGGGCGGTTCCCGCCGATGATCTCGAGCGGGACGGCCACCTCCGCGGCGTCGATCGCGGCGGTCGTCGACGACATCGGGGACTCCATCGGGGACTCCATCGGGGACTCCATCGCGCCCAGCACGGATCCTCCCTCGCGCTCCCGCCGGTCGTCGTCGGCGAGCACCGTCTCCGCCTCCCGGTCCCCCGTGGCTCTCGCGGCGGCGTCCTCGGCCCAGGACGTCGGCACCGGGACGGCGTTGACGAGCCCGGAGACGGCGACCGCGAGTAAGGTTGACGCGACGTGATCGCGCCGGGTCCGCGTGACGATCGCCCGACAACGGGGCGCTTCCCTCGCGTTCGCCCCGTCGACCCGGGCGCGATGGTCCCCCTCGAGCGCGGGCGCCCTCAGGGAACGAAACTCCCTCGGGACGCGCGGCTCGGGGCGCGCGCGGCGGTGTTTGGTCGCGCGATCGCGCGCGCGACACGCGGGGGCGACACGCGTCAACGCGAGCGCCGTCGAGGACATGTCGCTGGCTCCTCTCGCGCACCGGACGCCGCCGTCGGAATGGCAACGTTTCGGGCTCCCGGGATAAAAGTTAGCAGTATCGGGACGAACGAAATCTTTGGATGACGTGGAAATGAGTCATCCGAAAATGTATGCGGGCCAGTCAGGGACTTATCTTTATCATAAATTCTTCGCACAGTCATCCAGTCAGGTTTCGGCAGCGAAGCCACAAAGATGAAGAAAAAATCGTCTGACAATGGGATTTTTTGCGAAAAAAAAGATTCAACAACACGATCAACAAACGGCGGAACGCCCGCGAACCATATCCGCCGGTGCTCTGCGACGTCGCGGTTTCCACCCGGAGTTCGCTTCGTCGAACTCTTCGCCGTTCCCGCGCCCGTGTTCACCGCGCGACCCACGGAACCCGCCCGGTTCCCAGGGAACCCGACCCACCCCCGGTATATTTTTGAAAGCTCATTCTCCCGCGTGAAGCACGATGGGTGTCTGCGCCTCCACCCCCCAGGCCGACGCCGAGCCCAAGGCCAAGGGTTCGCACCGTGAGAACGTCCCGAACCCCTCTGAGGTCGCCGACGCCGCCGCGCTCGAGGCGCGCCGCGCGCGATCCGCGGTCCTCACCAATGAGGAGCGCGCGGAGGAGAGCGAGCTCGACGCCAAGGTGCTCTCGCTCTTCGTGCAGATGGACGTGGACAAGAACAACGGCGTCGAGGCAAAGGAACTCGCCGCGGTCATCGACGAGAACCCCGCGCTCCGCCGCCGCCTCCTTCGCAACCTCGACCTCGACGTGCACGGCCCGCCGAGCGACGCGGATTCCTCCGTCGTCGCGGCCGCCATCGTCAAGGCGGTCTCCGCGGCGAGCCCGGAGATGAACGATTGGTCCGGCGACTCGCACTCCATCGGCTGGTACGACCTCGAGCGCGCCGTCAAGGGAACCTCCCCCGTGGACTACCGCAAGGCACCCAACTCCCCGAAGCTGTGCCGCGAGAACATGCTGAGAGGCGCGAGGGCCCGAGCGGAGATTAAACGAACGGAAGGGGGCGGCTACGCCGGGCTGACGGATGCCAAGGAAGCCGTCGAGATCGGAGAACGCGCCAGGGACCTCCAGGTCAACCGCCGCGCGCTCTACGTCGAGTCCGAGCCGGACGTGTGGCACGACGGCGCGTTGTACAGCACGGACGCGGCGGCGGCTCGGGCGCGGGCGGCGAAGCAGAGGGAGATCGAGGAGACGCTGCGAGCGGAGGGATTGATCAGGGAGGAGTTTCCCGGGCTGGACGCCGCCGCCGCCGCCGCCGCGCGATCCGAGATTAAGACCGGCGGCGTCGTCGTGGACATCGAGGACGACGACGACATGGCCAAGAAGAAGACGAGGAAGCTCCCTCCGAAGCTCGAGACGCTGAGGAACACGCCGATCAAGTCCAGGGCGATCGCCGCGTGACGAGCGAAGCGACGGCGAATCAATCGCCAAACAATCGCCAAACAATCGCCAAATGCGAATAAGAGTTACGTGTAAGATGTCAACTCGTGTCAAACGTGTTTCCCCCCCCCGTCTACTCACCCCCTTCGTCTGGCCCTGGACGCCTCCCACTGCCTCTGCTGCTGCCTGATGTAACCCCGGATGTAATCCCCGCTGCCCATCTCCGCCACGCGGCCGTCCTCCATGTAGCACGCGGCGTCGCAGTGCCGCAGCTCCTCGAGCCTGTGCGTGACCCACACGGCGGTGACTTTCGAGTCCGAGTCCACGACGTTTCTCACCGCCCGCACCACCCCGGCCTGATCCGCCTCGTCGAGGAAGGTGGTGAGCTCGTCCAGCAGCAGCACGCGCGGGTTCTCCACCAGCGCCCCGGCGATGGCCACCCGTTGCTTCTGCCCCCCCGACAGTGTCGAGACCTGCCGAGTCATGAAC
>Ga0181573_10001111_pt1 | contig 27006 bp, 11 predicted proteins | sample 101ome_25_FD_148643 | JGI IMG/M metagenome (GOLD analysis project Ga0181573, IMG submission 148643) | Coastal salt marsh microbial communities from the Groves Creek Marsh, Skidaway Island, Georgia - 101409BT metaG (spades assembly) | ecosystem: Environmental > Aquatic > Marine > Intertidal zone...
CCAGCCCACCGCGCCACACGCCTCCCGCTGCCCCCCACAAACACTGGCACGCACCATCGTAACAGCGGTCGCGGAGGCAGGGCCGCAGCGCAGCTGGCCTTGCTCGAGCAGCGGGAGGACGGAGGGGCCTAGTCCACTGGCGGGGGCGTCCGAGCCGCCATGGGGTTCCAACGCGTGCTGACAGGACAACGGGCCCATGTGTGTACTTTGGAATCAAATCCGTCCTTCATGGCTGAAAAATGAGAGAGGGAAGACCAAAAGAGATCCGCGAGGACATTCGAAGACCCTTCTGGTTTGTGTGACGATGTGTTGTACTTCACCCGGCATCATGCCCTCCGCATGCCCATCGATCGCTCAGGGCCGCAGCTGCTCCCGCGTCTCGTGCCGTCCCCCATGAACACTGGCACATCATTGCGGCGGCGGTCGCGTCGGGCCGAAGGCAGGCTTGCAGCGCGCCGTCGAAGCTAGGGTAGTGCGTGCGGATGAGGATGTAGCTCGCCTCTCCGCCTCCTGTCGACGTCGTCGTCGCCCCCGCCCCGCGGCCGTCGCCCGACCCGTCCGAGTCCCAGTCATCACCCTCTCCCGTCCCTCCTGCGAGCTGCCGATCGCCCGCTCCGGGACCACCCCGCTCGCGGCCGCGCCACGACCGACCGACCCGTCTCAGCACCTGAAAATCACAGCGAGAGCACCGCAGTGACGAGCACGCCGTCTCGGCGTCGTCAGGGGACGCACGCCAGCCGTGATCGATCGCGGGGCCGCCAGCGAGGGCCGCGCCGAGGCAGCGGGCCTGACCCCCGGCGGCTGAGGGCGCTGCCGAGCGAGACGCGGAGGCCGGGACAGCAGAGCAGCGAGGCCGCGCCACAGTGCTGCTGAAGTTCGCCTTGCCCTCCAGTTCCACCAGCAGCGCTTCCACGCTGCCGTCCCTGCGGGACGAGGGTCGAGGTTAGGAAAGCCGGGTGGTCGGGATCGAGAAGACTCTGGTGAAATGGTGACCCCCGCACGGCCGACCCCCTGCGACGTCCTCATCCGTCAACTTGCTCGGGGGGCGGTCCTCGTCCTAGTCGCGCTGGCGGGAGATGCTGAGTATGAATCGAGACGGGAGGTTGAACGGTAACTCCGACCGGCCCGGCCCGGAGGCTAGCGGCGCGAGGAGGAGCCGGAGGGGGCGCGGCGCGCTTCTCATAGTTCGGCAGCCGGGCGCTGGGACGAACTCCGGCGCCGCCCAGCTCCCCCTCTAGCTCCGCGAGCAGGTCGTCCACCCCCGCCATCCAGGCGTCGCACCTGCCGGGTTTGACCCGCGTCAGAGGGCGAGAAACGACAAAAAGAGCTCTGCTGGCCCTGGCATAAATGAGGCCGTCTGAGGACGCATGGATCCCGAGTGACATGGGACGGAACGTGACTCGACATCTGGCGGCCATCTTCTGTCAGTCGGATTTCAAAAATACCGAAAACAAGGAAATCACACGACTTAGCGCTAGGCTCACTCCAACTGGGGCCGCGCCTGCACCAGGGTGACCTTGCCGCTCGGCCACTCGATGCAGCCCTCAACGTCCTGGGGCCCTCCGAAGGCCTTCTCGGCCAACAAGAGAGCGCGCCCCGCGGCCTCAGCGACGGCCTCAGCGGCACCGCCTTCCCACACGAGAGGTTCCGAGGCGATGGGCCAGGGTTCGGCGAGGGCTCCGCCGTCCCCGCGGCGGGAGTCCGCGGCGTCGGCAGCGTCAGCGGCACCCACCTGTATCGACTCGTAGAGCCCCGCTCCAGCGAAGCCCTCGAGGTCCTCGCCGTTTGAGTCGGACCGGGCCATGAGGCCGACGCCGACGGCGCGGACCGCCCCGCGCTTGGCCGGAAGGGCGACAACAGTGGCGGCGCCCGTGGCGCGGTCAATGGAGGCGCGGAGGGCGCGGCCCGGGTGGGCGGCGACAAGCGCCTCGCCCATACCCGGGACGGCCTCGACGACGACGGCGTCCTTGGAGCCCGTGACAGGGTCGTGAGAATGGGCCACGAAGGCGTAGGAGCATGTCGCGACGGGCTGGAGGAGCACCGACATGTGCAGATCGCCCTCGGGTGTACCGGCGGCGCGGCGGGCGAGCCACGCAAGGGAGCCCCACTGCGAGGCCCAGACCACGCGGACGGCTGTCCAGACGTCCGACCATAGATCGTCATCCTCGGCCAGAGTGGAGGAGACGCCCGCGGCAGCGGCGACGCGGGAGACCTCGGCGCGGAGTCCGGCGGGGCTAGCGAGGGACGCGACTGCGGCGCGGGCGTCGGCGAGGGCGGCCTCTGGGGCCCCTGGGGCGTTGCCGTGGGCCGAGGCGATGTCGACCGCCGCAGTGAGGGCCGTCTTGGCAGAGGTGTTGATTGGGTCGGCGAGGCACTCCTCGAATGCGCCAAAGGGAATGGCGCAGCCGCACGGCACAGCGACGTCAGCGCCAGCGCCGAGGGCGGCGGCAAGGCGGCCAAGGTTGCCGGCCTTGGCCCCTACGCTGCCAGACATGAAGCCCTCGGGGCCAAGGCACCAGCCCGGGAAGGCAGGGGGGGTCGGGAGACGGAGGGACTTCTGGGCGGCGGCGCGAGAGCCCGTGGCCGACTCGGTGGCGGGGGCGGAGGCAACGAGGACGACTCCGGTGCCCTCGACCCGGGCATTGGCGTACGAGCCGATCCCACCAGCGGCGTCGGCGTCGGCGTCGAGGAGGGCGGCGTCTGCGCACGACGCGAGTACGATGCCCTGGCCACGGGCGCGGATGGCCACGTGGGACAGGAGATCGATGGTTGAGGGCGTAAGGACGGCCGCGACGCCGGGAGGCACGTCGTCACCACCGCCTACCGAGGCAACGATGGCGACGAGGGGGGGGGACCGGCCGGCCTCTGCCTCGGCGGCACGGGCAAGGAAGGCCTCGTCAACGAGCGAGGGCGACTGGTAGATTTCGCCACGGGCTCCGGCAGGCCCGCCGGTGCTCGCGACGTCCCAGGGACCGAGGCCGGCACCCTCACGAAGGCGGGGCATGAGCGCCCGCAGAATGTTGGCCGTGGAGAAGAGGGCTGGCTGGGCGCGCACAAGTTCCTCCCCAAAGGCCTCAACGTAAGCGTCATCGATTGAGGGCTGCGCCTTCTTGAAGGCTTTGCAGTGCTCCTGGGCTTCCAGCACGAGCTCGTCAGCGATTCCGCCGATGACAAGGGCAGCACGCTCAGCGACGGCGGCGGCACGTCGACACCATGCGGAGTCGCCCCACCCATGTCCGTCTTTGCCACCCCGGTCTTCAAGGACCCGGCTCCACGCGTCACGGGCGTCCTCAACTTCGCCCGAGCTCAGCGAGATGCCAGCGCTCCGCAACGCCACGTGGAGCAGACCCGCAAGTCCGTCCGAGTCAACCGAGCAGAGGTTCTGGGCCTCGACCCCACGTCTGAACATGTCTTCCAGGGCAGCGTCGAGGAGGAGCATGTCGCGGCCGCCGTTGCCGTTCCAGTAGTTGCCTGCGAGTGCCTCGCGCAGCTCAACGGCCCTACCGGGGGCCCACCACTCAAAGCGGTTGGCCTGGAGATCGCGGAGCCCGCTCAGGAGTTCACCGTCGAGGCAGCCCTGGACGGCGTCGAGGGTCACGTCGAGGTCTGCACCTGCGTGGCACCGCTTAAGGACCCAGAGGTAGCCTTTGAACGCGTCGTACATGTGGGGGAGGTACATCGGACCGTGGGTGATGGGCTGAGACATCTTAGCGAGGTCGTCCCACTGGAGGCCATTGCCGACGTGGGCGAGTGTTCCCGTGAAGGCGTTCCAGTCGCCCCCGGACGACAGGAAGGCGAGGTACGCCTCGCAGATGGCAATGTCGTCACTGTTGCTGTTCTGGTGGAGCTTCTGGTGCCACTGTTCGAGAAACTTCTCGTCGATTCCTGCGACGATAAGAATGTGGGTTGGCGGCGGGGGGGTTGTCAGAGACGGCAGATCATCTGCGGCGCCCTATGGACGCAGTGGAGGGAGACGCAGTCCCCGACGCCTTCGCTTCTGCTCGCCTGGCCGGTGTCCCTCCTTGATGCCACCATCCCGCATGATGTGAAGGATGCCCATGCGGATGGCCTCGGCGTCGCCACCACCGCGGGGAAGGCCCGCGAGGACGCTGCGGGCCAGGCGGCGGACGCAGCTGTCGGCCTTGCCGTCGACGACGAGGGCGGCGAGTCGCTCGGCGAGCTGCTTCTGCGCGTGGTCCATGTCCTTGGACTGATAGTTGTACCCCCGATACCACGTGAGCTGCCGGATGTTGCTGAGTCGGAGCCATGTCAGTAGAAAGGTCATGCCGGAGAAGCCACCAGCAGCGAGCATGTCGAGCTTTTCGTTGGCGAGAGATACCCGGGGGAAGAGGCCCCAAGCCCCGTCGCCCGACTCCGCCTTGAGGATCTCGGAGACGGTCGAGTCGGTCGAGGGGGCGCGAAGGAGGGCAGAGTAGCCCTGGCCGCCGTTGTTGTCCCACTTATCGTCGGGCATTCGGACGACAGCGACGACTCGGCCGGGGCAGCCGTCCTCGTCGGGGAAGCGCACGGCGAGCCGTGATCCGCCATCGGCCACAGCTGTCTCGACGGCGCCCTCAGCGCCAGCGGGATGGGTGTCGGCGGGCCATGAGGACTCTGGGGGACGGGTCCAGTCGTCGACGGCCCAGTGAAGAATGGCGCCGGGGCGGGGGGGGTCGAAGACGACCGCGACCTCAAGGTCCGGGGGGGACCCGGCGGCGGCCCCGGGAAGCCGGGTGACCGAGACGGTCACGCCGCCGTCGGACGTGATCTCCTTCAGTAACTCTGGCTCGAGGCAGATCGATTTCTTGGACTTGACAGCCCGGACGGCGACGGGAGACCGGAAGACGACGGGAGAGTTGCGCCTCGCAGACGGCTGTGAGCTTGCAGGCGCTGGGAGGCGCCCTGAAGCTGTGATGCGCTCTCTGTTGCCATCAAGACGGATCGAGACAGCAAATCTGGCCTTCATTGATAAAGTCGACGCGGAAATTAGCATCGAATGATCTAAGAGAGGTTGGTGGTCGTCCGGGTCGGGTTGGCCGTAGGTGCTCCTTGGGGAGCGGCGGAGGAAGGATCGGCGGGTGGGAGGCGCCGTCTGCGCGTTGCTAGTCGTCGGAGCGCGGAAGTAGTCGCCTCGAACCAGGTGTCGGGCGGGGCTCGAGTGCCTGGCCCCTGCGGCGTCTCCCCGGCGATCTGGGCTGCGTTTTGACGGTTTCTAGTGCACGCTCCTCCTCTACCTCTCCCGCCCCTCCCCGTCATGTAAGTGATGCCTCCTCCGTCCTACTTCCTCTGCTGCTGCTCCCGGGCACGCGTGGCCTGCACTGCCTTGACGAGCTCACGGCCGAGGGCCTTGCTGAGTGGAACAGGCACGGCGTTGCCGACCTGGCGGTGCTTATTGTGGACATTGCCGTAGAGGCAGAAGGAGTCCGGGAAGCCCTGGGAGCGAGCGCACTCGCGAACCGAGACAATGCGGTTCTGCTCCGGGTGAAAGACCTGGCCGACCTTCCCCATGGGCTGGGGGTCGGTGACGGATGTGGGGAAGTGCCCGTACCAGTCGAGGCGGCCAAAGAGCCCGCGCCAGCCATTGTGGCGCTTCTCAGTGTTGGGGAGGCACCAGGGGACGAGGTCGCCCTCGATACCGTCCTTGCCTTTGAACGTCTTCTCCTCGAGGCCGTTGTTGACCATAAGGCGGAGGTGGCGCCAGTCGGCACCGGGCACACCGGGGGGGATGACCGAGCACCGCTTGGCATTCAGCTCATTCATCGTCTTGCAGATGTGGTCGACCAGCTCGGTGCACTCGCTGCCATCGGCCCGCTTGCGGATCTCCCTCTGGAAGTCGTTAACGGGGACGGTGCCCTCGGCGGCGCCCGACCCACCGGGGGCCCTGCCATAGGACATCTTCTCCTCCGACGCGCCGTTCTCAATCGCAGGCAGATCGCCGATGGTGTCGCGCACCGAGACAGACCGCTGAGGTGCGCCCTCGAGGGAGGGCACAGCGCAGTACTTGACGTTGTTGGGCAGCTGGACGGTGAGCTGGGGCGACTTGAACGCGTGGACGGGGCGGGGCCACTCGGGCATGACCATGCCCGGGGCGACGCCCCAAAGGAACGTGCGCTTCCGCGACTGGGCGACGCCAAAGTTGCCGGCGTTGAGCACGCCAAACCGGACCTGGTAGCCCATCTCGAGGAGAGAGCGAACGGCAAGGCGGAAGGTGCGAGTCTTGTTGTGGCTGGCAAATGTGCGCACATTCTCGAGGAGGAAGACCTTGGGCCGGTAAAAGTCGGCGTAGGACAGAAACGACATGATCATGGAGTTCTGCACCATGGACCAGTTGGACTTGTTAAAGCGATTCATGCCGCTGTAGCCCTGGCACGGCGGTCCACCGCAGATGAGGTCAACCTCTCCGGGCACGGGGACGTGGGCCCCCTCACTGAAGGCGGCGGCGGCCTCGACATTGTCCTCTGGGGCGAAGCAGTCGTCCATCTCCTTGGCCTTCTCCATGCCCTTGTAGAGAACAACGTTGCAGTTCTCGCAGAAGGTATGGGCTTCGGGGTTGTTGAGCTTGAAGGCCTCGGCAGCGGGGCGCTCGTACTCGATGGCCCACTTGGTCTCCGCAATGCCGGCGTGGTGGAAGCCCTCAGAGAGGCCGCCGCAGCCGGCAAAGATGTCGAGGCACTTGAGCCTTTCGTCGCCGAGTGCCTCACGCTCGGGGATACGGCAGGCCTCGGGGAGGTCCGAGATGGACTTGGGGGCGGGGCCGACGATCTCGGCGTCGGCGGAACCGGGCGAGCCGATCTTGGCATGGCCGCCAGTGCCCTTGCCGAGATAGGCCCGGTGGCACTCGAAGACGTCCTGAGCGCCCTCGATGGCCTCGCCGCGGCCAACGACCCAGCACCGACGCACCAGCGCGGACGCGTCGATGGTGACGGGCTTAGAAGCGGGCTTGAAGAAGAGCTCCTTGTAGGCCGTGATGTGCTTGAGGTCGCGGTCGAGTTCTTCGGGGCGGTGAAGGCGGACGACCTCAACTTTCCCGTTCTTCTTGACCTCAGTCACCTTGACCACGTGCCATGCATCGACGCCTGTCATGTCTCCCTTGGCGGTGCCGCGCTTGGACACGTACTCGGGGCGCTCGCGCTTGTCCTTGGAGGCGTCCTCGGGGAGGAAAACGCCACACTTGACATATGCGTGGTCGCCGGCGGCAATGACGGTGCCACGGGCGCGGACGACGAGGGTGTCGCCAGGCAGGGAGCGGCCGCCAAGTTTGACTTCGGCCTCGGGGCACTCCTTGGCGCGCTTGACACCACCATCGGCGTTGAGGTCAGCCTGGATGTCGCGGAGGGCCACGCCGGCGGCAGGGCGGCCTCCGGCGAGGTCGACGGGCAGGTCCATGAAGGCGCCAAGCTCGGGCACGTAGAGGCGCCGGTAAAAGAGCTGGGTCTTCTCCGCCTTACCGGCATTGGCAACGTTGGAGTCCTCGAGCTTGACGAGCGCGTCGTAGGCCGTGGCACGGGCCTTGCCGTGGCCCCACGTGGCGGGGTCGTTGCCCTGGCCGCCGCGAGCGACGGTGTCGACAGGCATGCACTCGGCGAGAGCGACCTCCTTGACGTCCTCGGTGACGAAGACCTCAAACGGGTTAGCAGCGTCCGCGAGGAAGGACCGCTTGCCGGAGATGAGCATGCGGACTTGGGCCATGGGGACTGAGCCCTCCTTGTAGATGCACTGGACGACGCCGGCACAGCGGACAGGCTCGTCCATAGGCTCATCGTCGTCGTCCACGGCGGCGCGGCGGGCACCCTTGCGGCCCTTAGCCTTGATCTCAGGGGCAGCAACGATGCAGCCAACGGTGGTGCCGAGCTCGATCACGGCGCCGTCGACGACGGCCTCGGTCCAGAAGGAGACCCCGTCGACCTTGGTGCCTGCGCCCTTGAGCTCGAGGGACTTGGCCTTGGCGCCCTTCTTGCCCGTCGCGGCGCGGCGGGCGTCGCGCGCCTCCTCGGCTGACTCGAGCGCGGCGTCAAGCACATCGACGGCCTCCTCCGCCTCGTCGTCATCCTCCTCGTTCTTGTCGGCGGCTTCGGCCCCGGCCTCCTCCTCCTCGTCGACCTCCTCCTCATCAGCCTCCTCGCCGGCCATTGTGGGCTTCTCGTCCCCCTTGATGATGCGGTCCGTCGTCTTGCCCTCCTTGTCGTACTTGAAGCGGCTCATGTAGTAGTCGGCGTAGATGCGGCGGACGAGGCGAGTAGCCGTGGCTTCCATGGGGCGCTTGGCGCCGGAGAGGCGGTCCTTCATGGGGTTGGCAACACGCTTTTGGCCGGGGACCTTGGGAGCGCCAGGCGCGCGGGGGGCACGGGGCATCTTGGCGGCGGCGTTCTTGGGGACCTTGCCCTCCTTGGGGACGTAGATCCGGGAGCGACGGGCCACCTTCATGGCCTCGAGCAAACGGACGGCGACGCTCGATTCGCGAATCTGCTTGACGGGGCTGCCGCGGAGGAGCGACAGGACGACAGCGCCGTGGACGGTGAGGAAGCGCTCGATGCCGGCGGCCTTGGCGGCGACGTGCGTAGGCGAGTCGATGGACTCGGCGGCCAGGCCGCGGACGATATCCTCGAATGAGATCTTGGAGGCTCGGGTGGCGCGGGTCATGCGGTTGAGCACAAAGGCGCCGACGCGGGCGACATGGAGGACCACGTCGAAGACGGTCGCGTATGTCGACCGGGGATCTGCCAGCCGGTACCACGCGCAGTCGGTGCGCACGCTGATCTGGAGGGTCTCGCCTATGACCTCAACCTTCCACTCGCGAATCTCGCCAGAGCAAATGCGGACGGAATCATCGGCAGCAGCGGCAGCAGCAGGAGCGGCGCGGCCGCCGCCGCGGGAGTTGCCTGCGCCATTGCCGGTGCGGGCGGTGGGCGTGGCCGCAGCGACACGCGCGACGCCTGGCACAAGGGGCTGCCCCACCGTGGCCCAGCCGGACCCATCGTCCTCCGTAAAGTCGCCAGAGAAGAAGAGGGTGGCGTTGGAAAGGCCGCCAGCCGCCATCGAGGCCAGCTCGAGCGACACCGCAATGCCCTCGTCGTCATAGACGACAAAGTCCCTCAGGACGCGCCGAGGGAGGGCGTCGCTGGCTACGTCAACGTAATCTTGCTCGTCGACGGTGCGGTACTCGTCGACCTCGTCGATCCCCTCGTACTTGACGACGTCCTCAGGGTAGTCCGTAGCGATTTCCGACCACTCGACTGGGACAGTCTCGTCAACGGGCTCGGCCTTGGCGACAGGGCCGGCGTTCATCTCGCGGTCAAGCTCGGCCTGTAGACGCTGGGCCATAGCGAGGTCTGCGCGTTCTTGGTCGTCGAGAGCGGCCGTGGCCTTGCGGTTGGACGCGTCGATCTTGACACCATGGCCAGCAGCCTCGGCAACGTAGCCGACGGAAGCGCCGAGGGCGCGGAGGTCGGCAACGGCCTTGGTGGCAGCGTAGGCGGGGGCGCCAGGCCGGGCCGCTGCCTGCTCGAGGCAGGCGAGGACGAGAGGTGCGTTGAGGCGGAAGGCGTCCTCGGCCTTACCCCACCGCTTGGCAGCGCCAGCGCGCATGGCGGCAGCCTTGACATCGTCAAGGGTGGCAGCGAGGGATCCGTCGAGGGCCTCCCACGCTGTCCGGGCCAGGGCGACTCCGTCGGCAAGCGACTCCCACACCTTCTTGTAGGCATTGGCAGGCTTGACGACCTCGTATTCAGCGCCGGCGGTGCGGATGACGATCATCGTGTCGCGATCGGACCGGAAGACTGCCTCCCAGCCGGCGAGTGCGCCCAAGTCGGCCACCTTGCGACCATCGCCCTTGGCCATCGGCCCCGTGGCGGGGAAGACGACGCCGGAGACGCGCACGTCGTCCGACAAAACGGCGTCGACGGGAACGTTTGCGCCGGCCTGGGTGACGCGGAGATCGGCGAGGCGGCGGAGGGGCAGCCTGGCGCCCACGGTGGCAGCGCGGGCAGGCAGAGTGCCAGTGGTGGCTGCGAGGGCCTCTGCCTCGTCATTGGCGTCGAGGAGCTGAGCGGCGGCGGCTGACGCCTTGGGCGTCTTCTTTGTGGCGCTGGGGCCGGGAGTGCTGCTCTCCTGCTTGCGCTTGCGCCCCATGACTGCGGGGGCAGGGGGGGACGCTGCGAAGAGGGATGGGGGGAGGGAGGGGTCGGCAAAGGCTGGCCGGAGGCGCGGCTAACGACGGTGAGCGCCGGATGGTCAAGACCGAAGCCATGCGACGCGAAGTGCAAAGAGGGCCACGCCGGTCGCGCAAGCGGCCCGGAAGAGGGCGTCCGGGTTGGGCAGCGCGGCTCGTCGCGAGCCGCCATCACTACCGGGCGTTGCAGCACGGCTCCGGCGGAGCGAAGATCGATTAGCGGAAATGAGACTGAGTAAGCGTCGCTCGCTGCTGAGGCACAGCACTGGGACCGCGGAAAGAGGGCGGGGAGCCTGACGTCCCCAAAAACCGGCAGACCGCGCTGGGCCCTCTGCCCGCTCGCTCCGTCGACCCGTCGGCGTGTCACGCACGCGAGCGACGCCTCCATGATCGAGAGGATCCGCGAGGATGTCGCGCCACTCGAGGTCGGAGGCCAGTGGTCGGGGGAGCCCGCCGCGCGCCCCCAGCGCCGACACGCTCTGTCCGAGCCCTCCTCGCCGTTCACGTCGGCGAGAGCCGGAAGCCCCTTGGGCTTGCTCGGCGACACCGGCTCGGCGCCGGAGTTCTCCTTGCGACCTCTGGGCGACTTCATCGCCCACAGCCGACGGGGTCGGGGGTGGCAGGAGACGGGGCCAAGGACTACAAGATATGACGAAACGACTCCTCGCGTGCCCACCTCGATGGGGACTTCATCGAGGCCGAACGCCAGTGCGCAGTCAAGTCCAGTCGGTGACTGATAGATCGTGGTGGCGCCGAGAACTCTCGTGAACGCCGCGCGATGCCCCAAGCCCCCAGCGGAGGCGGCGGAGGCAGCGGCCGAGGGCTCGGTGGAGGTGCCCCCTCTGGAGTTTATTCGGGATACCAGGGCACCACGCGAGTGAGCGATGAGCATGTTATGCAGAGCATGCGTACTGCTCGTGGAAGGGTGAAGAAAATAAAGCTCTCAAGAACCAAGAAGGCAAAGGCCACACTGCCCGCGCCACCCGCGGCAGACGGACGCAGCAACTGGGATAAGTTGCAGGCGCGACTCGCCCCCCCGAAGAATGGCGGCTCGGCCGGCAACAAGGCCAGCGCCTCGGACGTCGACGGCCCGAAAAAGAAGAATAAGGAAACCACTGCCCGCGCACCCGCGCCCGTCGGCGACTCGGACGACCTGACGGCCGTCGTTGCTGTCGACTGCGAGATGGTCGGGGTCGGCCCCCGTCGGGAGTCGGCGCTGGCCCAGGTCGTCGTTGTCAACAACCACGGCCGGATCGTGTACTCATCCTATTGCCGCCCCAAACAGCGCGTCACTGACTACCGCACGCGTGTATCGGGCGTCACTCCCGCCCACCTTGCCGATGCCCCGCCTACAAGCGAGGTGCGCGCCCGCGTTGCCGAGCTGCTGCGGGGTCGCATCGTCGTGGGCCACGCCGTTCACCACGACTTCGCCGCGCTCGGCGTGCCTCACCCGCCGCGGGACGTCCGCGACACGGCCACCTACCCGCCCCTCATGTCGCGGCACGGGGGCGCCGGGGCGGAGGGGGAGGAGCGGGAGGGCCGGCTCCGGCCTCGGGCGCTTCGCCACCTCTCGGCCGAGTTCTTGGGTGTCGAGATCCAGACGGGAAGACACGACCCGGTGGACGATGCGCGGCGAGAGGGCCAGGCGTGGGCCGCCGTGGGGCGGGCTGCGTCTCTCTGCCGTCTCAGCAGTCGACTGCCTGTGATCGCGCCCCTACTCCGCACCCTACCCCCCCCCCCCCAGAGGCGCCCCCCACCTGTATCACGCCCATCGGAGGGCATGGGAGGCCGAGATCCGGGCCGGGACCCTGCGACCAGGCGCGGCAGTTGTGCGGGCTTGCTCAGGCGGTGGGCTCAGGGCGCCTTCGGCGACTAAGGGCAGGCTTGGGGCAGCGTGCAAGAGTGCTGGGCGGGGCAGAAGAGGTGCGCCAGCTGCCGGGCTCGTCGAGCGGCCTGAGCTCCACGATCTGTGAGCTAGGACGAACGAGGGCGCGTAGGGAGAGCAGATCGAATTGCAGGAATTTCAAGAGAGAGAGAGAGAGCCCAGGCCTCCTCCCTTCCCAAGAAGCCCCTGCTCGGCAGCTGGCTTGGAGGGATCCAGTCGCGCAACATGCAGCCCCCAACACTCGATCGTGTCGCCATCGATCCATCCGTCGAACCCGTTGAGCGAGACGCCACACTCGGTGCCTTCGGGAGCCTCGCTGACGACGTTGCGCCCCGCACGGACCTCGTCGCCCCCTGTCGCTGCCATGGAAAGGACCTCGGTTCCGCCCCGGAGGACGCGCCACCGCTCGGCGCCCGTGGGCAGGCTCGGATCGGGGTTGGCAGGCCCGTCAGCGCTCTCGGCACAGCCTTTGCGCAGGGGAGCGAGAAGCCTACCACCCAGCACCCTGCATCCCGCGGCCACACGGCCGTCGCGGCCCGCCAGGAAGGTGCGCCCCACACGAGCCCACCCAATGCGGCCCCGGACGCGTGCCTCGGGCGCCCGGTCCCGCACCGCCACGCCGAGTTGATCCTCCAGGCGGTAGACAACATCGTCAAAGAGGGCTCCTCCCCCCGTGCGCCGCACCCGCTCGAGCCCCGCCTGGGCGTCGCGGTCAGCCCGGACGCCAAGGCCGACGACGATGGGCGGGACGGCAGAAGCGGCATCCGACTCAGAGAGCAGCTCAAACGGCGCGAGGTCGGCGCGAGTAACGGGCCCGAGGCCCTCTGACTGGACTTGGAAGCGCACTATGTCGCCATTGCCCTGAGCAGTGGCCAGAACGCCTCGCAGGGCCTCGAGCAGGCCTCCGTTGGCCGCCCGTAGGACTGTGGGGATGAGCACAGGCAGCTTGATGGAGGCCTGAGAGCAGGAGGAGGATGCAGTGCCGGGGACGTCGCCTGCTGCAGCGCCTGCCCTCCGGCTACGCGCCTCAGCGAGGCGCCGAGCGGCATCGTCTGAGGGGAGCTCCACCAGCCAGTCGCCCGGCTCGGGCGCGCCGTCAAGGCCGCCCAGCTCGGCGGGCTCCCCAGGTCTTACGACGCGGTCGTTATCGCGCCCGGTCCCCACGACGCCCACGACCATAACGCCACGCGCCCGCCCCCACCGCGACCCCGCGACGACAGCTGCGCCCTCGCGAAGGGCACCATCTCTCACCACGACGACCGCGACGGCCCCACGCCCCCGCACGGTGCGAACATCAACGACGAGGGCGCGGCATGGTGCAGCAGGGTTGGCGCGCAGGTTGGCGTTGGCACCTGCGGCCGCGACTGCCCGCTCAAGGGCGTCGACGCCCGACTGCTTCGGATCGGTCGCGGCGCCCTCAGGGAGCCGGAGTCGCACCGAGGGAACCGTTCCTCCTAGGACATCGCACGCAACGTCGCACTCGGCCTCAAGGCGCTCGAGGGCCCCGTCGGGGTCGGCCCCCGGCAGATCGCACTTGGTGAGGGCAACGACGATTTGGCACCCCGCCTCGCGCGCGGCCCGGGTTGCCTCGATCGTCTGGGGCCGGGGCCCGTCGTCGGCAGCCACGACGATGACGGCGACGTCCGCCGCCGTCCCACCCCGCCGACGCACAGACGCGAAAGCGGCGTGGCCGGGCGTGTCAAGCCATGTCGTCCATGAGGGGGTGTCGTCACCCGAATCGGCAGCCGATGGAGTGTGAACCAGAAATGCACCGAGCCGCTGCGTGATGCCGCCCGCTTCGGTCCCAGCAACCGCCTGCTGGCCCGACCCCGCCGCGGAACGGCGCACGGCGTCCAGAAGCGTCGTCTTGCCATGGTCGACGTGGCCCATGACACAGACAACAGGGACCCGGCATCGCAGGGACCCGCTCGAGGACGCGTCCGCGTCTCGTGCCCGCGCCGAGGCCGAGGCCGAGGCTGGGGCTGCCTTGACTCTCGCCTCGCGTCCCTGGCCCAGCTCGAGTACAAGGAGCTCAGCAGTCTCCAGGTCAAGCGGAGCGTCGGCCCCGATGGACCCAGCGTCAGCTCCGATGGCGGCGATCGCCACCTCGAGCGCGCTCAGATCAACGCCGAGGGCGCGGGCCAGGGCGCCGGCGGGCACTCCAGGCCACAAGTCGACGGGAGGGCCGGGCACGGGGGCAGTCGGCGTGGGCGAGGGCGAGGGCGCTGAGGACAACTTCGCCGGTTCCGGCGCCGTCATCCGGCTGGCCTTGCCCCGTGGCTCGCGCCGGCGGCGACCGTTGTTACCGTTGAAGCGAATGGCATCTTCGACCCCGAACCGTCCGCCACCGGGGGGGGGCGAGCCTGGGCGGAGGCCACCGCGTCCCCGATGGGAATTTGGTGCTGCCAGGCCATGCAGAGCGGCAACACGGGCCGCGCCCTCGCGCCTCGCTTCGTGCGTGGGGTCATTGCGCCGACGAGAATCTTCGGCCTCGCGGATGCGAGCCTGGGAGGGGGGGGGGGGGGGGGGGTGGGGGGGGGGGGGGGGGATAGGGTTGGGGTGGCCACCGCCACGATGCAGGCGACGGCCTCGTCGCGCTGCCTGGGAGGGTCTCATCCAATTTAGTCGTTTCGGCAGCTGGCGACGATCTATTGCGAATCCCGAGTCATCTACCGCTCACCTCCTCCATTTTCTCTCGCACCATGTCCCAGACGGACGGCGGAGGCGCCGCAGGTCGACCAGCGAGGGAACGACCACCGACTGCTGCCGTTGCAACATTAGGCAGGCCCCCTCCGCGGCGTCTCGCAGCTAGAACCGCCACCGCAGCGGTTCGTCGCAGCATCTTTGGCGATCAAGGGGCCATCTGTGTTTGTGGACGGCGAATTTGGCGCCTTTTAGCGGCGTTTCCGCCTCGTTGTCCGCCACTCCTTTGCCCTCAGCACGGCTTGGGTCGACGACCATCATCGAGCCCCACGCTCACACCCCCGGCCACCCCCTTTCCATTTCGAAATGGCCTCCCTCGTAGCGCGGCGCGCCCTTCGCGGCCTCGCCGCTCGCGGCTCTCGCCTCGCCGCGGCGGGCGACTCTGCTCCCGTCGTGTGCCTTAACGGATCCCGCACCTTCGCTGACGCGACCGACGCCTCCCTCAAGCGCACTGTCCTCTGGGACTACCACACCAAGAACAAGGGCAAGATGGTCCCCTTTGCGGGATGGTCCATGCCCGTCCTTTACGACGGGGAGTCCCTCATCGAGAGCGTCAAGAACTGCAGGCGAGGAGGGAGCGGCCAGGATGGCGCAGGGCACGCCGATGGCGCCGAGGCCGCCCTTGTGGCCGCTCCCGCACCGCGTCTCCGGGCTTCAGCGATGCGCTCCGACCCCTGATGCCGTTTATGATGCCAGCGTTTAGACATTCGGGAGTGTCGTGGACCCCGTGAGAGTCGCCGTCTGGCCGAGAGGTGCACGCCATTTTAGCGGTCTGGGTCGCTCGCTGTTTCGCCCTTCCCGAACATCGCCTCATCGACTCCGCCCCGCCCACGACCGAACCTGACGGAACAAGCGTGGCTTAAAGCGCCAAAAGATGTCTCCCACGCACCTCCCTCGCGGATCTGTGGCCGCTGCGGCAGTGCCGGCCTCTCCCCACTTTCATGTCACTAGAACCCCCGCGCCGCTGACCGATCGACCTCGCACCGACCCAGGACCCTGACGCCCCCAACCCCCCAACCCCCATCTTCAGGGAAAACTGCGCCCTCTTCGACGTCGCTCACATGCTGGGCGTGACTTTTAAGGGCCCCGATGCCGTCAGGGCGGCCGAGGCCCTGATGGTGGCCGACGTGAAGAACATGAAAAACGGCACCGGGAGCTACTCGCTCATCACGCTGCCCTCGGGCGGCATCATGGACGACACCGTCATGGCTCGCGTCGCCGACGATGAGATCTACCTCGTCCTTAACGCTGGCTGCGTCGACAAGGACCTGGCCCACATTGCTGAGACGCTTGGCCCCCTCAAGCTCGACGTCAAGATCACTGAGCACCGCGACAGGGCCCTCCTCGCCCTGCAGGGCCCCAACGCGGCCAAGATCCTACAGCCCCTCACGTCGCTCGACCTCTCGACCCATTACTTTGGCCAATTCGCCGTCGCCCCTGTGGGCGGCGCCGAAACCTTCGTAACCCGCACGGGCTACACGGGCGAGGACGGCTTTGAGCTGTCAGTACCCCTGGCTGACACGGTCGCTGTCACCGAAGCCCTTGTGGCCGGCGGGGCCAAGCTCGCCGGCCTTGGCGCCCGCGACGCTCTGCGCCTCGAGGCCGGTCTGCCTCTCTACGGGTCCGACCTGAATGAGCATATCACGCCTGTCGAGGCCGGCCTCACCTGGACTATCGGCAAGGCCCGCCGTGAGGGCCCGGACGCCTGGAACTTCCCCGGCGGCGCCAAGGCCAAGGCCCAGGCCGGCGTCAAGGCCGGCGAGCCTGGCGCCCCCGCCCAGCGTCGAGTCGGTCTCACTGTAGGCAAGGGCGCGCCCCCCCGCGCCCACGCCACCGTCATCGCTGCGGGCGAGGACCCCAAAACGGCTGCCGTCCGTGGCGAGGTAACGTCAGGGCTTTTCTCACCCACCCTTGGGTCTAACATCGCCATGGCATATATCGACCTGCCCCTAGCCAAGATCGGCACCGAGCTCCAGGTGGTCGTACGTGGCAAGGCCTCGACGGCCACCGTCACAAAGATGCCCTTTGTGCCCACCACCTACTATCGTCCTGAATAGAGATGAGGAACTGGAGGAACAGGGGAGCAACGTATTTTGCGAAAAGTTATCAGGATCAAGGTGGGTCCCCCCCCTAGTCTTCCTTCGTCCCCGTGGCAATCTTCTCGCCCTCGCCTCCCTTCCCTGTCTTGGCCCCAGCTTCCTCGTCAAAGGTGAGGACGCGGCGGGCCTCAGCGACGCGCCCCGCCCACCCCGCCAGCCCGTCAGCCGGCGAGGGCGCCCGGAGGAGTGCGGCCAGCGCGGGCGCCATCGTCACGGCCGGGGCGAGATAGAGGAGCGCTGGCTGCGCGGTGCTGAAGATGGACATGGCCGCCACGGTGGCCACGAGCCCCAGGGCGTAGGCGGCGACCGACGACGTCAGGTACACGCTCCGCCACCCGACATCAGCTGTCCCAGCGGCCTCGAGCCGCTGGACCCGCGCCTGGTCGGCCCGCGCCATGAGTGCCACCCAGATGCCCGGCAGGACGATGTCCCCTAGGCCGAGCAGCGAAAAGTCCGCCGGTCCCGCTAGGCGCCCCGGGAGTGGAGCAAGCCAGTCGCTCCCCGGCCCTCGCGGCAGCAGCAGCTTGATTGGGGCGTCGATGCCCCGCGCGACCCCGACCATCACGGGCGTGCAGAAGACCCAAAATACATCGTAGACAAAGAGACCTCCCAGCAAAGCGAGACCCGTGACGGCACTGGATAGGCTAACCTCCTCGAGGCCCGCGAGACAGAAGGCCGACGCCATGGCGTTGTTGAGCATGTACCGCGGCAGTGGCGCCGCACCGCCTAGGGCGGGGTCAGCGACGAGGTGGGCGGCCGATACGGCGGCACCGAGGGGCAGGGCGGCGAGTGTGGTGAAATCAATCGACACCGAGTCGCCGCGGGGCAAGAACCACGGGATGGCAGGGATGCGGAGGCGGAGGGGTTCCGTCGCGCAGGCGGGGGTAACGCCAGCAAGGCGTTGGAGGGGGTGCGTCACGCTGGAGGGGACCAGGGGACTCAGGGCCACGGCGATGGCACCCGCGCCCATAAAGCCGAACCACGCCGCGAGGATGAGGTTGGCGAGACGGGGTCCCACCAACTTTAAGGCCATGTAGAGGGACAACAGGGCGGCCGATCCCACCAGGGGGAAGCGCACAGCCTCGGCGTGGGAGAGGCGCTCGTGGGACTCGCGAGTGGGGGCGCGCGCAATGCCCCGGAAGACGCCAGCGACAAGGAGGAGGGTCGCTGGGGAGGCGGGGGTGTTCTAGGGGTGGGGGTGGGGGTCGGGGCTGAGGGACAGGGGCAGCAGGGTCGGGGGGCAGTGTGGGAGGACCGAGGGGTAAGGGGGTGCTGTGGTCTGTTAATGCATCGATCTCACAAAAATCTCGCCCTGTAGGATAACATTGATGCGAGAATCAATCCCGAATGCGTGAGTTGCTCCCCAGACCGCCAGGAGGGCCGCGAGAGGCAGCGCGGCAGGGTCGCCGGTCATTTAGTCACCCGCAGCCCACCCCTGAGCCACTTCTGTTCGGCGTTGTGACGGAGTCGGTGTTGGGGGGAGGGTCAGGGGGGGATTGGGTGGGGGTAACCTTGAAGGGGCCAGGTGGTCGCTCGTCCTCAGTAGCCCTCATTTTCGCGCTGGGACGGAACACCTTCCCTCTACCGTAATTTTGTTCAGACCGGGCTGCCAGTCCCCGGCGTGTGGGCGGAAAGATGAACGCTGCGGCTTCGCGATGGGCGGATGTTGAGCCAGAGACAGAAGACGGCGAGTCCAGTCGACGATGGCACCGGCCGCCCTTGGCGCGGCGGCGCGGCAGCGTTCCTGCCTCGCTCGCGCTTGGCTGCTCTCACTTCTCTACCCCTCACGCCATTCACTCTACTGCAGCGTTCCCCGAGGCTTCTCACGCGGCCGTTTGCCTTGCCGAGTGTCTCGGGGATGGCCAGCTGCTGGTCCCCGGCGTGGCCCACGGCAGCGGCGACCAAGACGACGCCGCCGCTGCTGCTGCCACCGAGGACGCCGTGCCCGTCGCCCCAGCAGACGCGCTCCTAATGTTGACTCGCCTAGTCACCGGCCTGGCCGCCGGGGCCCGCGCCTGGTCTTCCGAGCTCGACCGCCAGGCCAGCTTGCGCCCGCCGCACGCACCCCGCGCCGTCGCAGCCCGCAACGCTGCCCGGTGCCAGGCGGCTGAGGCGGACACGTGGCTCCTAGTCGACGCCATGTGCGCCCACCGACACGCGCACATACCGCCCGATCTGGCTGAACGCCTCGCGGTGCCCGGGGCAGGTGGGCACCTCACGCAGCGCCAGTTGGTTGCGCGGGCACTGGCACGGCCGGGCCCCCTGAGCGCGACGGCGCGTGCCGTCGCCTGGTCCGAGGGCCTCGCGGCTGACGCGCTGCGGCGCGACGAGACTGCCTCGGGCCGTGGCCCCCTTGCCGGGGTCCGCCCGACCCTCGGGGAGTGGGGTGCTACGGCGGCGGCCCTGGATGAATGTGGCGTGGCGGGAGCCGTCTCGGCTGGCCTCGTCCAGGCGCTTGACCCCGACGCCGTCGGCCGAGGTGCCCCTGCCGCTGGCTGCCTCCACCCGGACGACGTCGTCGATGAGGAGGCTCTCGTGGACGTCGTCTGGGGCCTGTGTCGGGCGGGCATGCGCAGCGAGGCCTATGAGGCGTGCATCAAGGGTGGGCAGGGGTGGCGCGCTGCCGCCCTCGTTGGATTCGGCGTATGGGGCCCAGTGCCTGTCGGTGCCGCCGCCCGCGCCCTCGCCGACGCGGCTGGCGACCACGGGTCCGACGCCGCCCTCGAGCTCGTCGAGGAGATGGCAGGGGAGATTGAAGCTGCGGGGCGAGGGGCCCGGCCCCTCTTTGCCTGGCGATTCGCCTGCCTCGCCGCTGCCCAGGCCGCCCTGGTGCGGTCGCGGGCGGCAAAGGGGACGACGTCGCTGGATCCCCCCGCGTCGGACCTCTCGCGTACTGACCTCGCCGAGGCCTCTCTGATGGGCCTCTGCGCCGGTTCGCTTGGTCACACGGCCCAACTGCGCCGGCCTGGCCATGCCTGGTCTGACGCTTGCTGGTGCCTGTATCGGTGTGCGCTAGAGTGCGGCGTGGACGCCGTGCTCGACGACTACCTGCCGCGCGCAGGTGGAGCAGGGCTCACGGATGACGTCGGGCAACGCTGGGCGCCCTCTGCTGCGGCGGTGGAGAACGCGTGTGCATCAGCAGAGCTTGGGCCAGGGTGGCCCCTCGCTGAGGTTGCCGGGCAGGTGCCGACCCTCGCGGGGCCCGGGGGCGAGGCGGCGCAAGCGGCGGCCCACGCTTCCCTTGCCCGAATGATGGAGGGGGTCGAGCCCGACGAGGCGCGGGGAAGCGGCGGCGAGGCCCGGGGGTGGCAGATTGCCCTGCTGGCTGGGGACCGGGCGGGGCTCGTCGCCCGTCTCGTGGAGGCCCACGAGGCCGGAACCCTCTGCCCCGGAGCAGACGACGGGCCTGGGCCGTCGATGTCAACGCCATCTTCAACGGTGCCTTGGCAGCTCCGCTTCGCCGCCCACTTTAGCATCGTCGCCTGCCTCCTCGAGGCCGCGGAGCTGGCCCAGGGACTCGCAGAGTGGTCCGCTGAGCGGGGTACCCCACCAGGCACGCCAGATGCCGACGACGACGAGGGGGTGCGTGCGCCCCCCATTCCGCTGCCTTCGCCCCTCGGCGTGGGCGAGGGTCCCTCGGAGGAGAGGCTGCTGGCTTTGGAGGACCATCGCGACGCTCTCTTGCATGCCTACTGCTGCGCGCTAGTCGACGCCGCGTACGATGGGTGGGGCGCACCGCTTGACCTCGTGCCCATCTACGCGCGCTACTACGGTGCTCCCTGCTCCCCTGGGCGGTCGCGGCGCCTCCGCGTTGTCGATCTACTAGCTCCACTCATGACCCACGTTCAGGAGCGGGGCACCCCGCTGCGCGTCTGGCGGCGGCTGCACGCGCGGTGCTGCCGGTGGGTCTCGCCAGCGTGGACGCTGCGTGCGGCCGAAGCGCGATGCCGATCGGCCGCCGAGGGCGGCGGTGCCGAGCCCCCCCTTCAGCGCGCCGAAGCTGTGCGGTGGCTCTCCCTCCATGAAAACAGCGACCGGTGGGGGGTGCTCCGGTCAGTCCCCGCCGCCGCCAATGCACTGCTGCGCTGCCTCCTTCTCTCAGGGCACCCGGAGCACATGGCTGCCTGCGCTGCCCTCGTCCTGGGCGCCTCGGGCCTGAGGGACAACTGCGACGGCTACGGCGAGGAAAACGACGACGACGACGACGGTCGTCCCCTTGTGGGCGCAGTTGTGTCGCTAGTCCTTGCCGAGGACCCTGTTGCGGCGGGCTGGGAGGCCGGTCTGGCCACGGCGGCCGGATCCGAGGCGGCTGCTGAGGCTGCGGCCCACATCGCCGAGCTGCGGTGCTGGCGCGCCTTGCTTTTATGCGAGCGCCTTCTCGACGAGCTCGACGCTGCCGTCGATCCCGCGGGGAGCATCGATTCCACGAGGTTTTCGCTGCTGGCGGATGACGACGTCCCCGCCGCCCGTGCGGCCCTTGCCGCCTCCCTCGGCGTCCTCGCGTCGGGGCTGACCTTTGGGGATGAGGAGCATGCGGCGGCCGGGCCCGAGTCTGGTGACGACGCCCTCGTCCTCTGGGGAGTGCCCGCACGGGCGGAGGCTCCCGAAGGCCACCCGCCGCCTGCTTGCATCCCCATGGCAGAGGCAGCAGAGCTGGCAGAGTCTCTGCTCAAGTGCCTCGAGTGTGCTGGCCTTGTCGGCCACGGCCCCGGCATCCACCTGGACGTTTCGGCGGCATGGCCCCCTGCGGGCGTACCTGAAGCCTCAGGGGGCGCCGCCGCCCTTCTCGTCGAGTTCGGATCTGAGCGCGGGGACTCGGATGGCCGGGGCGTCGTCGCCGCTGCTGCCCGTGTAGTCAAGGGTGAGTGCCCGGTGGGGAGCCAGGACTGCTCTGCCGCGGGCGCCCTGGGGCTCATGGCCCGCGAGCCTCTCCGCGTCCTCCAGATCTCGGCGGGTAGACCCTCGACGCTGCGAGCCCTCTGTCGCGCGGTGGTGGTCCCACGCCTTGCACTGAGATGTGCCCGAGTGTCGGCGGCCCTGGCGCGGGCGCGGCCGAGCGAGCCCGCCCTCCCCGCTGGCGCTCCTCAGGGGTGCGGGTCCGTCTGCGAGGTCATTGAGCCCTTGGCCGACCTATTCGCGCCGGAGGAGGCGCGCGCCTTGCTGACGCTGGAGAGGGAGGCCGCGCTGTCGAGAGTTGAGGCGCGTTGGGCGGCGGTGTAGGGCGTGGGCGTCCGAACCTGGGTCTTCTCGAGTTTTCTCCCTCCCTGCGCGTCCCCGTGGGCCCCTATCGCAGACAACGAGACACTGAGAGCGATGTCGAGCATTCCCGATGGGGTGGGAAGGGGTGGAGGGACGGCCCGTCCTCCCGCCGGTCCGGGAGTAGGGGGGGGGGGCGGCCGTCCCGCGGGCGGCGCAGAGGGGGGTGTGGCCGGCACACGTCCCCGACCTCCCGCCTACGAGGATCCACACCACATTGGTTCGTACTCTGCCGGTGGAGCCAGTCCATTGAGGTGAGAAAGAGCGCGAGCAGAGCATCGAAGCATCCACCAAAGCTCCAACGTCCGCCGGCCCAGCAGATTGCGCCCCCTCCGGCCGCGGTCGTCCGACACTGTTGGTCATCCCTATAACCCCACCCCGCCAACAACCGCCGCAGCGCCCCGCACCCTGGCGACCTCATCGGACGCATCATGGACGACGTCTCCCCCCCCCCAACGGGCCGCTCACCGCCTCTGCGGCGTGCGAGCGGAGCGGAACACCCCGAGTCGCCTCGCCTGCGCGGCCGACGGGCGCTCAACTTTGGCGAGGAGGCCACGGCACCCCCCGGGAGCTTCTCGCCCGCCGGTGGCTCAGCTCGCGTCAGCGGGGCCGAGGGCGGGTTGGCGTCATCGCTGAGGTCCCTCGGTCTCCAGGGCGGGCCTCCAGGCGTCGCTGCCACGGAGGGCGCTGCGGCCGAGGCTGCCGCTCTCGTGGCTGAGGCCGCCGCTGACGTCGCTGCCGCGCATCAGCAGACCCGCCGCGTCTCTCCGATGACAGTGCGACCGGGCTACCGCGAGCCCGTCTTTCTGGGAGTTGCGGGAGGCACTGCGTCAGGGAAGACGACATGCTGCGATGCCATCATGCAACGGCTCGTCACCCAGTGTGCGGTGCTCCTCTCGCAGGATAGCTTCTATAAGGAGCTCACGCCCGAAGAGACGGCGCGGGCCAGCACCGGCGACTACGACTTCGACTCGCCCGAGGCCTTCGACGAGAAGCTGCTGTGTGAGACGCTCGAGGAGCTGCGGCAGGGCCGGCCGGTGCTGGTGCCGGACTACGACTTTGCAACGCACCGTCGTGTGCCTGACAAGTCGCGGTGGACGCGCGTCTGCCCGTCGGACGTCGTGGTGATCGAGGGCATCCTCGTTTTGGCCATGCCGCGGGTACGCGCCTTTTGTGGGCTCAAGATCTTTGTCGACACGGACGACGACGTCCGCCTGGCTCGCCGCATCCGCCGCGACGTCGCTGACCGGGGCCGCGATGTCGCTGGCGTACTTCAGCAGTACACGCGCTTTGTCAAGCCCGCGTTCGAAGCCCACGTGCAGCCCAGCAAGCGCCATGCCGACATCATCATCCCGTGGGGCTCGGGCATAAACGACGCCGCGGTCAACCTCATCGTCCAGCACATCTCCTCCAAGGTCGAGCTGCCCCACCTCCAGCGGCTCTTTCCTCGCCTCCACCTTATCGACTCAAGCCCCCAGATCCGTGGTCTGCACACAATCCTACGCGACAAGGACACGTCCAAGAGCGACTTCATATTCTACGCGGATCGCCTGCTCAGGATCGTGGTTGAGTTTGGGCTCGGGCAGCTGCCCTTTGTCGAGCGCACTGTCACCACGCCAACAGGCCGGCCCTACGTGGGCGTTGACTTTGCCCGTCGGCTCTGCGCTGTCAGCATGATCCGCTCGGGCGAGGCTATGGAGGCGGCGCTGCGTGCCTGCTGCAAGGGGGTAAAGATCGGCAAGGTGCTTGTCCAGAGGGACCGGTGTGACGGAGACGTCGCCGCTGCCAAAGACGCTGGCGGTGACGATAAGGGCGCCGATTATGTCCGCCTGCCGGCCGACATCGAAGACCGTCATGTCCTCCTGCTGGATCCCATCCTCGCCACTGGCGGTTCAGCCTGCACGGCCATCGACACGATTTTGAGCGCGGGCGTTCCCGAGTCCAGAATCATCTTTTTGACACTCATCGCAGGGCCCGAGGGCGTCCGGCGTGTCTGCACGCGGCACCCAAGCATCACTGTCGTGGCATCCGAGATTGACGAAGGAGTCGAGGGCGGACTCCTCGTGCCCGGGCTTGGCGATTTTGGAAACCGGTATTACAGCGATTAGGTTGATGGAAGAGGGAGGATGAGGGAAGAGGGAGGATGAGGGAAGAGGGAGGATGAGGGAAGTCGAAAGGAGGGATTTATTGCGCCAAACCACACCCATGCCGACACTGCCCAAAGTCTCACCCCCCAGAGATGAGCGCAAGGGCCGTCAAGGCCGAGAGCGCCACAGCCGCCCGGGCTTCGACGACCCCGTCGGTCGTGGCGGTCGTTCCCTCCGGTTCCGGGAAGCACTTTTGCCCGATGGGACAGCATCCATACTCGATGGGCCCCGACGTGACGCCGTCCCTGGAAACTTTGACCGGGAGATCAAGGTTGACATTGCGCGTCACCTCGACTACCCGGTACTGTGTCTCGATCACCGGGGCCGTCAGGACGAAGTCCCCCGTGACGACGAGCCCAAGGATGGCGAGATCCTCCACGAAGCCGTCGCCCTCAATGACTGCCGTGGCCTGGACGCCGGCCAAGGTGGCCAGCTCCTCCGACGTGGTCGTGTACACAATTGTCACAGCACCATCCGAGACGGTGTTGCCCGCAGCCGCGGCCTCGGGCAGGCCGAGCGGAAGCGTCACCTCGACGTTCTCCACGTTTTCCACGCACGCGGCGCCCGCCTCGTCCTCTATACAGGCGGGGATCTCAAGAATTGTCTTGGCAACCCAGGCTTGCAGGTCATCCAACACGAAGGTCGACGACGTCAAGCCGACATCATCAAAGGTCACAACGATCCTTAGGGCGTATCCAGTGATGTCCTCGTCCGACAGCACGGGAACTGGCTCGGCGATACCATCCGTGTCCCAGACTCCGCCCTCCCAGGCGGACCACTTGAATCCGCCCAGCACAAGCGTCTGGACCTCAGCCTGCGACAGCCCGTTCGGCCGGTAGCTGAGGGGCAGGCCAATTGCGGGGCAGAGGCGTCCAAGCGTGCACCCGGAGTAGAGGGTCAGCCGGTTCACAAAAAGATCGTCGCCCTCGGCCGTGATGGGGTCGGCAGCGGGGTACGAGTAGCGCAGCGCCGCGCATGCATCACCGGCGTAGCCGCAAACCTGGTTGTCGATCTCCGCGGCCACAATCCACGCAACGCAAGACCGCGTCGGGGTCGGTTGCAGGCCCGCAGGGGCGCGGGGTACGTCCGCGAGGGGGTCGATGAACGGGGGATCTGTCGTGCCCTCAGCTGTCATATTCTCAGCGTCCGTGGCCTTGGTGGTGGACTCGGTGGTCTCCTCGGAAGCCTCAGTCGTGGATTCGGCCGTGACCCCCTCTTCGCTCGAAGTCTCAGTCGTGGCTTCGACGGTCCCGGTCTCCTCGCCGACCGTGGCGGTGACAGTGGTCGGTTTGGTCGTGTTTTCACCATCAATGGAGGGATCTGCTGTGAGCTCCGAAGTCGACTCGCCCGTTGGTTCCAGGACGGGCTCCGGAGCGGATTCCGACGTGGGTTCCGGAGTCGGAGAGGGACGAGTCGAAGCCGGGGTCGGCTCCTCGGGGGAAGGCGGGAGGAAGACGGTCGGGAAGCACCCCGCGGCGACGGCCACGGGGTCCCCATTGATGGCCGACTTAAGCCGGCTAGTTTCCGTCGCAGGACACCGTTTCAGGTCCAGCTCGACAAACTCCGCGTCCCGGTCCTGGTAATTGCATCGGTTCGCATCGCAGCACCCGGCGCTGATCGAGTAGTCGTCGTACTCGCCCGTTACCTCGTAAGTCCGGCTGGCGGCGGTGAGGGGGTCCGGGGGTGGCGCAAGTGGGTCCGCCGTTGGCGCGGGTGTGGGTACGATTTCCTCCCCCGTGACGGGGTCGATCTCCACGTCGTCCGTTACCGAGATGCCAAGGTCATCAGCCTCCTGGGCCGCGATAGCCTCCTTGAGCTCTGTCTCGCGCCGCGCGTCGCCGTCCAAAGTCAAAACGACGCCCCCGCATTTCAAGTCCCCATAAAAGGACTCAATAACCTCCTCGTTGACGCACCCGCTGGGCAGAAGCACCGCGTCGGGCATCCTCACGCCCTGATTCTCGAGTTCGAGGAATTGCTCGGGGTGGTCACGAGCCCAGAGGTCGAGCGGGGAGCGGAAGCGAAAGGCGGCGCAAGTGTCATTTGGCGGCGACAGCTGCTGGCTGCACGCGCCATAAATGGCTGGAGGCGGAGCCGATAGCCACTGGGCGCACGCAAAAGTGATCTCTTTCGTCTTGCTGCCGGGCAGAGCTTTCCACGCGTCGACGCAGCCGGGTCCAATGTCAGTGACGCGGAGGCCGGGCGGCGGATTGGCCAGGTCCGCGTCGAGGGGCCGCATCGTCAGGTGCGGGTTCGTGATCCAATCCGGCATGCCCTGAATGGTTGTCATTCTAAGGGCATCTGGGGGGCGGTGGGGGGAGGGCTTGTCGTTAGGCGGGGTGGTGGCGGGGTGGCGGCGGGCCGCGGGTGGCACAGGCGGCGCGGCGCTGGCGCATGCGCCTATGCTGTGGTCAACGCCTCTTTCTCGCCGACGTCCCAACACGGCAGTTCGGCCTGGCTCAAGGTCCTCGAGGCCGACAATCCGTCCACGCATAGGGCGAGGAGCAATGCGAAGGCGTAAAGAAGTTGCATTTGCCGCAGTCTCTCCGACGCCCGAGCTCGTCTCGGCCGCGCAGTGTGGCCCCCTCGGCCACGGCGGCGCTCGGGCCGTCTGCCTCACGAGGCCGAGCGGCGAAGACGCCTGCCTTCCGTCCCACGGAGCGGCGCGGGAAGTCCCCGCGGATCACTCACCCGCCCTCTCCGCTCGTCGCCACAAGCGTCTCTGGGACAAGGACCATACGGGCGCAGCCT
>Ga0181573_10001112_pt1 | contig 27001 bp, 21 predicted proteins | sample 101ome_25_FD_148643 | JGI IMG/M metagenome (GOLD analysis project Ga0181573, IMG submission 148643) | Coastal salt marsh microbial communities from the Groves Creek Marsh, Skidaway Island, Georgia - 101409BT metaG (spades assembly) | ecosystem: Environmental > Aquatic > Marine > Intertidal zone...
AACGTCTTCGAAATCGCAGCCGTCAACGTCGTCTTCCCATGGTCAATATGACCCATCGTCCCAATATTCACATGCGGCTTCGTACGCTCAAACTTCGCCTTACTCATGACAATGCTTCCTTTATTCTCTCTCTTTGATCGTTTCGTTACTTGGTTACTCGTGGGTGTTGGCTTACTCGCCGCGAACCCGCTTCACAATTTCGGATGAAATTGCTTCTGGAACTTGCTGATAGCTGTCGAACTGCATGGTGTAGGTCGCTCGACCCTGGGTCCGTGAACGCAGGTCGGTTGAGTATCCAAACATTTCTGACAGCGGAACTTGGGCTTTCACTGTCTGGACGTTGCCGTTCGCTTCCATACCTTCGATGCGACCACGACGACTCGACAAGTCACCCATCACGTCACCCATGTAGTCCTCGGGGGTCACAACCTCGACGGCCATGATCGGTTCGAGGAGAACTGGCTTCGCTGCTTCTGCTGCTTTCTTAATGCCCATCTGGCCGGCAACCTTGAATGCCATTTCTGATGAGTCAACGTCGTGGTACTGACCGTCGACGAGAGTGACTTTGACGTCAACCATGCCGTATCCGGCGAGCACACCTGACTCAAGCCCGGCTTGGATGCCCTGGTTGGTCGGCTGGATGTACTCGCGGGGAATACGTCCACCGGTAATGGCGTCGACGAACTCGTAGCCGTTGCCCGGGTTTGGTTCAACGGTGATCTTCACGACCGCGAACTGACCCGAACCACCCGACTGCTTAATGTGGCGGTATTCGACCGAGTCAACCTGCTTGGTGATCGTCTCACGGTATGCAACCTGTGGCTTACCAACCGTTGCTTCAACACTGAACTCGCGCATCATGCGGTCGACGAGCACTTCAAGGTGCAGCTCGCCCATACCTGAGATTACGGTCTGACCGGTCTCTTCATCGGTGCGAACACGGAACGTTGGGTCTTCATCAGAGAGCGACTTCAACGCCTTACCAAGTTTGTCTTGGTCGCTCTTCGTCTTCGGCTCAATAGCGACGTGAATCACCGGCTCAGGGAACTCCATCCGTTCCAAGATGACCGGATTGTCACGGTCGCAGAGCGTGTCACCGGTAGTGACTTCTTTGAACCCGAGGCCGGCAACGATGTCTCCCGCCATTGCGACGTCAAGATCTTCTCGCTGGTTTGCATGCATGAGAAGAATGCGACCGAGACGCTCACGCTTCTCCTTGGTCGAGTTGTACAACTCTTCACCCTTGGCGATTTCGCCCGAGTACACACGGAAGTAAGTGAGTTTGCCGAATGGGTCCGCAACGATCTTGAACGCAAGCGCAGCGAATGCATCGTCGTTCGGGCCCCGCAAGATCTCTTCATCACCGCGAAGGTTGGTTCCTTGCGCCGGCTCAATGTCGATAGGTGATGGGAGGTAATCGATAACGGCATCGAGCATGGGCTGGACACCCTTGTTCTTGAAGGCCGATCCGCACAGAATTGGAACGAAATCGCCTGCAAGGGTTCCGGCACGAATCGCGCGCTTGATCTCTGCAATCGAGACCTCTTCACCGCCGAGATACTTCTCCATCACCTCTTCATCTGAAGTTGCGATGGTCTCCATCATGCGCTCGCGGTAATCGTTGGCGCTCTCAACCATGTGATCTGGAATGTCAACTTCATCCCATTTGGCACCAAGTTCTTCGTCCTGCCAGATAAGTGCTTTCATCTTTACAAGGTCGACGAGGCCAGCAAATGGCTCATTTGACTCGGGACCACCCGCTCCGACAGGAAGCTGGATGACGAGTGGGTTGGCCTGCAAACGGCTCTCCACCATTTCCACCGTGCGGTAGAAGTTCGCACCGATGCGGTCCATCTTGTTGACGTAGCAGAATCGGGGCACGTTGTATTTGTTGGCTTGACGCCAGACGGTCTCGGTCTGTGGCTCAACACCAGCAACTGAGTCGAACACGGTGACGGCTCCGTCGAGCACGCGAAGCGAACGCTCAACCTCGATGGTGAAGTCCACGTGCCCCGGCGTGTCAATGATGTTGATGCGATGGTCATCCCAGACGCACGTCGTCGCAGCTGAGGTGATGGTGATCCCCCGCTCCTGCTCCTGCGCCATGTGGTCCATGGTCGCTGCACCGTCGTGCACTTCACCGATCTTGTAACTCTTTCCGGTGTAGTACAGGATTCGTTCTGTTGTCGTGGTCTTTCCGGCGTCGATGTGCGCCATGATCCCGATGTTTCGGGTGCGCTCAAGTGGGAACTCACGCTTGGCCATTACAGGTCACTTCCGTTCGGTCGTCAGGTCTGGGGGATGTCAAAGGGCAAAAAGTTGGCGATCGGGTTGATCACCAGCGGTAGTGGGCGAAGGCCTTGTTCGACTCGGCCATCTTCTGCATATCGTCTCGCTTCTTCATCGAAGCTCCGAGGCCATTTGCTGCGTCCATAAGTTCAGCAGCGAGACACTCGGCCATGGTCCGCTCGCGGCGGGCACGGGAGTACTCGACGATCCAACGAATCGCGAGGGTCGATGCACGACGAGGGCGAACCTCGACGGGCACCTGGTAGGTGGCACCACCAACACGGCGGCTACGCACCTCGAGCGGTGGCTTCACGTTGTCAATCGCACGGCGAACGGTGTCAAGTGCATCGTCACCGGTGCGGCTTGCGATGAGATCCATTGCGTCGTACACGATGCGCTCGGCGGTGCTGCGCTTGCCGTGCAACATGACTTTGTTGATGAGCTGTGTGACGACGGGTGAACGGTACACCGGGTCGGCAACGAGCTCGCGACGTGGGGCTGGACCTTTACGTGGCATGACTTACTTCTCTGCTTTCGCGCCGTAGCGGCTACGGGCTTGCTTGCGGTTCTTCACTCCGGCCGCATCGAGGGCGCCACGGATGATCTTGTAGCGAACACCGGGCAGGTCACGGACGCGACCACCGCGGACGAGAACAATCGAGTGCTCCTGAAGGTTGTGGCCCTCGCCAGGAATGTAGGCCGTCACTTCAATGCCACTCGAAAGGCGAACACGCGCAACCTTACGAAGCGCCGAGTTCGGCTTCTTCGGAGTCGTGGTGTACACGCGGGTGCAGACGCCTCGGCGCTGAGGGGAACCCTTCAATGCCGGGGTCTTGCTCTTGGTGAACTTCGACTGGCGTCCCTGGCGGACGAGCTGTTGAATTGTTGGCACGTTGACCTTCTCGTTGTTGCGAATATCGGATCTGCGCTGAGCCAAATCGCTCGTTACACAGACCCCGGAATGTTATGAGTGGATACGAAAACCGGCAACCTGTCAGTCACCGTCAGCTGCTGCTGCATCGCCAACTGCTGCTGTTTCGAAGATACGGGCGAGAGCTGCGGCCGGGTCATCGTCCTCAACCTCGCTTGAGTAATACGTCATCGGCTCGTAGTCAGGAGCCTGCACGGAGAACTCGCGGTAACGCATCATGCCGGTACCGGCTGGGATGAGCTTACCGATGATGATGTTCTCCTTGAGGCCGATGAGACCGTCGGACTTGCCGTCGATTGCAGCCTCGGTGAGCACTCGGGTCGTCTCCTGGAATGATGCAGCAGACAACCATGACTCGGTGGCAAGCGACGCTTTGGTGATGCCCATGATTTCCGGACGGCCCTCTGAGGGGCGTTCACCCGATTCCACCATCGCCCGGTTTGTGTCTCGGAACCGCTTCGCATCAACGCGCTCTCCTGGGAGGAAGTCGGTCGAGCCAGGTTCTGAAACAGCAATGCGGCGCGTCATCTGACGAACGATAAGTTCGATGTGCTTGTCATGGATCGACACACCCTGGTCTCGGTAGACACGCTGCACCTCTTCAACCAGGTACATCTGCGTTTCGCGAGGACCCTTGATTTCCATGAGTTCCTTCGGATCAAACGGTCCGTCGGTGATCGGATCACCTGCACGAATTTCTGCTCCGTCGACCACCTCAGGCAGAGGGCGTGCGCCGAGTGGAAGCACGATCGGGTGTTCATCTCCAGCATCGTCGACAACAACGACTGGAATGCCCTTTCCTTCGTCTTCACCAATTCGCACGACACCTGAAGCCGGTGACAAACGTGCGGAACCCTTCGGGGTACGTGACTCGAAGAGCTCAACAACACGAGGCAGACCGCCGGCGATGTCCTTACCGGCAACACCGCCGGTGTGGAAGGTACGCATGGTCAGCTGAGTACCCGGCTCACCGATCGACTGTGCGGCGATAACGCCAACCGCTTCACCGAGCTCAATCGCCTTACCGGTTGAGAGCGAACGGCCGTAGCACATTGCGCACACACCGAGTTCGGCATCACAGGTGAGAACTGAGCGCACCCGAACACGGTCAACTGCGGCGTCGTCACGAAGGGCAGCCATCTCAAGGTCGCCGATAATCGTGTTGCGCTCGAGGGTCTTGCGTCCATCGGACAGCGCTTCTGACAATTCGACATCGCTGAGAAGCGCACGGCCAAACAGCTTTGTCTCGAGGTACGAGCGAGTGTTCGCCGTGTCAGGGGCAACGTTTTCAATCCACACGCCAAGCGTGGTGCCACAGTCTTCTTCACGAATGATGAGTTCCTGAGCAACGTCAACCAAACGACGAGTCAAGTAACCCGAGTCAGCGGTACGAAGAGCGGTGTCGACGAGTCCCTTGCGGGCACCAGGAGTAGCAATGAAGTACTCAAGGGTTTCGAGGCCCTCACGGAAGTTCGACTTGATCGGACGAGGAATCATGTCACCACGAGGGTTCGCAACGAGACCACGCATAGCGGCGATCTGACGCATCTGGGTCATGTTTCCACGAGCGCCCGAACCGACCATCATGTCGATCGGGTTGAAGCGCTGTGACTTGAACTCGGTCTCCATGTCACGGGTGACGGCGTTGGTTGCGTCAGTCCAAATACGAACCTCTTGCTGGCGACGCTCACCGTCGGTGATGATGCCCCGCTTGAACTGCTGCTCAACCTTTTCAGCCTGCGACTCGTGATCTTCAAGAATTGCTTTCTTCGTGTCTGGGGTGCGGACGTCGTCGATTGAGACCGTCAAACCCGACTGTGACGCGAAGCGGTAGGAGATGTTCTTGATGCCATCGAGCGATGCGGCGACTTCTGCGTTGGAGTAGTGATCAGACAACTGCTCAACGATGATGCCGAGCTCACGCTTGCGAAGCACCGTGTCGATGTGGCCGAAGCGCTCGGTGAAGTCGACTGGGAGTGCCTCTTCGAAAAGCACTCGACCCAATGTCGAACGATACTTTTCGGCGCCAGCGGGGCGCATCTCGATCTCGGCGTGCAAGTCGAGTTCGCCAGCGTCGTAGGCCTTTATGGCTTCCCAGTTATGGCGGAACACACGGCCTTCGCCCTTCGCACCCTCAACAAATTCGGTGAGGTAGAACGCACCAATCACCATGTCTTGGGTTGGGGTCACGATCGGACGACCTGACTGCGGTGACAAGATGTTGTTCGCGCTCAGCATGAGCACCCGAGCTTCAGCTTGGGCCTCGGCGGAGAGCGGCACGTGGATAGCCATCTGGTCACCGTCGAAGTCAGCGTTGAACGCTGTACACACGAGCGGATGAATCTGAAGGGCCTTACCTTCGACGAGAACTGGCTCGAACGCCTGGATACCGAGACGGTGCAGGGTGGGCGCACGGTTCAAGAGAACAGGGTGCTCCTTGATGACGTCTTCGAGAACGTCCCATACCTGCGGGCGACGACGCTCAACCATGCGCTTTGCGGTCTTAATGTTTTGTGCAACGTCGAGCTCGACGAGGCGCTTCATGATGAATGGCTTGAAGAGTTCGAGAGCCATCAACTTGGGAAGACCGCACTGGTGCAGTTTCAGGGTTGGTCCGGCAACGATGACCGAACGACCGGAGTAGTCAACCCGCTTACCGAGAAGGTTCTGACGGAAGCGTCCCTGCTTACCCTTCAACATGTCGGACAGTGACTTCAGTGGGCGGTTTCCTGGGCCGGTGACCGGACGTCCCCGGCGACCATTGTCAAACAACGCGTCCACGGCTTCTTGGAGCATGCGCTTTTCGTTATTGACGATGATCTCAGGGGCTCCAAGATCAAGCAGGCGCTTCAAGCGGTTGTTGCGGTTGATCACGCGGCGATAGAGATCGTTGAGGTCGCTGGTGGCGAATCGGCCACCGTCGAGCTGCACCATCGGGCGGAGCTCTGGCGGGATCACCGGAACGACATCGAGGATCATTGCGCGGGGGTCATTCAGGCGTTGGCTCGACGGATCATCAGCGTCAACACGACGGTTGAACGATGCGACGATCTTCAGACGCTTAATTGCCTTCTGCTTACGCTGAGCGCTGAGCGGCTTCTGGCCATCTTGTGGGTCGATTGCCTCACGGAGTTTGCGCTCTTCTTCATCGAAGTCGATCCGCTCAATCAGAGACTTGATGGCATCAGCGCCAGTGCCACCTTCGAAGTAGTCGCCGTAACGATCGGTGAGTTCGCGCCACAGCAATTCGTCTTCGAGAATGAGCCGCGAGTGCATGCCCTTGAACTCTTCCCAGGCACGCTGAACCAGATCGATCTCAGCCATGTAGCGCTCGCGCAGGGCTTCAATTTCTTTGTCGGCATCGCGACGAAGTTTCTTCGCATCAACACCCTCGGCTTCGGCGATTTCTGCTTCAGCTTCGAGTTCTTTGTAACGACGGTCGATCTCGAGTTCGAGTTCTTTCTCGAGCTCGTCCTTTTCGGCGAGGTACTCGGCCTCGAGGCTTGAAAGATCTTCATGACGACGATCTTCATCAACCCAGGTGACGAGGTTGGCTGCGAAGTAGATGACCTTCTCAAGCTGCTTTGCTTTGAGTTCTTCGCGGGGTTCGAGACCGGCGAGCAGGTACGCAAGCCATGAACGTGTGCCACGCAGGTACCAGATGTGAACGACAGGCGCTGAGAGTTCGATGTGGCCCATTCGGTCACGACGAACCTTTGAGCGGGTCACTTCAACACCGCAACGCTCACAGATAATGCCCTTGAAGCGGACTCGCTTGTACTTACCGCAGTAACACTCCCAGTCGCGGGTTGGTCCGAAAATCTTCTCGCAGAAGAGACCTTCCTTCTCTGGGCGCAGCGTGCGGTAGTTGATGGTCTCTGGCTTCTTTACTTCACCGTGTGACCACATTCGGATCTGGTCGGCGGTTGCCAGCCCGATCTTCAATTGGTCGAACATGTTGACGTCAAGCATGTCGGTTCCTTCGTTCCTCTTCGTTCGTTCTCGTTCGTGTCAGGTTGATCAGCGGCTTGCGCGTTGACGGCTGTCGTCGTCGTCCGCGCCACGCTCAGGTCGGGAAATATCGATACCGAGATCTTCCATCGTGCGATGGAGGTCGTCGTCAAGATCACGCATCTCGATCTCGCGGCCGTCGTCGCCGAGTACCTCAACGTTGATGCAGAGTGCCTGCATCTCTTTCATGAGGACCTTGAAGCTCTCTGGCACGCCAGGTTCTGGGATGTTGTCACCCTTCACGATGGCCTCGTACACCTTGATGCGGCCGAGAACATCGTCACTCTTGATCGTGAGGAGTTCCTGCAAGCAGTAGGCGGAACCGTAGGCCTCGAGGGCCCACACTTCCATCTCACCGAAGCGCTGTCCGCCGAACTGGGCTTTACCACCGAGCGGCTGCTGAGTGATCATCGAGTATGGGCCGGTTGAGCGGGCGTGAATCTTGTCGTCGACCAAGTGGGCGAGTTTCAAGATGTACATGAAGCCAACTGTGACCGGGTTGTCATAGGCCTCGCCAGTACGACCGTTAAAGAGGGTTGTCTTACCGTTAGTGCCGATCAGCCGGTCGCCGTCGATGCTTTCTGGGGTGAGGTTGCCAAGCACCTGCTGAATAGTTGGGTGCTTACCGGCCTTTTCGACCTCGTCCCAGTTGGCACCGTCGAAGACTGGTGTCGACACGAAGACCGATGGATCGGTGCTCGGACGAGTCTTCCGCTCGACACCACGCACGGGCGCATTGCCAACGGTCTCACCGGATGCGTCAGACCATCCCCAGCGAGCGCCATAACCGAGGTGCGCTTCAAGCACCTGGCCAACGTTCATTCGGCTTGGAACACCAAGCGGGTTAAGGATGATGTCGACAGGTGAACCGTCTGCGAGGTACGGCATGTCCTCAACCGGCAGCACCTTGGAAATGACACCCTTGTTGCCGTGGCGTCCAGCAAGTTTGTCGCCCACTGAAATCTTGCGGGTCTGAGCGACGTACACGCGAACGAGTTGGTTCACTCCAGGAGCAAGTTCGTCGCCGTCATCGCGGTTTGACACCTTGACGTCGATGACCTTTCCAGACTCACCGTGCGGAACCTTGAGGCTGGTGTCTCGAACTTCGCGAGCTTTCTCACCGAAGATCGCACGCAAGAGCCGCTCTTCTGGGGTGAGTTCGGTTTCACCTTTCGGTGTGACCTTTCCGACGAGGACATCACCAGGGCCAACTTCGGCACCGATGCGGATAATTCCACGGTCATCGAGGTCGGCGAGGATGTCGTCGGAGAGATTCGGGATGTCACGCGAGATCTCTTCTGGACCGAGCTTGGTGTCACGAGCGTCGATCTCGTGGACGTGAATGTGAATCGACGTCAACACATCATCTTTAACAAGCCGCTCCGACAAGATGATGGCGTCCTCGAAGTTGTAGCCCTCCCACGGCATGAATGCGACGAGGAGGTTCTTTCCGAGAGCGAGTTCACCACGGTCGGTTGACGGACCGTCTGCGAGCACTGTTCCCTTCTTGACCTTTTCGCCTTCGGCAACCCGCACGCGATGGTTGATGCAGGTGTCTTGGTTCGAGCGACGGAACTTCGACAGGAGGTATGTGGTCTTGCCCGACTTCGTGTAGTTCACGGTGATCGTCTCACCGCTCACATCTGTCACGACGCCGTCTTCGGTTGCTTCGATGAGGTCGGCAGCGTCACGTGCGGCCCGACTTTCAATGCCGGTTCCGATGTATGGCGCTTCAGCGCGAAGCAACGGAACTGCCTGGCGCTGCATGTTCGCTCCCATGAGTGCACGGTTTGCGTCGTCGTGCTCAAGGAATGGAATCAGCGCTGTTGCAACCGAAACGATCTGCTTCGGTGACACGTCCATGAAGTCGACCTCTGCGGGAGCAACGTAGCCAATGTCGGTGGTTGCACCAAAGAAGCTTTCCTGTTCAAGCATCTTTCGGAGGTCGTCAAGGCTCGCCGCCTGAGGTGAACGACGAACAAGCACACGAGGGTTCTTGAACGTGCCGTCAGGGTTGAGCGGAGCGTTGGCCTGTGCGACGACGTAGTCCTCTTCTTCGTCGGCGGCCATGTAGACGATCTCACCGGTCACGCGGCCATCGACAACGCGACGGTACGGGCTCTCAATGAACCCAAACTCGTTGACCCGAGCGAAGCTCGACAGACCACCGATAAGCCCAATGTTTGGACCCTCAGGGGTCTCGATTGGGCACATACGGCCGTAGTGCGAGAAGTGGACGTCACGCACTTCGAAGCCAGCGCGCTCACGGCTGAGACCACCAGGGCCGAGGGCGGAGAGGCGGCGGCGGTGCGTGAGACCCGACAGCGGGTTCACCTGGTCCATGAACTGTGACAGCTGGGATGTGCCGAAGAATTCTTTAATCGCGGCCTGGACCGGACGGATGTTGACCAGGGTGTTCGGGGTGATCGCTTCGACATCTTGGGTTGTCATGCGCTCACGGACCACACGTTCCATGCGGCTGAGGCCGATGCGAACCTGGTTCTGGATGAGTTCACCCACCGAGCGGATGCGACGGTTCGCGAAGTGATCCTGATCGTCGAGACGGTAGCCAGGCTCCTGCTTGACGAGGTTCAACATGTAGGTCACTGCTGCGAGCACCTCGCAACGGCTGAGGACGTACTGGCCCTCTTCTGGGAGGTCGAGTAGCGGCTCGCCGTCAAGGTTGGTTCCGCTGAGATCGAAGATCTGCCCGAGGCGCTCGACTTCAGCTCCTAGTTTGCGGTTGAGCTTGTAGCGACCGACACGGCTGAGGTCGTAACGACGGCTTTCAAAGAACGCGTTACGGAAATAGGCCTTTGCTGACTCGACGGTTGGTGGCTCACCCGGACGGGCACGCTTGTAAATCTCGACGAGTGACTCTTCACGGGTTGGGGCGTTGTCACGCTCTTTATCCCACTGGTCTTCGAGGAAATCGAAATGGCGAACAAACTGCTCAAGGAAGCCAGGAGCATTTTCTTCGTCGTAACCGAGGGCACGAAGCAGCGTGAAGATTCCGATGCGGCGCTTACGAGCAACTCGGGTTCCGCAGGTGACGTGCTTTCCGGGGCGGTGCTCGACGTCGAACTCCATCCATTCACCGCGATACGGGTGAATGGTTCCCTTTACGAGCTGGTGCTTCGTCAGGTTGCGGAGACGGTAGCGCTCACCTGGCTCAAAGATGACGCCTGGGCTACGAACGAGCTGTGACACGACGACACGCTCGGTGCCGTTGATGATGAACGTTCCTTTTTCGGTCATCATCGGGAATTCGCCCATGAACTGCATTTGCTCTTTGATCTCGCCGGTGTGGGCGTTGAGGAAGCGAGCACGGACAAAGATCTGCGACTGGTACGTCATGTTGTGCTGACGGCAGTGCTCCACCGAGTACTTCGGCTCTGGGCGCAGGTCAGGGTCAAACGGATCGAAGTCGAGTTCGAGTTGAAGGTTTTCTGAGAAATCCTTGATCGGTGAAATATCGCGGAAGGTGTTTGCTAAGCCTTCTTCGAGAAACCACTTAAAGCTTTCACGCTGAATTGCAAGCAAGTCGGGAAGCTCTAATGGTTCCTCGAGGTTGCCAAAGGAATAACGCTCACGGGTGGTCGAACTGGCCACGGTTCACCTCAAATTCTTAGCGAGTCGGTCAAGCGAGCGCGCCAAGAAAACACACACGGGGGGAGTGTTCAAACGACGACGCACAGCAACGGACGATCCTACCGCCGTCGGGCGAGGATCGTCAACGTGCTACTACCGCGTCTTCGTGACACCAAACGGCGGCGCCGAGGTGCTGTGGCCGACAACGTAGAAAATTCAGACCACCTCTGTCAAGCACCTCAATACGGCAACGGGCCCCGGGGAGCGAACTCCCCGGGGCCCGATTGAGCGAATCACAGACTCACTTGAGTTCGACGGTTGCTCCAGCTTCTTCGAGCTTGCCCTTCGCCTCTTCGGCTGCATCCTTGGCTGCACCTTCGAGGATGGGGCTTGGTGCGCCATCGACGAGATCCTTGGCTTCCTTCAGGCCGAGGCTCGTGAGCTCACGAACGACCTTGATGACCTGGATCTTCTGGCCACCAGCGTCGGCGAGAACGACGTCGAAGTTGTCCTTCTCTTCGGCGCCGGCGTCGCCGCCGCCACCACCAGCTGCAGGAGCAGCGGCAACAGCAACAGGAGCTGCAGCGGTTACTTCGAAGCGCTCTTCGAAGGCATCAAGAAGCTCTTTGAGCTCAATAACTGACATGTTTGAAATTGCGTCGAGAATTTCTTCTTTGGTCGACATGGTGTTTTCCTCTTTCGATGTGTTTGAAAATTATTGATTAGTCGGGGTGGCTGCTTAGGCAGCCTGCTTGTCGATAAGTGCGGCAAGGCCGTAGGCGAAGTTGCGTGGCATTGCCTGCAACAGTCCGGCGGTCTTGACGAGCGGTGCCTGAAGCGCGCCGGCGAAACGGGCGAGCAACTCTTCGCGCGATGGGAGATCTGCGAGTGCTGCTACATCGGATGCGGAGAGAATGGTTTCTCCCAGCACTCCGCCTTTCACGACGAGGCTTGGGTTTGCCTTGGCTGCGTCGCGAAGTGCCTTTGCGGCTGCGGCGACATCACCGGCGACAAATGTGAGGGCGGTTGGTCCAATGAGAATCTCGTTGAGGCCCTCGACTCCGGCCTCGGTTGCGGCAAAACGAGCGAGCGTGTTTTTGTACACGGTGTGCTCAGCGCCTGAGCCACGCAGCGAATTACGAAGGTCAGTGATGTCCTTCACGGTCATTCCGCGGTACTCAGAAACAAATACGGCATCTGCTGACTGCAGGCGCTTGCTGATCTCAGCAACGGTGTCGACCTTGTGTTGACGTGGTGCTCTAGTGGCAGTGTCGGTCATGGTGCTTTCCTCCTTTCAAATATGTCGGTGGCTCGCATTTCGGCGATACCACACGACACACACCGTCATCGGTGTACTTCGGAGGCAGCACCTCGGTTGGCGGCAAATCCATTACCCCGTGTGGAACTCCACGTGGGACCAACTGTCTTCGGCGAGCGGTTGCTATGTGCGACGGAACGCTATCTGCGCTCCGACATTTTTAAACCTCAGTCGTTATCTGGACGGAGGCGGCCGATGTCGATGCGAACACCGGGGCTCTGGGTCGTCGACACCGTAATCTTGCGGATGTAACGACCTTTCGCGCTTGCGGGCTTTGCGCGCTGAATCTCGTCGATCACCGCACGGAAGTTTGCTTCGATCTGTTCGGGCGTGAACGAGGCCTTACCGAGTTGCACGTGCACGTTTCCGAAGCGGTCGGTGCGGTACTCAACCTTCCCGCCCTTGAATTCACTTACTGCTCGACCGACGTCGGTGGTGACGGTGCCCGTCTTCGGGTTTGGCATAAGACCACGTGGGCCAAGGGTGCGACCGATACGTCCGACGAGCGGCATCATGTCGGGTGTAGCAATCGTGAGATCAAAGTCCATCTTTCCGGCCTCGATCTGCTCAGCAAGGTCATCGGCACCGACGATGTCTGCACCGGCGGCACGAGCCTCATCGGCGGCAGGACCGGCAGCAAAGACAGCAACACGAACGTCGCGACCAGTACCCGATGGAAGAGCGACGGTTCCTCGAACCATCTGGTCGGCTTTACGAGGATCAACGCCGAGGCGGATCGCTACTTCGACGGTCTCATCAAACTTTGCTTTCGCAATGCTCTTCAAGATGCTGATGGCTTCGGTCGGAGCGTAAAACGTCTCCCGGTCGAACGCCTTCAGAGAATCTGCGTATTTCTTTCCTGACATTGTTGTCTCCCTCAGTGGTTGTCATCCCCCGGGCGAGGTTGTCCCGGGCCGGATGGTGTGTATATCGAACGCGGTTAGTGGAGTAACTCGAGCCTCAGCTCGTCGAAATTCCCATCGAACGGGCGGTGCCACGGACCTGCTGCTTCGCAGCCTCAAGATCGTTGGCGTTGAGGTCGGGCATCTTGATCTTTGCGATCTCTTCAACATCGGCATCAGAAATGGTGGCCGCTGTCTCCGTTCCCGGGTTGCTGGCTGCTTTTGCAATGCCTGCCTTCTGACGGATGAGAACCGGTGTTGGCGGCGTCTTCAAGATGAAATCAAAAGTGCGATCTTCGTAGATCGTGATTTCGGTCGGAACGACGGTGCCTGCCTGTGACTCGGTGGCCGCGTTGTAGGCCTTCACGAAATCCATGATGGCGATGCCATGTGGACCAAGCGCAGTACCGACAGGAGGCGCTGGCGATGCCTTACCTGCTTCGATTTGGATCTTGACGATCGCTACGACGTTCTTCTTAGCCATTATTTTCTCTCTTCGTTACCTATCGTGCTGCAGCCGTGAGCCGACGCTCAGAGCTTCGACACCTGACTGAAGTCCATTTCGACGAGGGTCTCGCGTCCGAAAATGTTGACGAGCACCTTGAGTTTGAGGTGATCTGCATTGATCTCGGCGATTTCTCCCGCAAAATCTGCGAATGGGCCTTCCTTGACGCGAACCGCTTCCCCAACTTCGTAATCGAGTTTTGGCTTCGGACGAGCCGCTGCTTCTGCGCCGTCGGTCTTTGGAGCGAGGAACGTACGAACCTCACGTCGACGGAGCGGCGCGGGCCGTTGCCCACGATCGCTTTGTCCGACGAAACCGGTGACACCAGGGGTGTTACGAATGCAGTACCACGACTCGTCGTCCATCTCGCAGCGGACGAGAAGGTATCCAGGGAACACCTTGCGCTGAACGGTCTGCTTTTTGCCGTTCTTGAACTCGACGACGTCTTCCATTGGAATGACGACTTCGTAGATCTTGTGCTCCATATCCATTGACTGGATACGGGCATGAAGGTTTGCGGTGACCTTCTTTTCGTAGCCCGACTGGGTGTGCACGACATACCAACTTCCCGGACGTGTCCAGGGGTCGTCTTCAATCGGAGCATCCTCAGCTGGGACGGCCACTTCTTCTGCGCCGGTGTCTTCTGCGTTCTCTTCACCAGTATCAGCAACTTCGTTGTCACCAGCGGTGACGTCGGCGTCATCAACGAGCACGCCGTCGCTCAGTACTGCGTCGTCGGTCATGTTGCTCTCCTCGGCATTCATGCGTAGAACCACCGCATCAATGAGCCGAGGCCAAAGTCAAGCCCCGAGACGTAGGCGGTGTACACCACGACGGTCACCAACACAATGAGTGAGTATCGAACCACTTCTGGACGCTCAGGCCAGGCGACCTTGCGCATCTCGTCTCGCACCTCACGAAGGTATTGACGAGGTCCAACGCGATTTCGGTTCACCTGACGTGGCGCGCGAGTGGGAGCACCCTTTTCGTCGAGGGCTCCTTGGCGCTTCAGCAAGCGCTTCTGTTCGCGGTTTAGATCGTCTAAAGACATGTGATTCGTCGTTTCGTATTCGTTCGCAGCAGTGCTGCAGCAGGGCAGGAGGGACTCGAACCCCCGACCGTCGGTTTTGGAGACCGATGCTCTACCAACTGAGCTACTGCCCTTAAAGGGACGGTCAGCGTACCAGCCGTCTCCCGATCAGTTGCAGAGCCAGGTCAGCGGGTCTCTTTGTGAAGCGTGTGCTTACGGTCGAAACTGCAGTATTTCTTCATCTCGAGTCGTTCGCGATCGTTGATCTTCGACTTCATCGTGATGTAGTTGCGCCGCTTGCAATCGGTGCACTCAAGGGTGATTTTCACCCGCTTATCTGACTTTGCCATGACTCATTGCCTCACTTGATGATTTTGGTGACGCGGCCCGCACCAACGGTCCGACCACCCTCACGAATCGCGAAACGCAAACCCTCATCCATCGCGATCGGCTTACCCAACTCAACAGTCATCGTCACATTGTCACCAGGCATCACCATCTCAGTACCCGACGGCAACTCAACAGTGCCCGTCACATCCGTCGTACGGAAGAAAAACTGCGGACGATAATTATTGAAGAACGGCTTATGACGGCCACCCTCTTCCTTCGTCAACACATACACCTGACCCTCAAAATCAGTATGCGGCGTAATCGAACCAGGCGCACACAACACCTGACCACGCTCAACATCTTCCTTATCCGTGCCACGCAACAACGCACCAATATTGTCCCCAGCCTGACCCTCATCAAGCAACTTCCGGAACATCTCAACACCAGTACACGTCGTCTTCTGCGTATCACGCAAACCAACAATCTCAATGTCATCACCAGTGTGAATCACACCCTGCTCAACCTTGCCGGTCACCACAGTCCCACGACCAGTAATCGTGAACACATCCTCAATCGGCATCAAGAACGGCTTATCCAACTCACGCTGCGGCTCAGGAATCGACGCATCACACGCCGCCATCAACTCCATCACCTTTTCCTGCCACTCACCATCACCCTCAAGAGCCTTCAACGCCGACACAGACACAATCGGAGCATCATCACCAGGGAACTCATACTCATTCAACAACTCGCGGATCTCCAACTCCACAAGCTCCAACAACTCAGCATCATCAACCATGTCCGACTTGTTCAACGCAACAACAATGTACGGAACACCAACCTGACGAGCCAACAACACATGCTCACGAGTCTGAGGCATCGGACCATCAGTCGCCGCAACCACCAAAATCGCGCCATCAACCTGAGCCGCACCAGTAATCATGTTCTTGATGTAGTCAGCATGACCAGGCATATCAACATGGGCATAATGACGATTCTCCGTCTCATACTCAATATGAGCAATCGAAATCGTAATACCACGCGCCTTCTCCTCAGGCGCCTTATCAATATTGTCAAACGACGTAAAATCAGCCATCCCACGATCAGACAACGTCTTCGAAATCGCAGCCGTCAACGTCGTCTTCCCATGGTCAATATGACCCATCGTCCCAATATTCACATGCGGCTTCGTACGCTCAAACTTCGCCTTACTCATGACAATGCTTCCTTTATTTACGTTGTTGCTATTAGTTGGTAGCGGCGATCGGGATCGAACCGATGACCTTCCGATTATGAGCCGGATGCTCTGACCTACTGAGCTACGCCGCCAAGGCTTGCCCCCGGCCGATCCGGGGATCGACCGTATGGTCGAGCCCTCTGTGGGAATCGAACCCACGACACCAGCCTTACCATGGCTGTGCTCTGCCGACTGAGCTAAGAGGGCACTGGGCGCGGCAGAGCCGCGACCAGCCGGAAAGTGTACAGCCACAATGGCTGTTCCCACCTCGAAGTAGATACGCTCCGCGAACGTGAGTTCAGCGCCATCTCAACCACAGGTCATCATCCGTCGAGCAACTGTCGACGACGCTGCCGGTATTGCGGAAATTTACAACGCTGAGGTGCTCAAGTCGACGAGCACGATGGACATGGTTCCACGCACGATTGACGAGCAACGCGATTGGATCCAACGCCGCTCAGGAGCCTTCAGCGCAATCGTGGCGTGCGATGAAACAACCGGTGAGGTGGTCGGATTCGCCTCACTCTCGAAATACAAAGAGCGCGCTGCCTACTCGACGACCGTGGAAGACTCGGTCTACGTCGCCCGCGATCATCATGGTCGCGGTATCGGCCAACTATTGCTGTCTGCAATCTGTGACACCGCTCGCGACGGAGGATTTCACAGCATCATTGCCCGAATCGAAGCAAGTGGTGAAGGCTCGCTCGCATTACACCGCTCCGTTGGTTTTGAGCTTCTCGGCATCGAGCGTCAGGTGGGCCGGAAATTCAACCGATGGCTTGATGTTGCGGTGATGCAACTCATGCTCTGAACGTATCGAGCCGGTCGGAAGATCTCCGGCCGGCTCGAAACGGGGTTGGGCTGATCCGGTTGTTGGCCGAAGCAGTCACATCTCTGTTGTTGGTGGGCCGGGGAGGATTTGAACCTCCGAAGGCAATGCCGGCAGATTTACAGTCTGCTCCCTTTGGCCGCTCGGGCACCGACCCATATGTCGACCCGGAATGGTATCTGCGGATATCGCCAGCCACCCCTTCGATGGCGATTCCGATACGGTATTTCTCATGCCAAGTTTTGATGTTGTCTCCGAAGTCGATGCCCAAGAGGTGCGAAACGCCATTGATCAGGCTCAGCGAGAGGTCTCCAACCGCTTCGACTTCAAAAACACGAACTCGACGATTGAACAAAACGACATGGTCATCACCTTGCACACCGTGAGTGAAGATCGTCTCGCTGCGTTGAGAGTCGTACTCGAAGAAAAACTTGTGAAGCGCGGGGTGTCACTGAAAGGAGTCGACTACGGCGATGTCCAAGAGGCGACTCAAAACACCGTGCGCCAGGTGGTCACCATCAAAGTCGGTATTTCTTCTGAGAAAGCCAAGGAAATCAACAAGCTCATCAAGTCAGATGGCCCCAAGGGAGTGAACAGCCAGACTCAGGGTGAGTCGGTTCGCGTCACTGGCAAAAAGCGCGACGATCTACAGAATGTGATTGCGATGTTGAAGGGCGCCGACATCGGCATCCCATTGCAATTCAACAACTTCCGCGACTGAACGCCCCTTGACGTCAGTCTTCAGACGGAGCTTCAGAGGCCCGTCGCTGCAACTCGTCGACGACGCTGGCGTCAGCCAACGTCGTTGTATCACCGAGGTTTCGACCTTCGGCGACGTCTCGCAGCAGCCGGCGCATGATCTTTCCTGATCGCGTCTTTGGAAGATCAGGTGTGAAGAAAATTGCTTTCGGCTTTGCGATCGCGCCGATCTCTGCAGCGACGTGATCACGCAGCGTTGCGACATCAACATCGTGGCCGCCGCGCAAGGTGACGTACGCAAAAATCGCTTGCCCGGTGGTGGGATCGTTTGCCCCAACAACCGCGGCCTCCGCAACCGATGGGTGCGATACCAGGGCTGACTCGACTTCGGTTGTTGAAATGCGGTGACCTGAGACGTTCATGACATCGTCGACGCGACCGAGCAACCACAGGTAACCATCGTCATCGAGACGGGCCCCGTCACCAGCGAAGTACGACCCATCGAACCGGCTCCAGTAGGTGTCCACAAAACGCTGAGGGTCACCCCAAATGCCTCGCAGCATCCCCGGCCATGGGCGGGTCAACGTGAGGTATCCCCCTCCCCCATCAACTTCGTTACCGCCGTCATCAACCACTGCGATGTTCACGCCAGGAAGCGCGAAGGTCGCCGAGCCCGGCTTCGTTGTGGTGTAACCCGGCAGCGGCGAAATCATGATGCCACCGGTTTCGGTCTGCCACCACGTATCAACGATCGGGCAACGTCCACCACCGATGTGTTCGTGGTACCACATCCATGCTTCAGGGTTGATCGGTTCACCAACCGTGCCGAGCAAACGAAGCGACGACAAGTCATGTTTCGCGGGTTCATCCGCGCCCCACTTCATGAACGTTCTGATCGCAGTCGGTGCGGTGTAGAAGATGGTGACCTTGTACTTTTCGACGATCTCCCAGAACCTGTCGTTACCCGGGTGGTTTGGTACACCTTCGTACATGACCTGGGTGGCGCCGTTCGCAAGCGGGCCATACACGATGTATGAGTGGCCAGTAATCCAGCCGACATCGGCCGTGCACCAGTACACATCTCGGTCACGATGAAGGTCGAAAACGTTGCGATGGGTGTACGCCACATGAGTGAGGTAGCCACCGGTCGAGTGCATGATGCCCTTGGGCTTGCCTGTCGTGCCTGATGTGTACAGCAAGAACAGCAGGTCTTCAGAATCCATTGCTTCTGGTGGGCACGATGCGTCAGCTGCCGCCATGAGGTCGTGGTACCAGTGGTCACGCCCCTCCACCATCTCGACCTCATTGCCACCGCGCTCGACAACAACAACGTGCTCGATCGATGGTGTCTGGGCGACCGCTTCATCGGCAGCCGGTTTCAGCGGGAAGACTTCACCGCGCCGATATCCACCATCGGCCGTGATCAACACCTTCGCTTCCGCATCATTGATGCGATCGATGAGCGATTGGGAGGAGAAACCTCCGAAGACCACCGAGTGTGGTGCACCAATGCGAGCACAAGCCAACATCGCAACCGCCGCTTCAGGAATCATCGGAAGGTAAATGTTGACACGATCACCCTTGGCCACCCCGAGGTCTTTCAGCGCATTTGAAAACTGCTCAACCTCGGCGAGTAGCTCTGCATAGGTGATGGTGCGGGTATCGCCCGGCTCACCTTCCCAATGAATGGCGACCTTGTCGCCGAAGCCAGCCTTCACGTGTCGATCGAGACAGTTCTCCGCGACGTTGAGTTTGCCATCGACAAACCACTTTGCGTAGGGAAGGTCCCATTCGAGCACCTTCGACCATGGTTGCTGCCAACTAATGAGCTCTGAAGCCTGACGAGCCCAAAATGCTTCAAGGTCTGCAGCAGCCTCATCATGCAGACCTCCATCGCTGACATGGGCGCTCGATGAGAAGTCTGCAGATGGCGGGAAGCGCCGATTCTCATGCGAAAGTGCGTCGATGGTCTCGTGGTTCTCTGTCATCGTTCCCCCTGTGACGTGCGAAGTACCTCAAACTCTACGACAACAGGGGTGGTCGATTCACTGCCGCCACTCGATCGCGAGAAATCCACCAAGCCCCTCAGGGTCGGTAAGGGCTTCAGCTTCAGAAATCCGAGAACGCATTTTGAGCGCTCTCACATCTGGGCGTGCCGCATTCTTTTCCCACTCCCGACGCCCTTCTTCAACCAGTTCTGACAGACCGTGCAACTCGAGCCACTGAGATTGCGAGCGAACCGTCGAAGGCTCGGGCAATTGATCGATCGGCACTTCGGTAGTGATGTCCTGCTCCCCTGGCGACATGAGGTAGTGGCCACCACGTTCATGTGACCGGTAGGTGCGCAACCATTCCCGCCATGGGCGCTCCACGAGCCCTGACGTTGTTTGGGTGAAATAGTCAAAGGCAACCAGCGTGCCGTTGAGTCGCTCGGCAACCCCGTTCACCCATGATGCAGCCTCATCGATGAGGGGCGCTCGGGCGCCATGAACCGCCCGAGCCGGAAGCACCGGTGGGCACGGATCGAACGGTGCGCTCAACAACTCTTGGGCTCCCGAACTTGTCTCGGCCACAAACGCTTCCCGCCACATTCCGTCGAATACCGCGAGTCGAAATGGCAGATTGTCAAGTAACTCATTGGCGAGGACGACACCATGAAGATCACCTTCAGGTAGCGAATTCAACGACGTGACCCCCGAGGGGTGCGCTTCCCGTTGGTGAGCTGCAATTTCGATCGCGTGATACCTGAGAGCATCAAAGCACTCGGGCTCAGCGGTAATAACCGAACGGGCCAAGGTTCCTGGCCCGGCCCCGACTTCGTAGACGTTGAATACTGACGGAGACCCCGCGGCGCTCCATTCAGCGTCAAGGAAGCGTGCTACCACCGCACCAAATAGCGGGCCTATCTCGGGTGACGTGATGAAATCGCCTCGGCGTCCAGCCGAACCTCCCGAGGTATAAAAACCATTGCTCCCGTAGAGCGCGTCAGCCATGAACCGGTCGAAACCGACCGGTGAGAGCTCAGAGCCCGAGGGCACCGGTCAAGTCAGGAAGATCAGCGAAGCGCAGCACGAGGCCTGGCAAAATGCCGAGGACAACGGTTCCACCTGCAGTGATGCCGAGCGCCAACCAGATCGATGATGGTGGTGATATCGGGGTCGTATCACCATCTGGCACTGGCGACATCCAGATCTGGCGGAGCACACGCATGTAGTAACCCGCCGCAATGACCGTGTTCACCGCTGCGATGATTGCCAATACATAGGCCGATGTTGAACCCGCATCGATGAGCGCCTTGAACGCCTGGAGTTTCGCAATCCAGATGCCGAGCGGCGGGATTCCAGCAAGCGAGGCCAAGAAGATGGTCATCAACACGCCGAGACCTGGCGCGTACGACATGAGTCCACCAAACGATGAAATCTCGCCCGAGCGAGTTTTGCGAGCAACCGCAATAATGACTGCGAATGCGCCGAGGTTCGAGAAGGCATAGATGAGCAGGTAGATCACGACCGCTCTCAGCGATGACTCGGCAACTCCGGTACCCATGACTGCGAGCGGCATGAGAATGAACCCACCCTGACTCACCGATGAATAGGCGAGCATGCGAACGATGTTGGTTTGCCGGAGGGCGACCATGTTGCCGACGGTCATCGTGAGTGCAGCCATCGCCCAGATGAACGGGCCATGCACCTCATCGGCGCCATAGAGACCGAGGTAGAGCACGGTGAGCAGAGCCACAAAGCCTGCTGATTTCGATGCGACCGACAAGAACGCAGTAACGGGTGTTGGAGCACCTTCGTAGGTGTCTGGTGCCCACGTGTGGAACGGAACCGCAGAGATCTTGAACGCAAAGCCGGCGACGACAAAGACAACTGCCAACACCTGCATTCCGGTGAGATCACCCGAGAGCGCTGCGCCGATTTCAGTGAGTTTGGTCGAGCCTGTCGTGCCATACAAGAAACTCATTCCGTACAGCAGCACACCTGAAGCGAATACACCGAGCAGGTAATACTTCACACCAGCCTCGTTGCTCTTCACATCACGCTTACGCCAGGCAGCCATCATGTACGCAGGAATCGAGAGCAGTTCAAGTGCAACAAACACGCTGAGAAGGTCACGGCTTGAGGCCATCATCACCATGCCGAGCACGCTCACCATCATGAGCACATAGAACTCGCCCTGGTAATAGCCACCCTCTTCGAGCTCGTTCTGACTGAGCAACACCACGACATAACCGACGAGTAAGAACAATGCCTTCAAAATGAGGGCGTACTCATCGACCACATATCGGCCATCAAAAATGGCGTCTCGCACGTCTCCGCCAAGAACAGCAAGCGTCACCACCGGGATCACTGCGCCAAGCATGACAAAACCGGTCAAAGTCGCCATCGCCCACTTTTTCGACTCGTCGAGCCAGAGATCAATCAGCAGCACCAGGTTGATACCAGCGATCAACACCAACTCAGGTGCGATGGCATGCCAGTCAATCGTTGGCGCCGTCCAGGCTTGAGCGAGCAGAGAACTGATCACGGGATGCCCGCTCCTACACGCTCAATGAGCAACGACACGGCCGGGTCCATCACACCGAACATCAGTTGTGGATACACACCGAAGACGACGATCGCAATGAGGAATGGAGTCCACGCAATCCACTCGATCTTTGTGACGTCGTGGAGATCAACATCGTGGTGCTCGTCGTTCACGCCAGCACCAACCGGATGGTGGGCACCCTGTTCAAACTCTGGGTTCGGACGGCCAAATGCGGTGCGCTGATACAACCACAAGAGGTACGCAGCCGCGAACACCGTACCGATCGCAGCGACCACCATGAGCGTGCGGAACAATGCCTCGCTGAGCCCGAAGTTGGGGTTATAGGCCGACAAAATTGCGGGGAATTCACCCCAGAACCCGGCAAGGCCGGGAAGGCCGAGAGATGCCATTGCTGCGAATCCAAGAATCCAACCCAAGCGCGGCATCTGAATGAGCATGCCGGAGAGTCGCGAGATCTCAAGGGTGTGGTAACGGTGCTTCACAGAGCCGGCAACGAAGAAGAGCATGCCGGTGATGAGACCGTGAGCGACCATTCCGAACAGAGCGGCATTGATACCGAAGTCGGTGAGGGTCGAAATACCGAGCATGACGAATCCCATGTGAGCGACGGAGGAGAACGCGATCAGTCGCTTCATGTCGGTTTGAGCGAGGCATCCGAGTGCGCCGTAGATGATGCCGATCACGGCAAGGATGCCGATCACCGGAGCCCATGCCTTTGCACCCTGCGGAAGCATCGGAATGGCGATGCGGACAAAACCGTAGGTGCCGAGCTTCAGAAGGATTGCGGCCAAGATGACTGAACCCTGTGTCGGTGCCTGGGTGTGTGCATCAGGCAGCCACGTATGGAACGGGAACATCGGTACCTTCACCGCAAAGCCGACGAACATTCCTGCAAAGATCCAGATCTGCACATCACGATCGATAAGTGCTCCGGCCTCCATGAGATGCGCAAATGAGAACGATGCCGCACCGGTCTGGAAGAAGAGCGCGAGGAAGGCCACGAGCATGAGGGCCGAACCAAACATGGTGTAGAGGAAGAACTTCAACGACGCGTACTGGCGATCGTCGCCGCCCCAGACACCGATCATGAAATACATCGGCAGGAGAACGACTTCGAAGAACACGAAGAACAAGATGAGGTCTTGGGCGATGAACGACCCCGCCATACCGACCTGCAGCACCAGCATCAGGATGATGAACGACTTCGGGTTGCCAGCGTCTGGCATGTTGTCCCAGGTGTAGATCATGACGAGCAACGTCACGACCATCGACAAGAAGTACAGCGGAAGGCTGATGCCATCGAGGCCGATGGTGTAATTCGACTTAATGACGGTGATCCACTCACTGTCAACGAAGAACTGCAACTTCTCACTCTGATCAAAATCGAAGCGAAGCAGCGTGTACACACCAACAGCTGCGGTCACCGCAGAAGTAAGAATGCCGATCTGCTTATGTGTCTTCTCTTCTGATGCCGGTACGAACATCATGAGAAGAACGCCAACGAGCGGCAAGAAGGTGCCGACCGTTAGGAGCCAGGTGTCGTTGGTAATGGTTTGCATAATTATTGTGCCCTCTGGGTGTGCTGACTCAGATGTTCACGAGGATGAGAACGATTGCCCCCACCGTCGCCGCTCCGAAGAGCAACGCTCCGTACTGATTGACCTTTCCTGATTGGACTGGCTGCAAGGCGTGGCCGCCTTCGCTCGCTGCCAATCCAGATGCGTTCACCGCTCCATCAACCACACGCTGGTCGACGTTGCGATAGACCCATTCGCCGGTTCTCCGGCCCCCGCGTCCAACGTTGTTGACGATGCCGTCGAGAATGTTTTGGTTCACCCAGTAGGCCGCTCGCGCTATCGGATGCGCGAACGCAAACACGATGACCTTTTCGTAGAGGTGGTCCAAGTAGTACTTGTTGACCAGCAGTGTGTGAATCCAGCGTGCTGGAGCGAACTTTGACGTGAGACCGGCAAACGGATTTCTTCGGTCGCCGTAGATTCCCATGCAGACCCACGCGCTGAAGAGAATGCCCGCGAAGACGAGGATGATCGACGGCATCGCCTTCGACCATGAGAACACAGCATGGCTCAATTTCGGCGCGTAACAGACAGTGCCTTCGGATGGATCGGCGAATCCGCAGCCTTTTGCTTTGCCGTCGTACTCTTCGTCGCCTGCCTGCACCGCCGCAAAGACAATGCCTGCACTCTCTTCTTCTCCAGATGAGTGCCCATACTCGTCATCGAGCGCAACTTCGACACCGACGGGCTCTACCCAATCGGTGAAGTAATGGGTGCCAAACGCAGGCGCATTGAGATATCCGGAGCCGATCGCAAGAATCGAAAGAACGATGAGCGGAGCCGTGATTCGCCAAGGCGATTCGTGCGGCCCATGGTGGGCGCCATGATCATCGTGAGCACCGTGATCGTCGTGGGCGTCGTCGTGGTGATCGTCATGATCGGCGTGAGCAGTTCCGTGAGCGTCGTCATGGCCTTCATCGTGATGCTCACCTGCTGCGGCACCGCGCGGCTTCCCAAAGAACGTGAGGTAGGTCGCCCGAGTCATGTACGCAGGGGTCATGAAGGCGCCAACCAGCGCGACGTAGTAGAAGAACTGATAGCCGTTGTGACTGGCGTTATCGATGATCTCGTCTTTCGAGAAGAACCCCGAGAAGAACGGAATACCGCACAGCGCAGCGGTCGACACCATCCATGTGGCCGCCGTGATCGGCATCTTCTTCGCCAGACCACCCATGTCTTTCTTCATGTCGAATGAGTGATGTGAACCGGAGTGGCTGATCGAGCCGGCACCCAAGAACAGCGCACACTTGAAGAATGCGTGCGTGAAGATGTGGAACACGGCGGGAAGCCATGCACCGACACCGAGACCGAGCATCATGTAGCCGAGCTGAGACACCGTTGAATACGCCAAGACTTTCTTGATGTCGTCTTGAACGAATGCAAGCGCGGCAGCGACGATGATCGTGATGCCACCAATGATGGTGATGAAGTTCACCGTGGTATCGAGGATGTCAAAGCCGACGAAGAACACCGGGTAGAGACGAGCGACCAAGAACACACCAGCGACGACCATGGTCGACGAGTGCAACAGCGACGACACCGGGGTGGGGCCGGCCATAGCGTCAGGAAGCCATGTGTGAAGGGGGAATTGGCCCGACTTACCGATCGAAGCGATAAACAGCGCAACGCCACCCCAGAACAGGACGCTCTGTGAGGCCTCGCCCGACAGTGCCCACGCTGAGATGCCTCGAATGGAGAAGCCGTTAGATCCGTGTTCGACCGCCCAATCGTTCGCACCGAAGAAGATGATTGCGGTGCCGACGAGGAGCCCGACGTCACCAACACGAACGGTAAAGAATGCCTTCAGGGCAGCACGAGAGTTCGCTTCTTCTTCCCACCAGTGACCGATGAGCATGAACGAGCACAGACCCATGATTTCCCAGCCAAGGATGAGCTGCAACATGTTCTCCGCAAGAACCATGACGAGCATGCCCGCCGAGAACAACGTCAATGACGCAAAGAAATGGGTGTAACGACGGTCGCCCGAGACGTACTCGGTCGAGTAGATCTGCACCAAGAAAGAAATGAATGTAACGAGCAGCAACAGCATGATCGCCAATCCGTCGATGTGCTGTCCGAGGCCAAATTCGAGACCGCCTGATTGCCACCAGGTCCACGACTTCACCACCGGCTCGACAAACGACGCTCCGTAGCCTCCATCGGCAGCGGTAGGGAAGATGGCTCGGAACGCACCGAAGAAACCACCTGAGGCGTAGTCACTGCCGCCCGATGCCGAGTTCACTCGGTCGATCCATTGGAACGTCGCACCGATTGAAATCGCAAGCGAAATACCGATCGAGACGATGCCTATTTCGCTGCCATTTTGCGGCATCTTCTTGCCGAACAAAATGATGAAGACGAAACCGATCGCTGGAACGAGCGGGATCAGCCACGCGTTCTCCAAGAACCAGCCAGATGAGAGGGTTGCTCCAAGCATTAGACCATTAACCCTTCATCACCGAGAGTTCATCAAGAGCGATCGAACGACGGTTGCGATAAATCATCAGCACCATCGCAAGGCCGACACCGACTTCTGCGGCCGCTACCGCGATCACATACAAAGCGAAGACATGCCCCTCAGGTGAGTTGTTCATCATTGCGAATGCGATGAGGTTGAGGTTCACCGAGTTAAGGATGAGTTCGATCGACATCAGCACCATGACGGCATTACGACGGGCGATGACGCCGAACACTCCGATAGAGAACAGCACTGCCGCCAAGATGAGGAAATTCACTGCGTACATGTCAGTCCTTCCTCGCCAACACGATTGCGCCAATGGCTGCTGCGAGCAGCACGAATGACAGCGCCAAGAACGGCACAAGGCCTTCACGCAGGAACACGTCAGAAATGGCAGTCGTCGACATCGGTTCATCAGGAGATGCGAGCACCTCACCTCGGTATTGGTCGACGATGACCCACACCAAGGTGCCAGCGAGCAATAACGACACCGGAATTCCAATCGACCAGTTCTTGTTGTTGAGATCTGATTCCTCGCCGATCGTCGCTCGGGTCAACATGATGCCGAACAAGAACAGCACCATGACGGCTCCGATGTAGACCATGACCTGAGAAATTGCCACGAATTCGGCAGCCGCCAACAAGTATTGAGCGGCAACTCCACCAAGAACGACGACAAGCCACAGCGCAGCGTGAACGACATTACGGCCGCTCACGACACGCAATGCACCGAACACCATGAT
>Ga0181573_10001114_pt1 | contig 26959 bp, 20 predicted proteins | sample 101ome_25_FD_148643 | JGI IMG/M metagenome (GOLD analysis project Ga0181573, IMG submission 148643) | Coastal salt marsh microbial communities from the Groves Creek Marsh, Skidaway Island, Georgia - 101409BT metaG (spades assembly) | ecosystem: Environmental > Aquatic > Marine > Intertidal zone...
CCTTTCTCGTCACAGGCGATGCGCGGGAACTGGCGCAGGCGCGAAAACGATTCATGAAGCTCCATGGCAAGGTGTTCTGGGTGCTGGGACTGCTACAACGCTTTTGGTACGGCACGGATAAACGGCGGGAAAAATTTGTCGCCATGTGCCGTGACCCCGACGTGCAAACCTTAACGTGGCAGTCCTACACGACCAAAAAATTGGTGCGCCGGCGTCCACTTGCGCATGTCAGAGTTTTCTTCAAAGACGTCGCGCAGTTGCTCGGGTTAGCGCGAGCATAGACCATGCCAGCGTGGCTTACCCTGCCCCTGCTGGTTGATCTTATTCTGTTGGGCATGCTGTGTGAGGCCGGCTGGCTTGTCTGGCGCACGAAACCGATAACGTTGGCACCACCGCCACCGCTGCTACTCCACGTCGTCTCTGGCGCCCTGCTGTTAGTGGGCATGAAATTAGCACTGGGTGAGGCATCGACGAACATTGTCGGACTGGTGCTGGGTTTGGCCGGAGTGACGCATATCGTCGACCTTCGCATCAGCTTGAAGCGCTGACGCCACAAAGTGTCTCTGCCCTAGGTCCTGAAGCCCCCGCTTGGCGAGAGCCTACCTTTTCACTCTGAGTCCAGAATAATCTCGTGACTAGCGCAGAGTGAAGATTGTTCTGATAAATTGCGCGCCTCCACGACCATGATGGTGTCTTTATGCGATCTTCTCTACATCAGTTAACCCCCGCGACCCTTCTTTTTGTGACGACAGTTGCATGGGCGTCACCGCCTATTGTTAGCCCCGGCGCCCCCGGAGAGGCACCCACACTGCTGACGGAGGAAGCAGCAATCGCGGTAGCAGACACGCGCTACACAGCAGACGATGTGGGATTCATGCAGAACATGATTCCGCACCACCAACAGGCGCTGGAAATGTCGCTGCTCGCGGAAGGTCGCACTAATTCACCCGACATTTTGGAGGCGGCGGGACGAATTAAAGCGTCGCAGGACGATGAAATCGCGTTTATGACCCAGTGGCTAGCGCTTCGCGGTGAAGCGAGCACCGTCGTGGAAACCCATATACACGCCATGCGCGGCATGGCTACAGAAGAGCAACTGGCATCGCTCGCCGAATCCGCCAGCACAGATTTTGACCGGCAATTCCTGACTCTCATGATCGCGCACCATGAGGGCGCACTGGATATGGTCGAAGATCTCATGGAACAACCGGGTGCCGCTTACGACCCTACGCTGTTCGAATTCATCAATGATCTCGAGAACGATCAGAGCAAAGAAATTGAGCGCATGCACGAATTATTGGTGGCGCTATCTGATGATCCTCGGGCAAATCTCTCCGGTGGCCTGCATGACGCCGAGGAAGCTATTTGGAATCTGAGAAAAGTCGCGGTGCTTGCCAGACCCCCGGGATTCTTTGATCCGGAGAATCCTGCAGATCTCCCCGCAAACCGCTTCATGGGTAGCTCAGAAACAGAAGCAGCATCTGAAAATGATGAGGCAATCCCGGGAGACGTCGCAGCTCACGATCACGATGGAGGACATGCATCCGCGGGCGCAAATGAGCTCCATCACGAGCACGCACCAATGGCGGGCCCGCCCGGATCCACGGCGGATACCGACAATGGCGATACTGATGCTAACGAAGAAACCGGGCTATCCGAGGATGACGATGCGGCACAATCTGATGAAGATGAGGACAAAAAGCCAGAGCCACGCGCGCCACTGCTGAGCTTTTCCAACACCGATATCGCTTTTCGCGACGACATCATGGTGGCCGGTAGCTATCACGGTTTTAACATCTATCGCCTGGAGGATGATGGCGTCCCGATCTTGCTGGCATCGGTCGTCTGTCCTGGCGGGCAAGGTGACGTGTCCATCGCGGGCGATTTATTGATCATGTCGGTCGAGGAAACCCGCGGCCGGCTGGACTGCGGCTTGCAGGGCGTGCGCGATAAAATCAGTGCCGAACGCTTTCGCGGGCTGCGCATTTTCGACATCAGCGACTTGTCGCGTCCGCGACAGGTCGGTGCAGTTCAAACCTGCCGCGGCTCTCATACCCACTCCGTGGTATCAGGCCCGGGCGATGAGGGCAAATTAATCGTCTACAACTCGGGTACTTCCAGAGTCAGGGACGCGGAAGAAATGCCGGAGTGCTTTGACGAGTCTCCGGGGGACGACCGCACGGCATTATTCCGTATTGATGTCATTGAGATTCCCATTGCCAACCCCGCGGACGCACGAATCATTGACAGCCCAACGGTTTTTGCGGATCCCGAAACCGGCGCACTGGCCGGCTTATGGCGCGGTGGGGATCACGGCGATGATACTCAGGAAACCAGTCGAACTGATGAGTGCCACGATATTACCGTTTTCCCTAGTCTGAACCTTGCCGCGGGCGCCTGCTCTGGCAACGGCATCCTGTTTGATATCACCGAACCGCGATCACCCCGGCGGCTGGACGTGGCAACCGATACGGGCTTCGCTTACTGGCATTCGGCCACTTTTAATAATGACGGTAGCAAGGTGATCTTCACCGATGAATGGGGAGGTGGCTCACGTCCTCGGTGCAGGGCCTACGACCCACTGAACTGGGGTGCAGATGCTATCTATGACATTGTCGACGGAAAGCTGGTTTTCAGATCACACTTTAAAATGCCGGCACCCCAACGCGAAACCGAGAACTGCGTCGCACACAACGGCTCCATCGTCCCTGTGCCGGGCCGAGATATATTTGTTCAAGCGTGGTACCAGGGCGGCGTATCGGTGATTGACTTCACCGACTCCAGCAACCCTAAAGAGATCGCTTATTTTGATCGCGGCCCGATCGACGAAGAGGACCTTGTGACGGGGGGATATTGGTCAACGTATTGGTACGGGGGCCGCATTTACGGCACCGAAATTACGCGAGGCATAGACGTATTTGCCCTGACACCTAGCCAGTATTTATCGGCCAACGAAATAGCCGCCGCAGAAGTCGCGGATCAGGGCAGATTATTTAATCCGCAGCAGCAATACCCCGTGACGTGGCCCGACGAACCCGTTGTGGCACTCGCCTACCTCGACCAATTCATTCGCGCGCGACCGGACCTGACCGAGACCTCAGCCACACTGTATGAGACACTGCAGCTTGCGAAAGAAAAACTTTCGGTGGGCGCGTCGGATACCATCTTGGCGGAAGCGCTTGAGGACTGGGCCTCAGCGGAGGCGCTAACGGGAGCCACGTCATTGCGGGACGCTCTTCGGGGTATCAGCAAACGACTGGCCGATACAGCCGTGCCACCACCCAGCAGAATGATTAGCCAGGTAACGCACTAGGAGAACCTATGACGGATATCACTACCCCGGTCGAGACCTCGGGCTTTTACGAAGGTCAGAACCGCCGGGTAGCGATATCCGTCAAAATTATCATTGTCGCTTTGGTGCTTTGGGCCTCTATGGCTCCCGATGCGGGCGATATCTTGATGGACATTCAGTCTGTCACGATTGACTACTTTGGCGGCTGGTATATCTACGCTTCGGCCACCTTCATGATCATGAGTCTGGTGCTGGCGATACTACCCTGGACCGCCAATATCAGATTGGGAAGCAGCGAGAGCATCCCCGAATTCAGTCGCTTTGCTTGGTTTTCCATGATGTTTGGCGCGGGAATCGGTGTTGGCATGCTCACCTACTCCACCGCCGAGCCGCTGGCCCACTTTGCCACTAATCCCGACGTTATTTTAGGTACTACCTCGGCACTCGATTACAATAATTTGAGCGCCGCCTACAAATGGACCCTGCTCCACTACGGCCTCACCCCGTGGGGCTGCTACGCCATCGTTGGCCTGTCATTGGCCTATTTCGCCTACCAGCGAGATATGCCGCTCACCATACGCTCGCCCTTCACCGCGGTGCTCCAAGCTGGCCTCTCCCGGAAAGTTGGCGCAGTAGTCGACGCCGCTGCCATCCTTGCCACGATTATTGGCATCGGTGTGACGATTGGCTACGGCGTAAACCAGTTGGCCTTCGGCGCCTACCAAATCACTGACTGGTCATGGCTGATCAACGAAGATAAGCCCAGCCTACTTGCACTGGCCCTCGCCGTCATTTTTCTGACCACAGCAGCGATGCTGTCAGCCTTATCGGGCATTGGCCGAGGGATCCGCTGGCTGTCTAACTTGAACATGGCTTTGTCGTGGTTATTGCTTGTCATTTTTATCGTATTCGGCGCGACGGCATTTGCGGGAGAAATGTTTATCTCAGGCCTCAGTGCCTACTTGCGACACATCCCGACAATGTCGCTGACGATTTGGAGCAGTTCTGAAACTGAAACAGCGCGGGCACTCAGCGACTGGCAATCCGCATGGTCCGTGTTCTACTGGGCTTGGTGGATTGCCTTTACGCCGTTCGTCGGTTTGTTTTTAGCCCGCGTATCGAGGGGAAGGACCATTCGGGAATACGTCGTCGGAGCGATACTGCTTCCTTCGCTCATGTGCTTTACCTGGTTTTGTATTATCGGCGGCACCGCACTCGATCTTGAGCTCAGTGGCAACGCCAATGGGAGTATTCTCAACGCAGATCTGTCCGCGCAATTATTTGCGACGGTCAACGCGTTGTTCTCGGCCGATTGGATAGTGCCTGTTGCTACGCTATGCGTCGTCTTACTAATCACCTATCTGGTCACATCAGCAGATTCAGCGGTACTGGTCATCAATACCATCGTATCGGGGGGCGCTCCCGACGGCGTCCGCGCACGGCATGTGGTGCTGTGGAGCCTGTTGCTGGGAACGGTGATCATCACGTTGTTGTTTGCAGGAGGCATGGACGCACTGCGCTCAGTGATGATTATTGGCGCCCTACCCTTCTCCGCAGTCATGCTATTCATGCTGGGTGCATTGCTCTACGCCATCTGGACTGATCGCTGACAACCTGCAGTGTTACACCCACTGTCGCCAAGCGGTAAACTGAAGATGCACTGCGCCCCTTGTCGCGTCAGCCCGTGTTGCGCATCCCCGCGGCGATACCTGCCATGGTCACCATCAACGCCTGCTGAATAACCGGATTACTGTCTTTTCGGACGCGTCTCAGAAGCTCGGCTTGCAACAGGTTGAGTGGTGCGGTGTAGATATTCCTGAGACCAATGGACTGTTGAGCCCAGGAATCGTGTGCCAGCAATTCTGAAGTGCCATTAATCGTCAGCAGCGTCACGATATCGGCCTGAAGCTGCGCGCGCAGCCGCTCGCCAACGGGCGCTAATTCGGGATCCACCAAAAGCGCATCGTAATGTGCCGAGATCGAATGATCAGACTTGGCGAATACCATCTCGAGCATCGACAACCGCGCACGAAAAAACGGCCATTCCCGCACCATATCCTGGAGAATTTCGCCCTTGCCTTGATCCAGTGCGGCCTGTAGCGACTCCCCCGCACCCAACCACGCAGGCAACATCAACCGATTCTGCATCCATGCAAAGATCCAGGGGATAGCTCTCAAACTTTCGATACCACCCCCCGTTTGCCGGCGCGCGGGGCGGGACCCAAGGGGTAAGTCAGCCAGCTCCTGCTCAGGCGTGGCTTGCCTGAAAAACGCAACGAACTGTTCATCGTCGCGGACCCATCGACGATAAATCCGGCACGACGTTTCGGCGAGTGAGTCCATCAAGGCTCGCCACTCAGGCGTTGGTGCCGGCGGCGGCATCAAATTCGCCTGCAATATGGCGCTCGCATATTGACCCAGCGTATTGACGGCAAGACCCGTCATACCCAACTTAGTGCGTATCATCTCGCCCTGCTCGGTCACCCGCAGTCCGTGGGCCAGAGAGCCCGGCGGTTGCGACAGCAACGCCTGATGGGCGGGTGCACCCCCGCGCCCGATGGTCCCGCCGCGACCATGAAACAGGGTCAAGGCAATGTCATGGGTTGCGCAGGCCTGCAGCAGGGATTCCTGGGCTCGATATTGCGCCCAACCCGCTGCCAGCATTCCGGCATCCTTGGCGCTATCGGAGTAGCCAATCATCACCATCATCTTGCGGTCGATGCGTTCCCGATAATGCTCGTCATCGAGGAGCGCACCAACAACCGATGCCGCGCCTTGCAAATCAGCGAGGGTTTCGAACAGGGGCACCACTGGCATTTGCAGTGAGCACCCGGTCGACTTCAGCAAAAGCTGCACTGCAAGCACATCTGAGGCGGATGAAGCCATGGAAATAACGTAGGCTCCAAGCGCGGCGCGCGGAGTCGCCGCAATGGTGTCAAAGGTATCAAGGACCTCCTGATCACCGGCATCGAATTGGCAGCCTCGGGGTATCAATGGTCTGGGGCTGGCCATCTCACTGCGCAACCAGCTAATTCGCTCCTCTTCTGACCATGCGCTGTAGTCGCCGAGTTCGAGGTGCCGGGTGATGGCGCTCAGCAGAGACCGATGGCGGCCGCTCTCCTGTCGGATATCCAATTGAATGAGATAGGGACCAAAGCAGTGCGCTCGCCGCAGCGTATCGAGCAACGCGCCGTGGGCCATCTCCACCAATCCACTGGCTAGCAAGCTGTCAAAGCACGCCTCGAGCGGCTCCAGCAGCGTTGCCCGAGTGAGCGGTTCGGGTACCGAACCTCCGTGATTCAACGCGTCCTCCAATGCCTGCTTCTGCTGCCGCAACGTGACCAATAGCGGTTTGAGCAGTGCGCGGTAAGGCTCGTGCGCTCGCGCAGCCTTTGCGATCAAGGTATCGGTGGCCGTGGAGGCGGATAGCTCCTCATAAAGCAGCGCGATGTCCCCGCTGAATAGCTCACAGGCCTGCCACTGCGCGAGTAATAGCACCTCTCGGGTCACCACTGCTGTGACGTTAGGGTTGCCGTCACGATCACCACCGATCCAGCTGGACACGGCAATCGGCTTCCAGTCGGCGCGGCGCGGCGCCAACGAGAACGCTTCGCAAACGTCATCGACCTCGCGCAAAAACTGCGGTACGGCATCCCACAAAGAGTTCTCTATTACCGCGAAGCCCCACCTCGCCTCATCAACCGGGGTGGGTCGGCGGGGGCGGAAGTCTTCCGTATGCCATATCTGAGCAATCAGCTCGGCGACCCGCCGCTGGGTTTGCCGCCGCGACACATTCGTTAGCGCCTCTCGATCGAGCTGTGACAGGCAGTCGCTCAATGCCCTGTGCTTGTGAATCAGGGTTCTGCGGGTAATTTCGGTTGGGTGTGCCGTCAATACCAGATCAATTTTCAGTCTCTCAATACCCGCCTCTATCTCAGCGGCTGCGGCATCAGCTTGTAAGGCGGTCAGCGTGTTTGCCAGCGTCGCGATCGCCGAGAAATGGCGGGCGGTATGAATGGCAGTTGTATGCTGTTGATCGGCAATATTCGCCAAATTAAGGAACTGGCTAAACGCGCGGGCAATAACCAAGAACTCCTCTTCCTCAAGCGAAGCAAGGAGTTGATCCAAAGCAGTCCAGGTGTCGCTTTCCTGGGCTTGCTTGGAACACTGACGAATGTGCTCGACCCGCTGAAAGAGTGATTCGCCGGCGTTATCTCTGATGATCTTGCCTAAGGTATCACCCAGCAAACGCACGTGAGCACGCAACGGAGCGGTGTCCACCGCCTCGACCATAATATCTCCTCGGTTTTGCTTGACGGCCTAATCGTCCTCCAGAGGAAGACGGGTCGACTTCAAACTATCTTTGATCCGCGCTAAATGGGGCAGGATGCTCTCGCCCCGGCGTAGGGTCATTCCTGTTGCCAGTACATCGAGTACCGCGAGTTGCACGATACGGGATGTCATGGGCAAGTACTCTTCCGTATTTTCGGCAACGCTGAGATTGATACTCAAGTGACTCGCATCGGCCAGGGGAGAACCTTCTGCTGTCAATGCGACAACCGTGGCCTCGGTGGTTCGCGCGAGCGCGGCGGTATCAACCAGACTCGCCGTTCGCCCGGTATGAGAAATAAAAAAGAAGACATCCCCCACGCCGCCACCGGCCGCCAACATGCGGTGCATCAGCGGATCAGTGCAAGTAGTGACGGGGACTTTGAACCGGAAAAACTTGTGCTCGGCGTCTCGCGCAACAGCGGCAGAGGTGCCCAGACCCAAAAAATAGATGTGACGCGCCTGCGCCAAATAATCAACCGCCCGCTCAATGGCAGCGAGCGGCAATTGATCCCGCGCCAGCATCAACGCGGTAATCGTATTGTCAAAAAGTTTGCGTGGGTAGGTATTGATATCGTCGTCAAGTTCCACAGCGCGGCTGATATACCGAACACCCGATACCAACGAACGCGCCAAGCGGAGCTTGAAGTCGGGAAAACCGGTTGCACCAAAACGTTTGCAGAACCGATTCACACTGGGCTCACTGACCCCTGCCGCAGTTGCCAACACCGCGATACTTGACCTTGTCGCTTTCTCGGGGTCTTCGAGAATGGCATTAGCCACTTTCGCCTCCGACTTGTTCAGGTCTGGTAACGCGGCGCTCAGCTGGGTCAGCAGATTGTTTTCCTGATTCATGGTCCTGTTACGCAATAGGTTGACAAGGTGTCCTGCCGCGCAATCCGCTCGTAAGTGACCGTGCAGCGCCGCGCTGTCACGATTTTAGCGACTTTTTATGTAATAAAACAAAATATTTGCGATAAAAATCGCCCATATGGTGGTTTTTCTTGTAATAAAACTACATACTCAACCCATTGGAAGTCTGTAAACACATCAACGCGGGCCAGATCGAGGCACTTAGCGCCCCCCAACACCATGAATGCGGAGGTACAGCAGATGATCAATGTCGCTATTAACGGATACGGTCGAATTGGACGCAACATTCTGCGGGCCTTTTATGAACGACCCGAGCTACACCAATCGCTGCGGCTGGTGGCCATTAACGACCTCGGCTCCCCCGATATGAACGCGCATTTGACCCGGTTCGATACGACCCACGGTCGGTTCCCCCATACAGTTTCCGTTGAGGGTGACGCGCTGCTGTTGGGGGAGGATCATATAAAAATCTTCTCCGAGCGCGACCCGGCACGCCTGCCCTGGGGCGATTTGTCCGTCGATGTCGTTTTCGAGTGCACCGGACTGTTCACCGATCGGGAAGCCGCGCGCAAGCACATGACCGCGGGCGCAAAACGGGTGCTGGTCTCCGCCCCCGGCAATGGCATGGACGCAACGGTGGTTTACGGCATCAACCATCACACCCTCGCCGGCACCGATGTCATCGTATCCAATGCGTCATGCACGACAAATTGCCTCGCCCCGCTGGTTAAACCCCTCAGCGCGGCCATCGGCATTGATCAAGGCCTCATGACGACCATTCATGCTTATACCAACGACCAAAGTCTGGCAGACGTGTATCACAGCGACCCCTATCGCGCGCGGGCTGCCGCCCACAGCATGATCCCGACCAAGACCGGTGCTGCCGCGGCGATCGGCCTTGTTATGCCCGAACTCCAGGGCAAGCTGGACGGCTTGGCGGTTCGGGTACCCACTTTGAATGTGTCTCTGGTGGACCTGACCTTTACGGCATCGCGCAATACCTCGGTAGAAGAGGTCAATGCCATCATGCTGCAGGCCGCTGAAGCCGATACCGCCGGTGTACTCGGCTACAACACGCAACCGTTGGTGTCGATTGACTTCAATCACAACAGCTACTCGAGCAACTTTGACGCCAATCACACCCGCGTGCAGGGACGACTGGTCAAGGTGCTGTCCTGGTACGACAACGAATGGGGCTTTTCTAATCGCATGCTCGATACAGGCCTGGCGATGGCGAGTAGCGAAATGAAATCGAATATTGGGGTCGCCGCCTGAGGCGAACCCTAACCGGTGAGTGCTTTGGGGGCTTCATGCCCCCGTTTTTTTTGCCTCTCCTGCGCACTACCAGACAAAGTTGGTTCACCATCGGGCACGGCACTGCTGGGTTAGGGCGCCCACCAACAGTCGAAACCTGATTCCCCGGCGAAAGCACTGATAGGGAATGCCATCTCATCTCCGCTGTCTACAGCGCGTTGTAAAACCGATTTTTTCTTGTCTCCGACGATGTGAATAAACCCATGTCGAGTATTCAGCAGTCGGTTTTTAGAAAGCGACACCCGGGTATGGGGAGCCTGCTTGGGCCGCACAACAAGCGCGTCTTGGCGCACTGTCATTCCCGCTTCCAACTCATCTGCACAGGGAAAAAGGGAGGCCGTATGGGCATCCTCACCCATACCCAACAGTACAACGTCAAAAGTGGGAAGATGTGCCAAGGCCGACAGCACACTCGTAATATCTCCCTCGGATGTATCCTCCACCGGTATCAGTGACACGAGCCCCGCACCACTCGCACGGCGAGTCAGCAGTGTCTGGCGAACAAGACGCTCGTTGCGGTCTTCATCATCAGCTGGCACCCAGCGCTCATCTGCCAGCAGAACCACTACCCGGCGCCAGTCAATAGGCGTATCTGCAAGCACTGCAAATAAGTTGGCTGGGGTACTGCCCCCGGACACCACCAGATAAGCCTTGTCGCGGGTCGCTAGTGCTTCCTGTAACCGCTCTGACACTTCGAGCGCGAGCGCAGCATCCAACGCCTGTCGACTCTCAAAAGCGCGCATCTCAGACATGCCAGGTCCGACCATCACGATCAATCAGTAACTCAGCCTTGCTGGGACCCCAACTACCCGCCTGATAAGCATTCACTTTTAGCTTGCAGTGCTCAAACGCAGAGATGAGCTGATCACACCAACGCCAACTTTCCTCGATTTCTTCGCGGCCAACGAACAAGGAAGGGTCAGCGTTGATCGCATCCAGAATCAGTCGCTCGTAGGCATCGGGAATGCGATCGATATCCGCATCCTCTCGAAAATCAAAGTTGAGCGTGTGCGTCTGCAGGGAGAGCTTGTCTTTGAGACTCTGCCGCTTGGAGACCATACTCATCTCGATTCCCTCATTGGGCTGTAACCGAATAATCAACCTGTTGGGTTCAGCGGACTCGCCTTCACCAAAGATGTGATGGGGCAAAGCCTTGTATTGAATGATGATTTCTGTGACTTTCTCGGGCATACGCTTGCCCGTGCGCAGATAGAACGGCACACCTGACCACCGCCAGTTGTCCACGTAAGCTTTAATCGCGACAAAGGTCTCGGTATCGCTTTGGGTATTCAGGCATCCCTCTTCATCGAGGTAACCGGGCACCGTGTTGCCATCGATGACACCTTGGCCATATTGGCCTCTCACAACATGTTCTTTGACATTACTACCATCGATAACCCGCAGCGCCTTGACGATCTTTACCTTCTCGTCCCGAATGCTCTCGGCCTCGAGGGAATTGGGAGGCTCCATAGCGACCAGACACAGGAGTTGCATCAAATGGTTCTGCACCATATCTCGCAGCTGACCCACTCCGTCGTAGTAACTCCATCGACCTTCGATACCCACCTTTTCGGCCACAGTAATCTGGATATGATCGATACAACTCTGATCCCATTGCGAGTTGATGAAGCGATTGGCGAATCGCAGCACCAGCAGATTCTGGACCGTTTCTTTGCCGAGGTAGTGATCGATACGATAAATATCACGCTCATCGAAAAAGCGCGCGAGGGTTTCATTAACTTGTTTCGAGGTGGCCAAATTCTCGCCGATCGGTTTTTCGAGCACGATACGACACGGCCCAGTCAGGCAATTTGCCGCACTCAGGTGCTCACAGATGACCGTGAAAAGAGACGGAGGAGTCGCTAGATAAAACAGACTCACCCGCGAGTCGTCCAGCCAGCACCGAAGGCCATCAAATGCTTCTGGTTGAGAAAAATCAGCGACAATGTAATCAATGCGCTCCGCAAAGCGATGCCAGACGCTGTCACTGACATCCCCGCGCAAGTAGGCGTTCATTTTTAACCGGAGCTCTTCCCTGAACGCGGCGCCTTCTTGTGCTTGCCTTGCGACGGCAGCAATTCGAAGGTCCTCCGGTAAGAGCCCCGCCGCATCGAGGTGAAACAATGCCGGGAACAATTTGCGCGCCGACAAATCACCCGTGGCGCCAAAAATGATTAGGTCAACCTTGCTCATTTCGACACCTCACTCTGTAGTGCCCGCGACAATTCCGCCGTCTCGCTGGCCAGCTGCTCGATTTGATCCCACCGCTCAGCCTGACAAAGCGCACGTGGTGTCAACCAAGACCCGCCAACCGCCAGTACATTATCAAGGCGTAGATAGTCCCCCAAGTTGTCGCGGGTAATTCCTCCTGTTGGCATAAAGCGTAACGAAGGAAACGGGCCTGCGAGGGCACGCAACGCGGCAGCACCACCCGATGTCTCAGCGGGGAAGAACTTCAACGTGGAAAAGCCGAGTTCCATGACACGCATCACTTCTGAGGCCGTCACCGCACCCGGCAAAAACGGCAGCGCGTGATTTGACGCAGTCGAAAGCAATGCCTGTGTGGCACCCGGGGAAACAATAAAATCAGCACCGGCGTCTGCTGCCGCAGCAAACTGATCTGAGGTGCAGACCGTGCCAGCGCCGACAGGTCTGTCGGGGAATTCAGCCTTCAACTTGCTAACTGCCTTCAGACCCAGGTCCGTTCGCAGCGTGATTTCAAGCGCGGCAATACCCCCCGAAAATAGCGCCTCCGCCAATGGAACGGCATGCTCAATGTCCTCTATCACAACTACCGGAATCACCGGACATGATAGCCCCGATAGCATGAGTTCACTGCTCATCTTCGTCACCCTCGACACATAACATCGCGGCACCCAAGAGACCGGGGTCTGGATGGGTAACTACATACGTTGCAATACCGCCGTTGAAATCGGCGAAACGACCCTTGGCCAAAAACCGGGCCCGAAAGTCGCTTTTTCTCAACAGATCGATATAGCGCGGCGGAATGCCTCCCGCCACATAAATCCCACCGCGCGCACCCAGCGTCAGGGCGAGGTTGCCCGCCGTGGCACCCATTATCGAGAAAAACGTATTCATGGTCTCGGCGGCCAGGGCATCATCTCCCTGTTGTGCCGCACTACCCACTGCCTCGGGACTCGAGTGGCGCAGAGGAAGATTTCGGATATCCGCCAACGACCGGTAGATGTTCATGATGCCGGCTCCGCAAAGCAGTCGCTCGATGGAGACTCGCCCAAACTGCGCTCGCAAGCGCGACAGAATCTTGGCTTCAATATCCGTGATTGGCGCAAAATCAACGTGTCCGCCTTCACCTGGAAGCACCAAGGGCTTTCCTTCCCGGTCGAAAACGAGCGTTGCCACTCCGGTGCCGGTGCCCGGACCAATAGCCACCATAGGCTCACCCTTTTTTACACCGCCACCACCGATCGCTTCTAGATGACGTGCTCCGAGCGCGGGCAGCGACCGGGCAACCGCCGCAAAATCATTCACGATGCTAATGTGAGGACAGCCCGTTTGCGCGGCAACACTGCTTGCAGTAAACCGCCAAGGATTGTTGGTAAAACTGATTTCAGGCTGATCAGGTATCGCGGCCACCGCGAGGCAGATGCGAGCCAAATAGCTGCCGTTGACGGACAATTCGCGCCACTCGCTTTGCAGCTTAGTCAGCACGCCCTCAAACGACGGGAACTCTGTCACTGCATAATTTGCGATCGGTACCGGGTTTACATCACCGGGCTCAGCATATGCGAAACGCGCATTGGTGCCGCCAATATCTGCCAACAAATAAAGCGGCCTCAGACGCTCGATCGAATCAGACACCATGGGTCACCTGCTCCTGCCGGATCGATTCCATAGCATCGGGAGAGATTTGAGATGCCGGTGAGTGTTCGGGAGGTAACGCCAGAAAAAGCGTTGATGCACCGCTCTCAGCGTCTGTTACACCTGCCCTGCTAGGGAGAAACAATCCCCGACCAATCGTATTGTCGCAAGGCGGCAAATCGGACGGTGTTCGCGCCGCCAGAGCATCCTGATCGACATGAAGCGACAGACTCCCCGCTGCAACGTCCAGCGAAATCAGATCGCCATCCTGCACCAATCCAATGGTGCCGCCGTTAGCGGCCTCGGGGGTGACATGAATGGCGGCGGGCACCTTGCCGGACGCTCCACTCAAGCGCCCGTCAGTCACCAGGGCTACCGCAAAACCTCGATCCTGCAATACCCCCAGTATCGGCATCAATTTATGCAATTCAGGCATGCCATTTGCGCGCGGACCCTGAAAACGCGCCACGATGACACAATCTCTGTCGAGCGCGCCCTGCTCAAATAGTTGTCTTAGTTCATCCTGATGGGAGATCACCACGGCAGGCGCTGAAATCGATCGATGGGCCTCAGCAACTGCAGAAGACTTGATTAGGCTTCTGCCTAAATTGCCCTGCAAGAGTTTGATGCCCCCCTCTTGGGAAAACGCCGCGTCTGCAGACCGAATCACATTGCTATCAAGACTGGTATCGGGAGCCTTGCGCCACTGCAAACGCTCTCCATCCAGATGCGGCTCAATGCAGGCGTCGCCAAGCTGACCGCCAAAACACACCCTGGCGTCGGGATGCATCAATCCCGCCTTGATCAACGCCTGAAAGAGAAAACCCGTGCCACCGGCGGCCTGAAAATGATTGATATCAGCGCTGCCGTTGGGGTAGATGTGTGCCAAGAGCGGCGTGACTTTTGACAGACGATCGAAATCAGACCAATTAATAATCAAACCCGCGGCACGTGCCATGGCAACGAGGTGAATGCACAGATTGGTTGATCCACCGGATGCCAGCAGGGCAACAATTCCGTTCACAAAACTTTTCTCATCAATAACATGAGCAAGGGGCAGCGACTGTCGGCTGGTTCGCGCTATTTTTGCGACGTGCTCCGCCGCCGCGCGGGTCAGCGCCTCGCGCAATGGCGTATCGGGATTGACGAAAGCGCTACCAGGCAACTGCAGGCCCATCGCCTCCAACACCATTTGGTTGGAGTTAGCTGTGCCATAAAAGGTGCAGGTGCCTTGCCCATGATAGGAGGCCATTTCTGCTTCTAGTAACGCCGCCCGGTCAACCTTACCCTCGGCATAAAGTTGCCTGACACGCACCTTCTCCTTGTTGGATAAACCCGTCGTCATCGGCCCTGCAGGCACAAACAGTGTTGGCAGGTGACCAAACTGTAATGCGCCCATCACCAGACCCGGGACGATTTTGTCGCAAATGCCCAGCATCAACACCGCATCAAACATTTGGTGCGACAGAGATACCGCAGTCGCCTGCGCGATCACATCGCGACTGAACAAGCTCAATTCCATGCCGGGCTGGCCCTGGGTCACACCATCACACATCGCGGGCACACCGCCCGCTACCTGGGCGGTACAGCCGAGGGTTTTGAGGTGGCCTTTTATCTTTTGCGGATAATCCGCATAGGGCGCGTGCGCCGAGAGCATGTCGTTATAGGCTGTAACAATCCCCACGTTGGCGCTGTCCATCAGCTTCAAGACGGTTTTTTCTTCGCCCCCACAGGCGGCAACGCCGTGCGCCAGATTGCCGCAACTGAGCTGACTTCGATTGACGGGCTGACGGGCCATCTGCTCAATATCGCGAAGGTAATCCTCGCGGGTCGTCAGACTCCTCTCGGCAATACTACGGGTAACTCGAATAACTTCAGGATGCATCACATCAAGCCACATTGATTTCGTAACAAAATAACATAAACTGGCGTTATTCTCTCTTTTTTACTTCATTTTGGTAATTTAATTACATTTATGCGCTGCCGGCGCAGCGTTCAAACAATACCCGATCCTTGGAGACAGGAGCGAGCTCCGCCGGAACCGTTTTAGTCATGGCATCGACCTCACTGGCACAAAGCTCAAAGCCCATACACAAGTCTTTCCCAACCAATTTGTCTGCCTTTTGAGGGGCACAGTGACTCATCGAGTGCGATTAGTTAATGAGTCGCTCAAGGGCTTTGGATATAGTGAGCAGAGCGCCCCACTGGTAACGCTGAGGATGTCTGCAGACGCACAACCGCCAATCGATGCTAAACGCCAATCCGCAACCGGATTAGCGGGCCTGCTGGGCAGCGTCATCAGTGCGGGCAAGGACATTCTTGCCCGCAGGCGTCAGGCCGTTGCCGAGGCTGCTTCTGGGGATCTGCTGGCCAAATGTCGACAATTACTGCATCACCGCGGCGAGGCTTCCGGACTGGCCCTCGCCTGTGAGGTCATCGCCGACTATCAAGCCCTCGATGAAACCAATCAGCTTCTCTTCTTCGAATCGCTCGCTCGGGATTTTTCTGTCGTCGCGGCAGATATCATAAACGCTGCTGAACGCTACAAGCACCAACCCAACCCGGCACATTTATCTGCCCTGACCAAACTGGTAGAGGCTCCCCGGGTAAAATTGTTTCGCCGCATGAATATGGCGCCAGGCGCCACCGCTGTGCTGGTTGAGATGCGCGGCTCATTGCTCAAATCGCTCCCGGAACACCCCGACCTCGAACCGGTTAGCTCGGACCTCAAGCACCTCTTTGTCTCCTGGTTCAATCGCGGGTTTCTCGAACTCAGGCTGATCGACTGGAACTCTCCAGCGGCAGTGCTGGAGCGGATCATTCAATACGAATCTGTTCACGAGATTCAGGGCTGGAGCGACTTACGGTCAAGGCTTCGCGAGAACCGGATGTGCTTCGCTTTTTTTCACCCCGCATTGCCCGATGATCCACTCGTATTCGTTGAAGTCGCGCTCACAGCGGGTATTCCAAAAGCCATTGCGCCGTTAATCGAAAAAACAGACGAGCCCGCCAAGCAGAGTGATCTCGATACCGTGGTCTTTTACTCGATAAGTAATTGTCATCCCGGTTTAGCCGGTGTTTCTTTTGGCAACTTTCTGATCAAGCAAGTGGTGGAGGAAGTCGGTAAGCGGCACCCTAAAACAAAAAGATACGTCACTCTCTCACCGATCCCAGGCTTTTGCCAATGGCTCGATAAACAGCAAGATCAATTGGACGTGGATGTGCACGAGCTCCGATCCACCGCGCGGGTGGAGGGCGTTGACGCGTCTCAGGCCAAGCAAGAGGACACGCTCGCACTGTGCGCCCGGTATCTGGTGAATGAGCGAGGGCCAACGAATTACCCGTTGGATCCCGTCGCGCGGTTCCATTTGGGCAATGGCGCCAGCCTCCACGCCATTCATTGGGCGGCGGATTTGAGCGACAAGGGCCTGCACCAATCCGCCGGCCTCATGGTCAACTATCTTTACGACCTTGGTAGCATCGAAGAGAACCACGATGCCTATTTTGACCAAGGTGAAGTGGCCATTTCACGGCATGTTGCCAAGTGGCTGAAATAACCGCTGGCACTTGTCACGACCGATCGACAAACACTGGTAAAGCCAGTCATCGCCGGTATGATTCAACCGAGTAGCGACCGTTGAGGGGCGCGCCACAATAATAGTTAGGCGGTAATACTCTATGGCATTTGATACGTCGCAGTTCCGCGAATTCCGCTACGGCTGGCCAGTCGTATTGGCATCTACTTTTGGCATTTCTCTGGGCATGTCGCCGCTGCCCTTTTACACGATTGGCGTCTTTGCCCAGCCCCTCGCGCAAGAGTTTGGCTGGGGCATCGACCAAATTATGTTTGGACTGGTGCCCTTTTGCGTCGTGACTGTGATCAGCGCGCCGATGGCTGGCTATCTTTCCGATCGCTACGGTGTGCGCAAGGTCGCCCTGATCTCCATGTTGACCTTTGCGCTGGGCATGATGCTGTTCTCCCTCAACAACGGTTCGCACACGCTTTACCTGTTCCTTTGGGGACTGTTGTCAGCGCTCAGTGCAGGCACCCTGCCCATCACTTTTACCAAAGCGATTTCGCGCTGGTTCCATGAAAAACGCGGTCTGGCACTCGGTATCGCATTAGTGGGTACAGGCATTGGCGGCGCGCTGGCCAAGCTGATCGCCGAAGAATTGATCAATAGCGTTGGCTGGCGCATGGCCTACGTGGGCATCGGTTTCCTGCCATTGATAGTCGCCCTACCCATCGCCCTCTTTGCGTTCCATGACGTGGATGACCCCAAAGTCGCCAAACGGGCCGAGGGGCTGGCAGCGCTCAGCCGCGAGACCGGCAACACCATGCAGCAGTATGGCTTTACCTTCACTCAGGCGCTGAGGGACTGGCGACTGTGGTTACTCGGCGCGATCTTCCTGCCCCTGTCTTTTGCCATTGGCGGCCCAATTCCTAATCTGGAAACCATGCTGGGCTCCAAAGGCTTTGACCGCGGCGACGCGGTATTACTGGCAAGTTTTTTAGGCTACTCGGTCTACGCCGGCCGACTGATAGCAGGCTATCTGCTCGACTTCATCTGGGCGCCCGCCATCGCCTGCGCGCTGATGATCCTGCCCGCGATTTCCATGATGATGTTTACTGGCGCTGATCCGGGCTATAGCCAAATGGTGCTTGCCATTGTGCTCCTTGGAGTCGCTGCTGGTGTCGAGTACGACCTACTGGCGTATCTGGTATCGCGCTACTTCGGGGTGCGCAGCTACTCTCGCATCTATGGTGCCCTGTACGCACTGTTTGGCCTAGGAGCCGGCTTCGGGCCCGCGGCCTTTGGCGCCGTGTACAGCAACACTGGCTCATATGATCTCGCCCTCACCTACTCGATGTGGGGCTTTATTATCTGCTCGCTGGCGCTCCTCCTGCTGGGCCGCTATCGAGACGAACAACTCAAAGCCATGGTTTGAGACAGCGATGAAGCCCAAGCCCGCGCTGAAGCGAATCGACGCCTCCGAAATGCCGGAGGACATTGCCTCGGCGTGGGAGGCCTCCATGGCGCTGCGCGGGGACGCCACATTCTTTGAGGTTTTTGCGAATCATCCAGATCTTTATCGCTGGTATGTGGGCTCTTTCTACGGAGAGGTGTTCCGCGGCGGCAAAGTCGCTCAGCCTTATAAAGAGCTTCTGCGCCTTAGGCTCTCCACTCTGCACGGTTGCCGCTTCTGTAATCAAGGCAATCGCCACGACGCGCTCGCCTCGGGCCTGACTGAAGAACAGATTGACGCTTTTGATGACCCAGAGAATGGCCCGTTCACCGATGCCGAAAAAGCCGTGCTGGCGCTGGGAGAGCAGCTGGCACTCACACAGTCCGAGGGCACACTGAATCCCGCGCTGCACCGCGAACTTGCCAATCACTTTAGTGACGCTGAAATCCTGGAGCTGGGATTGGTGGGTGGCATTCTGGCGGGGGTCGCCAAGTTCATGTTCGCCTATGATCTAGTCGAAAAAGAGGACGCCTGTCCTTTTCATCCGGCGAGGGCCTGATCCACCTCGTTTTCACTAATCATAAAAAAGAGAGCACACGATGCAGTCTCATTTTTCGCTGATTTGGGAATCCGTCGCCGATGCGGTGCCCGAGCATATCGCGCTGATTCAGGGGGAAAGGCGAATAACCTGGCACGACTATGAGGATCGCGCCGCGCGTCTCGCACAAGGTTTGATTGATTCGGGTCTGAGCCATAACTCCAAAGTGGGCATGTATCTCTACAACTCGCCGGAATATGCCGAAACCAATTTTGCCGCCATGAAAATCGGCGGCGTGCCGATCAACGTCAACTATCGCTACCTCGATGAGGAGCTCCACTATCTTTTGGAGAATGCCGATATTGAAGCTCTGGTCTTTCACAGCTCGCTCGGCGACCGGGTAGCGCGCATCTGCGATCGACTGCCGATGTTAAAAGCGATGATCTGCGTAGACGACGGTCCAGCCGAGGATGGCTCAATGGGGCCTGCCAATGGCATCGCTTATGACACCTTTCTTGCCCAAGCCTCGGGTACCGCGCGGACCCAGCCTCAGGGAGACGAGATCTACATGCTCTATACCGGCGGCACTACTGGCATGCCCAAGGGTGTGATGTATCCGCTGGATGGCTTCACCGAGTTCTTCATGCGCGGATTCCCGTCCATGATTGGTCTTGCCCCGTTTGAGGACGCTTCGCAATTCGGGCCCGCTGCAAGGCAAATGGTCGACGCCAATACTGCCGTAGTAGCCATGTCGGGACCGCCACTTATGCATGGTACTGGCTGTTGGCTGGGCCTCATGTTCCCGCACATGCTAGGCGGCACATCGGTGCTACTGGAGAACCGTGGCTTCAAGCCCGAAGAAGTCTGGAGCTCGGTAGCGCGCGACCGCATCTCGCAAATCATTATCGTCGGCGATGCCTTCGCCAAGCCGCTTTTGCGTGCGCTGGAGACTGAGCCGGAGCGCTGGGACACGTCTAGCTTAAAGCTGATGATCTCATCGGGCGCCATGTTCACGACCGAGGTGAAACGCGGCCTTATTGGGCACGTACCCGAATTGGCCATTGCCGATATTCTCGGCTCCACCGAGGGCGGCATGGGTCAGTCCATCATGACCAAGGACACCCCCGCCAGTGAGACCGCGAAGTTCACGTTGCTGCCCGTTGCTAAAGTATTGCTACCGGATGGCAGCCGCGAGGTGGTGCCCGGTTCGGGTGAAGTCGGCATGGTGGCCCAAGGCGGCATGGTGCCGCTGGGTTACTACAAGGATCCTGAAAAATCCGCCAAGACCTTCAAAGAAGTCGACGGTAAGCGCTACGCCTTCATAGGAGATATGGCAACGGTGGAGGCAGACGGCACCATCAATCTGCTTGGCAGAGGCTCAAACTGCATCAACACCGGTGGGGAGAAAGTGTTTCCCGAGGAAGTCGAGGAAGCACTCAAGCTCCATGCCGATGTAGCCGACGCTCTGGTGTTCGGACTCGAAGACGAGCGCTTTGGTAACCGGGTTGCCGGTGTCGTGTCGCTCGAGCAGGGCGGGTCTGCAGAGGCGGGAGATATCCTTGAGGCAACCCGCAAACTGCTGGCCAGCTACAAGCTGCCCAAAGACCTATTGGTCGTACCCGTCGTCCCCAGAGCCCCGAATGGCAAGGCTGACTACAAAGCGGCCAAGGCGCTGATGACGGACCGCTAACTTCAATGCCGCTGGGCATTAGACTTACCGAAAACAAAAACGACTTAGCGCACTAAGCAGTCAAACGGGAATTAGATTGGGGGATTGTCATTTCTGGAAACGCCGGGGCGCGAGCCATCAAATCGCCTTTGTCCGCGCATGGAAAGTCCCTCGAAGCAACCCGCGCGAAACCCACGTACGGACAATACGCCACGCACCCGGGAACACCGAGAGAGAGTGCCCCAAAATCACCAGATTTTGACGCGTTCCTCAGGCGCCAGATACAGCCCATCGCCCTCGCTGACCTGAAAAGCACTGTACCACTCAGGGACGTTCCGCACGCTACCATTCGCTCGATAGACACCCGGTGAGTGCGGGTCTGTCGCGATCTGTGTGCGCAAGGCTTCATCTCTGATCTTGGAGCGCCAAACCCTGCCAAACCCGATAAATACCCGCTGAACACCCGTGAAGCCCTCAATCACCGGCGGTTCTTGACCCTCCAAAGAGTCTAAATAGGCTTTGAGGGCAATCGAAATACCGCCTAGATCGCCAATGTTTTCACCCAGCGTAAAGGTGCCGTTTACATGCAGATCCGGGAACGGGTAGTAGCTGTCGTATTGCCCTACCAAGGCGTCGGTGCGGTTTTCAAATTCGGCCCGGTCGGCATCCGTCCACCAATTTCGAATGTTGCCATCGCCGTCGAATTTTGAGCCCTGATCGTCGACACCGTGCCCTATCTCGTGACCAATAACGGCACCGATCGCGCCATAATTAATCGCCTCATCCGCAGCCAAATCAAAGAAAGGCGGCTGCAGAATGGCGGCCGGGAATACAATTTGATTCAGCACCGGTGTGTAGTAGGCGTTGACGGTCTGCGGATTCATACCCCACTCATCCCGATCTACTGGACCGCCATGACGGCTGATATCGCGCTCAACATCGGCCTCGCGTATGCGCATGAGGTTGCCAAAGTAGTCATCCCTCGCGATCGTGACGCCCTCATACGCTCTGAAATTATTTGGGTAGCCAATTTTTGGCTCAAACTTGGACAACTTATCGAGCGCTTCGGCTTTGGTCTCTTCAGACATCCAATCCAGCGCTTTGACGCTGTCTTGATAAGCCTTCACCAAATTGGCTACCAGCACATCCATGCGCGCTTTGGCTTCTGGCGGAAAATGCTTCTCTACGTAGACCTTGCCAACCAGCTCACCGAGCCCCGCATCCACCACGCCAACCGCGCGTTTCCAGTCAGGTCGTTGCTCTTCGCTGCCCCGCAGTGCTTTGCCATAAAATTCAAAGTTACGATTATCTAGGTCACGGCTCAGGCGAGATGCCTGCGAATTAAGCAATTGCCAACGCAAATAGTGTTTCCAATCATCCAGCGCTACTTCATTAAGGATGGGCCCAAGCTGTTCAAAAAATGGGGTGGTTATAGATACCAGGTAACCCGGCTCGGGCAGACCAAAGGCGCCAAGAAATGCATCCCACGCAACGTCGGGTACGAGTTTGGTCAACTCTTCCTGCTCGTACCTTGTGTAATTGTTGGCGAAGTTACGGGTCGCCTCTTTAGTCATGTGCGCCTGAGCGATGGTCTCCTCGACGCCATAGATAGTCGCAACCGTCTCAGAATCCAGCTCCCACCCTGCCATGGCGTGAATATCGGCAATCAATTGCTTGTATTGTTCTCGTAGCGTCTCGCTTTTCTCGTCGTCTTTAAAGTAATACTCGCGCTCAGGAAGCCCGATCCCCCCCTGACCCAGATACATCGTGTTAATACCGGGGTTCTTGGCGTCGGCGTAGGCGAATAAACCCACAGGGGCGTTAAAGCCCAGCCGGGCAGCAACCCCGAAAAAAGCAAAGACTTCGTCTTTCGAGGTCAGACCATCGATTTGGCTCAGATACGGCTCTAGCGGCGAGACACCTCTGGCGTTGCGGGTCTCAAAATCCTGAAAGGATAAGTAGAGGTCGCCCACACGCTGCTGGTCGCTGCCCTCCTCGTTTTCTGTAGCAGAAGCCTCCTCAATAATCGCCTTAACGTCTTCATCACTTTTGTCCCTCAAAATGTCAAAAGCGCCGTAGCGACTCCTGTCCGCGGGAATCTCGTTTTCTGCGATCCATTTGCCATTCACGTAAGCGAAGAAATCGTCGCCCGGCTTAATGCCATCATCGAGCTCTGCGGGGTCAAAACCCAGTGATGGATCGCTCTCTAAAGCGCCTGAGGTGTCAACGGCATTATCGGCTCTATCCTTCGAGCACCCCCCAACAACCAGTGTCGCCAGCACAAGAAAAACAGGAGCCATAAGACGTATTTGCATGGGATTGCCTACTCAATAATTTTGGAAAACCGATCATACGGTCACCTTGAGCATATGAACATGACCATTTGGGGGCAATCTGACGCAGGCCTGAAATGCTGAGCCGGACCTGTCTAACAACCCGCAGCGGTTAGAAGAAGAATTCCCGTGCCAGCTGAGCAAGCGGACCTGCACCCAGCTCAAAGGCCGGCATGGCAATGTCATCGCGATCAACTAGCGTCGCGTGTGGCAGCCATTCGGCCACCCGCAATGTGCCATCGCGTAAACTGGAGCGGGTGGCAATCACCAGCGCGGGTTGTGTGACCTGCCTAGCCGCAGGCTCGGCCTCGAAGTTTGCCGCGGCATTGAAGCCCGCGTTCCTATCCTCACCGGCACCGACAAAATCGAAAAACAAGTCTAGCGCCTTTGGGTAGGCGACCTTATCGAGGCGATCCACCACCATCGACTTGAAGAGGCCGTTCAACGGATCTTGCTGATCGAGGTACGCGGGGGGATTGGTGATTGATGCTCGCAGATCCGCCATGTCAGGGCCTGAAAAAACAGGCACATCCACCAGCACAAGGCCACTCACCTGCTCCGGGTAGCGGTTCGCCATTTCCATCGCCACCAGCGCGCCTGAGTGAAAGCCAATCAACCATACTGGCTGACCGGGCACACTCAGGAGCGGGCTCATTGCCTCTGTATAAGCGCCAACGGTAGGTAATTCTATTAGGGCATCGGAACAACCGTACCCAGGCAAGTCAGCACTCCATACCGGACCGTCATACGCCTGCGCAAAGGTGTCGAAAAACCGGCCACCATAGGGCACCGGCGGCAAACACACTATTGGCGGCAAGGCACTTTGGGCTCCCTGCCATTGCCACACGTGTAGTTGTCCCGGAGCGTTATCCAGATAGCGTCTTCGCGGCACGGTCACTCAGGTCAAACCTTCATGGTCGCTCATACCGTGGTCGTAGGAACCCAAAATACCCTGTAGCCCAAGCAACACAGGCACACCAAAAATGACGGGAATCACCGCCATGGAGTAGCGAATGCCCTCCGCGCCAAAGACGTGATCATTGAGAAGCGCCACCGCAGTCGGGCCGAGAAACAGGCCAGCCATGCTGATACACATGTAGTAGAGCGCCACAGTCTGCGCTTTGATCGGGCCTGGTGCGATCCTGAGGAGTGCGGTGACACCCATTGCCGAGGTCATACCAATACCCATGTTATTGAGCGCAAAGACCCCCATCGCCAATGGTGCAGAGGGCATCAAGGGGAAAAGCGCTCCCGTCAGCACTGTGGCGAACACGCCAAACAGCGCGATCTTCATAGCCGCGTCGCGCTTACCCTGTGCAATCCAGTGGTCGCATAACCACCCCGCAGACAAGACTGCCGCCGGGCCGCAGATGATCAGCAGCACGCCATTGATCGAAGCGTAATAGCTGGTCTCCCATCCCCAGGTGCGCTCAAACAGCGCCGCACCCCAACCCTGACTGTAGGCAACGATGGTCGTAAAGCAGAAAACGCTGACGAAGCCGCTATACATCCTCCAGCGCGCCAGCACGTGTTTGAGCATATCGGGCAGGCTGCCGCCCGTCGCAGAGGGACCACCCGAACGCGGCGGTTCACGCAATAAAAAAAACAACACTGACAGGATGAGACCCGGCAGCCCAACAATGAAGAACGTCGCCTGCCACGGCACCAACTCACCTATCCCCGGGAGCGTAATGGTGCCGCCCGATTTGGCCCAAGTCAGTACTCCGGCACCCAGCAAAGAGGCGAACCCTGCCCCCACAGAGAGCGCCATGGTGTAAACCGCGATCGGTCGAGAGCGCTTCTCGGGCGGGAAACTGTCGGAGATGATCGACATAGCGCAGGGGCTCAGTGTGGCCTCCCCAACACCAATACTCATCCGTGCGATGAAGAGATGCGTGAAGTTACGCGCCAGTCCCGACGCTGCGGTCGCGATGGACCAGACCGCGATCCCGACGGCCACAATCTTCACCCTATTTTTACGATCAGCGAGCCACCCTAGCGGTAGCCCCATCGTGGCGTAAAAAATCGCGAAAGCCGGCCCAAGGAGCAGGCCAATCTGGGTGTCGGTCAGGCCGAGGTCCGCCTTGATCGGTTCAATCAACAACCCCAGCACGTAGCGATCGATAAACGAGAAGACATAGGCGATAGTGAGCAGGCCTACCGTCAGCCAGCCATAGGCCAGACCGCTCTGCTGTTGTGGTTGCGCGCCCGATGCCGCGTCGCTCATACGAACTGATTCACTTCAACAAAGTACCCGCTGGGGTCAAAGAAACTGATGCCCAACACACGAAAGACCCCGCCATCAGGCTTGGGGTACTCGCTGACAACGGGCTCACACACCATCTCGATACCAGGGACAGTTTGCAGCTTCTCGTAGACCCCCTTCACGTCCTCATGATGGAGCACGTAAACAGACTCCCCGATACGCACCCGATTCGGGTTCGACCGCGGTGGCGGTTCGGGCAGTGGCGGATCAATGTACTGGAGAATACCCAGCATGCCGATGAAATCATCCTTGCACTTGAGCATCACGAGGCGGGTCTGAGAATTGGGTTCGCCGGCAGGCAAACCGTCTCCTGAGACCACAATTTTTTCATCGTAATGCACCGACATACCCAGAATATCTCGGTATATCTGCAGTGACGGCTCGATGTCATTCACCAGCATGGTGGTGCGACGAATCAGGACCGGAACATCGCTCATAGCGCCCCCTTTGTTTTATAGGTATAACCTTAGTACTTTACGGGTCAGCCCGATATCGAGGCAAGGACCATGACCAGCCAATCGCTACTGCGAGCCCTCAAGAACGCCAGCTTTTCGCTCGCCTGGTTACTACCGATAGCCGTTCCCAATCAGGGCCTCGCTCAGGGGCAAGATTCGACGCCGTGGAGCCGCGATCTTCAGGTCATCGAGGTCATGCTCCCAGGCTTCTACAGCAACGCCAATCAGGCTTATTTCGATGGCCGGCGCAAAGTTGATGACCCCCAGCCCCGCCACAACCTACTGATTGAGGTCGCGGGCGATGGCTTTGACATCACACTGAGCGCACCGGATGGCACCGTGATGTCTAGCCAGAGATGGTCTCTCGCTGAAGATGATCAACGACGGGCCGTGCGCATGGAGATCAGCGACGCTGACGGCACACCGCTCTGCCCCGTCTGGTGGAGCCGGGACGCCGCACAATTCAGCGCAGAGGGCGACGCAGAGTGTACTGAGGGTATGGATAGCCCCGCAGCGCTGGCCCTTGGTGAGCAACAGTTCTGGTGGACGTCGCGCGGCGCCTCTGACGCCGCGGTGAAGCTGCACAGAGCCCGGCAATTCACCTGTTATGCCGATATCCCGGGCGTGGGCGGTGGCCGTGACATCCCCTATACGCGTTACGACAACCTCAGCTTGCACGATCAGGGCGCCGAAACCTGGTTCGTTGATAAAGATGGCAGGAACCTGGGGCTCCGCCTGTTCAACGTTGACTGGCCCATCAACAACTACGATGGCTACTTCACGCGCGACTCGCTGGTGATCTATGTCATTGAAAAGCTCGATGACGGCAGTACCAAGGAACATGGCTACGCGTTTACCCAACCCGAGGCGGGTCGCATCGGCATTAACCTCAAGTGGCTACTGGCCAGTTGCTTCATGATCTCGGGCAAGGTCGATACCCCGACCATGTGAGGGCGCTATGACCATGCGGAGACGAGACATACTGCGGGGGAGCAGCGCCAGCCTAGCGGCCTTGGGATTAGCGCAAAAAACCACAGCCCAGACCGAGTGCGCGTCGGCCACCAATCAAACCGCCACCTTCG
>Ga0181573_10001119_pt1 | contig 26859 bp, 12 predicted proteins | sample 101ome_25_FD_148643 | JGI IMG/M metagenome (GOLD analysis project Ga0181573, IMG submission 148643) | Coastal salt marsh microbial communities from the Groves Creek Marsh, Skidaway Island, Georgia - 101409BT metaG (spades assembly) | ecosystem: Environmental > Aquatic > Marine > Intertidal zone...
GACGCGCGGTCGATCACCCCGCGCCTTCGCTCGTTGATGATCGCCCGCGCCGACGGTAACGCGAGCGGCGCCGCGGGGGCGCGAACCGCCCAGAAGCGCGGCAACGCGACCGCGAGAGGAGGCGGCGACAATTCCTCGCGCGGCGGGGGCAGGGGCGGCAGAGGCGCCGTCAACGCGCGGGGACGAGGCGGCAGGGGCGGCAGGGGCGGCGGTCGTGGCGGTCGCGGTGGCGGTCGCGGCGGCGGTCGCGGCGCCAGCCCCAAGCGGCAGGGTAACAACCGGGGCGGCGGCGGTAACCGGGGCGGTAAACCCAAGGCTAAAGATTACGCCGTCCCCGCCGAGACCCCGTCTGGGAGGACGTTCCTCACCAAGCGCGACCCCATCGGCGCGGACGGCGAGGCCATGAAACTCGCGAAGCAGACGTACCAGAACATGTGCACCGCGCTGGCGATCAAGCGGCAGCACGTCAGCTTCGACGCGCACGGCCCGCCGCACCGCAGGGTGTTCAGCTGCCAGCTGGCGATCACTGTTCCGGACTCGTGGCGGGAGCTGGGGATCCTCGGTCGGAGCGGCGACGCCGTCGCGAACGCGCGCGCGGCGGGCTCCGACGGCAAGGGCGCCGCCGCGGTCGTCGACGGGACCGGCAAGCACGCGGGCGAGCGAGTCACCGAGATTTACGGCGGCGGCTTGGATTTCAACAAGGCTGAGTCGCAGCGCCTCGCGATCCTCGACGCGTTTCGATCCATCAGGGCGGCGAGCGCGGGCGCGATCGACCCGCACGATCCCCCGAACGTCGTGCGCATGGTCAAGGACGCGCTCAAGGCGCAACAGAAGGAACGCGCGGACGAGGGCAGGCTCATGCTCGAGCTCGTCAACTCGTCCAGACCCGCCGTCGAGTACAAAAACGCCAAGGGCGGCCGATGGGAGGCGACGGTGTCCGCGTACGTGGACGGGGGCAAGAAGGTGGAGAGCGTCGGCGTCGGTTCCGGGAAGGGCGACGCGGAGGATGCCGCGTACGGCGCCCTCGTCGACGGCGGCGTGTTAAGAGCCGTCGTCGGCGCCGGTCGCCACGACGCTCTGAGGGCGTTGGCGGAGCGATCGCCGGGGGGCAGCGTCGCGGCGTTGCGCGTCCCGCCGCTCCCGGACGACGCGATGGACGCGCTGATCGAGGCGATGGGGTCGCCGGAGGATCACGACGCGCGCATGCGCGCGTGGAGGGAGGCGGAGGAGCGCGCGATGGAGCGGTACATGCTCCGAGCCGAGGAGGAGGAGGAGGCGATCTCGGACGTAAACGCGGACGACGCGAGCTCGACGCCGTCGTCGGGAGGTACCGCGGACGCCGTCGACGGGGGATACCGCAGACGCAAGGAGGCCCGTCCGTCCGGCGCGGCGAGGAAGCTTCCCACGTTGGACGAAGCGACGAGGCGGGAGGTCAACGAGCGCTTCGTCGCCGAGGAGGCGGCGCGCGCTTTGGCCGCGGACGCGGACCCCGGCTCGTCCGAGGCGAAGATGCGGGCGATCCGCGACGCCCTGCCCATCGCGAAGATCCGAGACTCGCTCTGCGAGGCTCTGCGAACGAGTCCCGTCGTCGTCGTGTCCGGCGGCACCGGCAGCGGTAAGTCCACCCAGTGCCCGCAGTACATCCTCGAGGACGCCATCGCGCGCGGGGTCGGGCCGGAGACGCGAATAATAGTCACGCAGCCGCGACGCATAGCGGCCGTCTCCGTCGCCGAGCGAGTCGCGTCGGAGCGGGGCGAGCGCGCGGGTAACAGCGTCGGTTTCAGCGTGCGTCTGCACGGTTGCGCGCCGAGAGACGAGGGCGCGAGCGTCGAGTTTGTCACGACGGGCGTCCTGCTCCGGCGGTTGATGCGGGATCCGGGCCTGAAAGGCGTATCTCACGTCATGATCGACGAGGTACACGAGCGCGACATCAACACCGACTTTTTGCTGGTGCTCTTAAGGGCGCTGCTTCGCAAGCGCCCGGAGCTCAGGGTGGTGCTCATGTCCGCCACGCTCGACGCCGAGTCGTTCTCGGATTACTTTGCCAGGCGCGGCGGCTTGGATTGGGGCGAGGACGGCAAGGCGAGAACGTCGACGGTCCAATCGGACGATTCGTCGTTCGCGTCCGACGTCTCGTCTCGAACCGCCGACGCCGGATCCGCGGCGCCGTTGCTCTCGGTGCCCACCAAACCGAGGCATCCGGTCGAGATGTTCTACCTGGAGGACCTCGCCGACGGCCTGTGCGACGAGGACGACGAGGACTGCGAGGAGGACTGGGAGTCCGCGGACGTGGATGATTTGGAAACCGATCCGGACAAGCCGGAGACTCTGCTATCCTCCGACGAGTCGCAAAAGCCGCCGGAGTTTGCGCTGGATGAGCTGGGCGAAACGCTCGCGAGGGCGCTGCTCGAGGCGCAGGACGAGCTTCTGGAGCGCGAGCTGGAGGAGGCGCTCGCCGAGGAGCGGGCGGCGGACGCGCTCGAAGACGACGAGGACGAGGACGCGGACGAGGATGACGACGAGGACGATGACGTGGACGAGCTGAGCCAATGGGAGGAGCTCGAGGTCGAGGTGGAGGGCGGCGGGTCCGCAAACTCCACGCGCAGGGTGAAGGGGCGCAGCGGGCGGCTCGCCAACAGGGTCCGAACGCTGCGACGCGCGGTGGAGATGCGCCGAGAGGCGCAGGGGGACGACGCGGGCAACATCGCGGTGACGTCGAGATCGGCGAGGCAAGCCGCTCGCCGAGCTCGAAAGATCGGAGGAGGCGGGGGAGGAGGCGGGGGGAAGCGCGGCGGCATCGCGGACAAGCGCGAGCGAGAGGAGTTAGTCGTCGCCCTCGCCGCGGAGGTTGCCGCGCAGGTCTCCGCCGCGGAGCTCGCCAAGGGCAGGAAAGGCTCGGTGCTCGTGTTCCTCCCGGGCTGGGACGAGATCAAGGAGGCGATGAAGACGCTCGAGTCGTTGCCCGCGGAGCAGTACGACTCGCTTCGGGTGATTCCCCTGCACTCGCAGGTGCCCCAGGAAGAGCAGCAGCTGGTGTTCAACCCGGCGCCCGAGGGCAAGATCAAGGTGATCCTCGCCACCAACATCGCCGAGTCGTCCGTCACCATCGACGACGTCCTCGCCGTCGTCGACAGCGGCTTGGTCAGGGAGATGAACTACAACCCAGAATCGGCGATGAGCACCATGGGCACGGTGTCCACGTCCAGGGCGTCCGCGACGCAGCGCACCGGCCGCGCCGGCCGCGTCGCCCCGGGAGTATGCTACAGGCTCTACTCCAGGGCGATGTTCGAGGCGATGCCCGAGCGACCGACGCCGGAGATTCAACGAACCGCGCTGGAGGCGACGTGCCTGCAGACGTGCTCGATGACCAACTCTGGGGTCCAGGCGTTCCTGGCGGAGGCCATGGATCCACCCGCCGAGGAGACGGTGACGCTGGCGATGGAGCGGTTGAAGACGCTGGGCGCCATCGCGGAGGTGGACGGATCGATTCTCGAGAGGGCCAGGCGCCGGGCGGAGGCGGAGGAAAACGCCGACCTCGCCGATTCCGCCGACTCCTCCTCTGTATCGTCGGTGGAACCCTCCTCGGGCGTCAAGGAGGTGCTCACCCCGCTGGGCAGCCTGCTCTCGCAACTTCCGCTCGATCCCGCCACCGGTCGCATGCTCATCATGGGGGTCGTCACGCAGTGCCTCGATCCCGTGCTGACCGCCGCGGCCTGCATGTCCTCCAGGGATCCCTTCATCGTCCCCACCGGGATGCGCGACGAGGCGCAGCGCGCGCGGCGGTCGTTCAGCGAACGATCCGACCACCTCGCGGTCCTGAGGGCGTACGCGGAGTGGCGCGCCGTGCTCGCCGAGGAGGGTTTCGACAGCGCCTGCCAGTGGGCGCGAGATAACTTTTTATCGATCCAGGGCTTGCAGAACCTGACGTCGCTCCGGTCGCAGCTCCTGGACGAGCTCGTGCGCACCGGGCTCGTGCGGAGGGACGATCTCGGGTACGACAGACGGAACAAGGAGCTGCGGGGCGACGCCGCCGTGAACAGACACGCGGGTAACGAACCGCTCACGCTGGCGGTGCTCACGACGGGCCTGCCGGGCAATCTCGCCAGCCGCCGATCGATGGCGCACTTCGGAGTCATGCGCACGCGTTTAGAGGAAAACGCGGGGCTACACCCAGCGTCCGTCTCGTTCGCCAGGGCGCCGCCCAAACGTCGCAGCGAGCTCGCCGCGCTGCCGCAGTGGTTCCTCTATCGCGAGATGGTGTTGTCGTCGCAGGTGTTCCTGAGGGACTGCAGCGCGGTGAGCCCCGAGCAGCTCGTGCTGTTCGGGGGCACGAAGATGGCCCCGCCGCCCGAGGTGGCGTTCGGTGCCCCGGTTCCCGCGCCGGTTCCCGACGGTGTCCCGGCCGAGTCTTCTTCGGATCAATCACCGTCGGATCAATCGGCGTCGGCCCAATCGTCGACGGCCTCGCTCAGCCTCGCGAACGAACCCATCGGAGCGGCGGTGCTCGACGATTGGATCCTGGTTCGATCGACGTGCGCTGACACCAGCGAGCTGCTCGTGGACGTCAGGCGCGAGCTTCACGCGGCGCTGGCGCACAAGGCGATGGCGCCGCGGCGAGAACTCGGCGCGTCGCAGTTGGCGCTCGTCGACGCCGTCGCCGCGACGCTTCACATCGTCGATAATCGCGACGCCGGCGCGCTCGCGTCGTTACGACGCCGCGAGGCACCGCGCAGGGACGGCGGCGGGTTCGAGAGGGACGGCGGCGGATTCAGGGATTCCTTCGAGGGTGGGGAGAGGAGTCGCGATTCGCGAGGCTTCGGATTCGCGAGGCGAGGTTCGAGGGGAGGCGCGGGCGGTCGCGGCCGGCCGGGTTTCGGCGATAACAGGAGGAACAGGGGCGGGCTGAGGCGCGACGGGGACGGGAACTTCGTCAGGGAGTTCGGGTCGTCGTCGGGGAGGGGCGGCGGTGATTAGTGTTGTGAGTAAGACTGCTGGTCGTCTAACTCTTAAAATCTTTTAAAAAACCTTGGAAATCTTAACTATTTGCATGTACTCCGATATGTCGAAATAATGACGTGGAGAGATCTTTTCTCTGATGAGCTGGAAATTCCTTTAAAAAAACCTTGGAAATCTTCACTATTTGCATGTACTCCGACATGTCGAAATAATGACGTGGAGAGATCTTTTCTCTGATGAGCTGGAAATATCGGATCTCCTTTCGGCCCGATTTTGTGAGGCCCATTTTGGTGTCTGACGGAAATAGACGGAGTTTCAGTGTGAGCCCCAACTTCCAAAACTCCCGGCGAAAGCCACACACCATCAGGCTGACAACAATACCAGATGATGACATCCAGCCAGTTTAGTGTTTGAGTTTCAGTGGCGTCGAGTTACTTGTATTTCCAAGTCAAGTTGAGTCGATTGAGGGGCGCAGGCGGAAAGGACTCGGCACAGACGACGCGCGCGTGCGGGCGTTTGAGGAGCCGCAGAGCTCATTCGACCCGTCATATCCCTTCATCGGAAACGTGGACGGCCAACCGCGGCGCGTGAACCCGCCCGTGCCCCCGGCGCCGCGCCGATCGTCACGCGAAACTCGCGGGGGTCGGAGGTGAGGATTCGACAGATTCGACACGACCCCCTCTTTTGGGCTCTGAGCGCGCGAAAGGACGCGTCGGTCGGGCCTGCAGCAGCTCGTCGCGCGGCGAAACGAGCCGAGAGGTTCGCTCCGCTCGAGGGTCCTCGCGGGTGAACCCTCGGGGGCGTCGTTAAACGCGCATCGACCGGCCGCGCGGCGCGTCAATCGCGTCCCGCCCGTCCTTTCGCGCCAACGTGGGGAGATCGCACTGCCAGAGCGCATCTTGCGAAGTTTGACCTCTGGTCCCGGTCTTCCGCGCGCGAAACATGTGGGGTAACTTCTGCGCCGGGCGCGGCAAGAAGAACAACAAGCTCGACAAGATCCTCGGGGAGGATCCCTTCGAATCGTCCTGGGCCGAGCAGGTGTCGCTCATCAACAAGGCGATATTCCAGGCGCCCGCGCCGTCGTACTCGAAGAGGTGAGACCCGTGCACTATTTTCTCACTGAACCGCACGGTGGAAAATTGTTCCCTTTCGCGCCTTTTTTATTCCGGCGAGCGCGCCGTGCGAGGGTGCCGCGCGCGAACGGACCGATCGCGCCGCTCTCGCGCCCTCGCCCTCGGATCGTCCGCGAGGTGTCGACTATCGCGCGTGATCGCACCCGATTCCGGGCGCGAAATCGCCGCGCGCGGACGCGCGAGCCGCCCAGTTCCCATCACACCCCGACCGCCCCACACCTCTCGATCCGGGCTCTCGCCGTGACACACGGCGAGAAAAAAAGAACTTCTTCTGAGGATGCGCTCCCCCCCCCCTCTCCCCGTCGTCCTCGCAGCGTGCACCCGTGGTCGCCCGCCGACTGCGTCTACCTGGACAGCATGAGCGGGTACCACTTTCCCGCCGTCATGGTCCGGTGCAAGCGCGCCCCCGCGACGCGCGCCATCCTCCACTGCCACGCCAACGCGTGCGACGTGGGCCACATCTACGAGCTGTGCCAACGAGACGCCGAGTGCTGGCAGGCGAACGTGCTCCTCGTGGAGTACCCCGGGTACGGGACCTCCCCGGGGGTGTCGTACGAGCGGAGCGTGGACAGGCACGTGATGTGCGCGTACGAGTACCTCGTCAGCGATCTGGGGTACAAGCCCGAGTCCGTGGTGCTCTTCGGGCGGAGCCTCGGGAGCGGTCCCGTGTGCAGGCTCGCCGCGCGGTTGCAAGACGAGGGCGAGCGCGTGGGCGGCGTCATCCTCCACTCGCCGTTCATATCCGTCAGGGAGGTTGGGATCTCGCTGTTGGGGCAGGTGGCGAACATCATCAGCGATCGGTGGGACAACAGGGCGCCGCTGAGCATCCTGCGGTCCAAGGTGCTCATCATCCACGGAGCGTCGGATGAGGTTGTCCCGTTTCGACACGCCGAGGTGCTCCGCGACGTTCGCAAGTCCAACGGCTTGCCGTGCGTATTCTTCCCCACGCAGGGCACGCACAACTACTTCAGCTACTACCGCGATTATCTACAACCGGTGGAGAACTTCCTCGCCACCCTGGACACCAACCGGGGCCCCGCGTCCACGCCCAAGCCGCTGCCGCCGCTGCCCGACCCGCTGCCGCACGCCAAGTTTTCTCGCGCGCAGGTGAGGGAGATTACGGATCGGCGGAGACGGGTCGCGGAACGCCAGGAGCAGGAACGCGCGAGACGCGCGGAAATGGGGGCGGCGAGCGCGTCGTCTCTGTCGAGGGACGTCGCGGGGCTGATGCGCGGCGACTCGGACGACGGCGACGAGGGCGCGGGAGGAGGAGGCGTACCGGGAGGAGGGCCCGCGTCGAGGAGGGAGAGCCGACGATCGCCGAATTCGACTCTGGAGTCGGCGCAGGCTCTGGACGGCGGCGCGGGCGGCGTGAACGGCGCGGGGTACTCCGACGAGGACGCGCCGGTGAAGTGGAGCAAGAAGTCCGGCGACGGCGTGGGCGCGAGACGGACCAAGGGCGCCATGGCGGGCGCCATCGGGGGCGGCGCAATGGACGGGGGAACGCCGCGGGGGCCGAATTACGTGCCGGGTGGCGCATCTCCCGTCGCGTTCATGTCGCCGGGGCGGCCGTCGATCGTGCCGGCGTCGCCGAGCCGCAGGAGCACCCGGTCGCTCGGATGACGGGGACGACGGCGGGTGAGGACCGCCGCCGCCGCTCGCCGTGCGCGAAACGCTGTACGATGTATAAACGAAGAGGGTGAAATCCAAGTCTCAGTTTACGAAGAAACAAAACTCTTCTCGACGCCGAGACGGACGCTCGCCCCGTCTCTCTCTCCCCTAAGATGAGATCACGCGATGAGTCTGAGGAGCTTGCCGGAGAGCTCGAAAGACTTGCCGGTCTCCTCCAGGCACCGGTCCTTCTCCTCCCGGCTCCACTTCTCCGCCGCTTCGTTCAGCTTCGCCTTGGTTCGCGTCATCATCGCGTCCAAACCGCCGGGCTTGTCCCACCGGTAAAAGTGGAGCTCCTTGCCGTCGAGGATCATCTCGCTCACCTTGCGGCCGATCATGCGCCCGCCCGCGCTGTGCGCGAAATACACGTTGTAAAAGTGGCAGATGAACTCGGGCGGCGACGTCTTCGAGATGTCGCGAAGGAAGTCGGCGTACTCCGCGCCCGGGCCGTCGGCGTCCGGCGCTTCCAAGTCGTACGTCGAGCAGAACCACTCGATGTCCTTGGCGAGTCCCTCCGCGCGCTCCAGGCCGGTGTCGACGAAGTCTCCGTACATCGGGGACGCGCCCGACGCGACGATGGCCTCCATGGCCTCGTAAACCGCCTTGGACTCGACGAGAAACCTGAGGTAGCCCTCCTTCGTGGGCTGCCACTGCGCCATCGGCTTGGCCTCCTTCGCGGGTTCCGCCTTTCCCTCCTTGGGCGCCTGCTCGCGCGTGTGCATCCTCATGGCGACGAAGCGCATCTCCTCGACGAAGCCCTTCTTCTCTCCGGGGCGACGATCGCCCATCCCCGCGCCGTGGCCGTGGCCGTGCGCGGTAGCCGCGCCGCCGCCGCTCGCCGCCGACTCGCCGTGGCCGTGGCCCATCTGCGCCCTAATCGACGTCGTCGAGTGCCTGGACGCGGCGGGCGACGCGGCGCCGCGCTTGGCGCCGGTCTTGGTGGGGACGCGGCGTGCGGTGAGCGCCGCCACAGAACTGAGGCACGCGTGCGAGGCGGACATCCTCTCCGTGTTTCGACGGGTCTCGTGGGGGGACTCGGAAGTGCGGAACGCGTCCGATGAGGGTTCAAGATAACACACTGGAGCAGCTCGGGAAAACTCGCAGTCGACGTCACTCGGAGGGAGCAGCAGCGTGTTTGTCGTTTGGCCTGAAGGTCCGACCATCGCTCGAGCGCGATGAAACCGACCAATTTCCTTTCCTCGAGCGGCTGTGTCCGGCCGGGTGGAATTCCGAAACCGTAAAACAACGGTCTGTGGTCAAACGGAGATTGCCGGGATCCCGCCAAAATTTAAACCGCGAAACAGGAGTTCTCGCGAGCCGAGTTGTCCTCCTCTCGATGGGTCAATCGGATTCTGGCTGAGTTGTGTCCAGGAAACATCGGCCACATCGAAAAGGGGCTTTGAAATCTTCCAATAATCGAGCGTCATCTGATTTTGGATGAAATTCAAATTTTGGCGCCAATTGCGGTTGCGCTTTTCGATCTAAACTTTTTGATTGGGTGCGCTTTTCACGATACGCTTTGTCCGACGCTCCGAATTTTATATGGTGATTTTGAACCCCAAATAAACCGTCGCGTGTGACAGACGACTTTTCCGAAACGAATCCCCGAGATATTTTTTCTTTTACGAAATATCTTGTTCTTTTTCCGAGACGGGTCGGTCGACACACACCAAGGAATCTCGGAGTTGACCCCGTGACCACGTCGCCCGAGGTTTCCGCCAATCGTCGCGTCAGAAAACGACGCCGGGGCGGGTCGATCGGGCACGATGGCCGACGTCGACGCCGCTTTGGCGTTTCTAGCTCCCGATGAAACCGGTGCGTATCCATCGCGTCCGATCGAACGCGCGTGCCCTGACGCGCCGGCTCGCGCAACTCTCGGCTCGGAGCTCGCCTCAGATTTTTTCAAAGATTTGAACGCCGACGGTACCCGCGCGTCGCCCGTTCCGTCCGCGCTGACCCGTGCGTATCTTCCCGCGCAGGCGCGGCGCTGCTCGCCAGGGTGCTGACAGATCCCATGCTGACGGGGATTCCCTTCGTGGACGCGCACGGCGCGCTGCGGCCCGGCCAACTGCTCGAGGTCTGCGGCGTCGGCGGCAGCGGCAAGACGGAGATCCTCATGCAGGCGGCGGTTCACGCGGTGATGCCGAGGAAACGCGGCGGCGTTGCGTTCGGAGGATGCGAGGCGTCCGTTCTGCTCATCGATCTCGACGGCAAGTTCGACACCCTGCGGCTCATCAAGATCCTGACCGCGAAGATTCGCGAGACCGTCGACGACGCCTCCGCTCGCGCGCACGGCGCCTCTGCGTCGTCGACGAATGCAGATCATCATCGTCGTCAACACGGCGCGAGCCATCACCATCACCCGTTCCCGGGGTTTCACCCGTCGTCGTCGCAACGGGAACGGCGCCTCGACGACGCACGCGGATGGGATCACCCGTACGGCCACGACGAGGGCCCGCCCCCTTGGTCCGACGCCGACCGATCCGCCCTGCGCGACAGGGTGTACGCGGAGTGCATGGGAAGATTCCAGACGCTCCGGTGCCACTGCTCGCTGGATTTTTTAAAGTCGCTCGCCGTCGCGGAGAGAGTGTTCGCCGAGCGGGAGCGCGCGGCGAGGGAAAACGAGCTCACGCCGACGCCCACCCCGCCCGAGGACACGACCCTGCCTGGAGGGCGAGGAGTCGCTTCCGGGGCGGCGGCTTCCGGGGCGGGCTCCATCGCGGGCGGCCGTCGCAGGCTGCTGCTCATCGACAACGTCGCGGCGTTTTACTGGCTGGACCGGGCGAGCCGAGCCGAGCACGGCGCGCCGCTGAGCCTGCGCGCGGTGCACCACGCGTCCGCGGCGCGGTTGATGGAGCTCAGCCGACGGTGCAGGGCCCCGATCATCGTGACCAAGGCGACGACGTCTTCGGAGTCGTCGAGCGCGGGCGCCGGCGACCGGGCTCACCAGTCGGGATTCGCGCAACGCGATTCTTCGCGCGGATTCGCCGGCGGTCGAGCCCGCCCGCCCGCTGAACGCGCGAGGGAGCACAGGGACTTCCTCCCGCAGCAGTGGACGAGCGCGGTGACGCAGCGGTTGGTGCTCGACGTGGAGCGAACGGTCCCGGGTTCGGTTTCGGGGATGGGCGGCGACGCGGTCGGCGGGGGCGGGGGCGGGGGCGGGCGGCGACCGGTTCCCTCGAGCCGGTTCGAGGGCGCGGGGGGATACGGCGTGGCCTTCGCGGCGCGGTGGGAGCTGCCGCGCGGGCGGCCCGGGGCGCGGTACGTCGTCGGCGATCGCGGGATTCAGTGCCGAGGCTGACGGGCGGATCATTAGATTGGTCGGATCAGAGAGTAGTCGGCGAACGATTCGTTCAAAAGTAAGATACGATTACAACAGTCGAGCCGGGGCGTCCTTACTCGCCGCGACTCGTCGGTGAAACTTGCGTGTTCGATCGACCTCCTTCGGTCGATCCCCAAAGAGACGAGCGAGCCGAGAGGTCGCGCGTCGCCCACGCGGCGACGAATCCTTCGTCGCCCGCTTCGACGCGCGAGTTTCTCATCTCTCGGCGCTCCCTCCTCACCCTCTTCACCCCCTCCTCGTGTCCCAGAAAAAGAAACTCAAAATCGCCGCCGCCGCCACACCCACTCACCCACAAACCGTCGCCACCCGCGCCGCCGCCGCGTGATACGCGACACGCGGCGCCGGTGGCTTCCCAATCATACGGCGATTCGATTCGAACTTCTCCGCGTCCCTCGCGTTCCTCCGTTCCGATCACTTCTCAGCAGTACACCGCCGTCCCCATGGACGATTCCATCGGCTCGTCGAAAAACCCAGACGCGTCCAGCGGTCCCGTGGGGGAGGGCGTGAGAAACTCTCGCCCGTCTTTGCCCCCGTCGCAGAGCACGCCGTCGTCCATGTCGCCGCCGTGCACCTGAATACTCCCCGGCATCGCGGTGATGACGGTGCCGACGTCGCACGCCCCGGCCATCTCGTAACCCATCCCCCCGCCCGGCTGCGGCGCGCGGGGCATCGCCTCCTTGTACAGCGCGAGGATCTTGGACATGATGGGGCCGAGCTCGTCGCTCTGGTAGCCGGCGGCGACGGCGAGCTCGTTGGGCCACACGGGGTAGATGTTCAGCTGCAGCCGTCCGGTGGCGATGATCGCCGCGGCGAGCTTGGACGCCGTGGCGGTCGCCGCCAGGTGCGCATCCTGCAGGCAGACGCTGTGCAGGTAGCAGCACAGCTTCTGGAGCTGCGCGGCGCACTGATGCGTCCAGCTCCGATCGCCGACGTCGTCGTGGGGAAACGTGCCTCCGTCGGTGACGGCGAACACGGACTCGAGGAAATGCGCGGACACCACCGTCGCGAGATCCCATTCGAGCTCTATGAGCACTGCGGAGAGTTAGCGCGGGGGTATCGTGGGTCAGTACGGACGTCAGTCGAGCGCTCGCGTCGTCGGCGTCCGCGGCGGAGTAAGTTTGATTGTTTGAAACGAGCGATGCGGTTAGGGGCCCGAGGGCTTCGCCGGGTCGGAGGGACGTCGCACGCACCCGCGAGCTCCATTTTCTTGATGATCTCGCAGCTGTACACGTTGCTGGCACATTTGCGAAGCTTGGGGAGGGACGGAACGTCCTGCTCGACCTCCTCGTATTTGACTGCGGTCGCGGGGCAGAGAGGCGGGGTTTGTCAGGGAACAGATGCTCACACAAGACGACTTTTTTTTTTTGGGAATCGGGAGGCGGGAGGCGACGCGTAATCGCGCCGCCTGGTCGAGGAGATCGAGCGATCGAGCAAAAGGGGCGACGTGCATCGGTAGATCGTGAGTGGATCTGCCGGTTGGCGCGCCGCCGCCGGATCGATCGCGCCACTGCATCGATGGCGGCGCCGCCAAAGCCCGCGACCCTTTGGCGTCGAAAAGTCGGCCCAGTGAACCAACCGGGAGAACGTGGGGAGAAAAAATTGTTCCGGCCGGACACCTACCGGCAACCTCCAGGCAGCACATCGCCACCAGCTGGAGGGAGGTCTTCGGGACGTTAACCTTGCTCAGCACGCGATCCTGCGGCGGGTTAGAGGCGATGGATCGTCAGTTTGGTGAGTTCAGAGGCGTTCGGGGGCGTCGAGGGCACAAAACCGGGGTCGCGCGCGCCGCGAGCGCGGTAGAACGGGTCGAGGGTCGGGCCGGGATCTTAAAAAAGAGGAGCTCACCATGTACTGCACCGCGAGGTCCGCGGTGGTGGGGCCGAACCCGAAGTCAGCGCACACCTCGAGTATCCACTCGATGAGCGTGGTGCGGTACTTCATGTGCCGCGCGGTGTTGGGGTCGAGCCTCCATCGCTGCTTGGTCCGCTCGCGCTCCCGCAGGGTCTCGAGCACCTCGCACCAGACGTTGCACGGCGTCGCCGAGGCGGGGTTGCAGTCGCCGAATCGCTCGCAGAGCTCGGCGAGAGTGGTTCCCCGGAAGGGCGACCGCAGCGCCGGTCGTCGCTCCGCGGCGAGCTTGGCGGCCTGCGCCTCGTTGAGCTCGCGCTGCCTCGCGCCGAAGCCGGTGGCATCGGGCAACGTCTCGTTGTCGCTGATGAAGAGATCGTCGTCGCTGAGCGCGTCCGTCTCGAGCCAGTCCGCCGAACCCGCGGGTTCTGGCCGGACATCGTACAAAGACCCGCACTCCATGGCGGTCGCGGTGCTCGGGGCTTGGGAGTCCTCGTCCGGTCGGATCGGGCGAAACCCGAAATCGACCGCGCCGAACATGTTGGCCATGGTGTTGTCGAACGTCGCCGAGCGGTGCGTCACCGTCGGAGGCGGCGCGCGTCTCGGGAGTCGCGCGTTTACGGAGCTGGGTCACCCCTCCTCGTCTCCTCTCTCGAGCGGAGAGCGGAGAGTGTTGTTTTTTCCCGGTGCAGAGGGTCGCGCCGTGAGTCGCGCCGCTGCGATCGCCGCGCGCGTGCTTCCCTGCGTGCGCGTGCGCGGGTGCGTGGATCGGGTCTCGGAGATGCTTCCCCTATCGCCGAACTCGATTTTCGCTGCGTCTCCCGCCCGCGTGTGCTTCCCAATGGCGAGTCCTCTCCCGATCGCACCGAGTTGGGCGTGAAAGTGAAGTTTCGGCCCGAAAGTTCCTCCCGCGCGAGCGTGTTACTTTTTTTAGTCTGTCTATTTTTCGTCGTCTCGCCAAGCCCCTCTCCGACAGCGAAGGCAGTGCGGGAAAAAATTCGGCCCGGAAGATCGAACCGGCAGTGAACCTCGAACAACAACCAGGGAAAAAAATTGACACTGATTTCCCGGGAGTCGGACTCGTCGGGCCATCTCGCCACTTCACCGCTGTGACCACGAGAAACGGCGAGCACATCGCCACATCGGGGGTTTATTGACCCCAGCTGGGAGGCAGCTTTTCTCTCGGCCAATGATCTTGGTTTTTAACCCAACGAAAGGACGGGAAAGGGCGACTGCAAAATTTCGGCCCCACCCTGGCAGATGCGAGGAGATTCGGACGATGACAAATAGCGGGCGACGGTTCGTTGACCGTCCGTATCACCGAATCGATGAATGAGATTCGACCTCGTTCTGCCAGACAGTACTCTAAGAAAAACCCGTGGTTCAATCAATCAGATGGACCAGATTATCGTGTGCGATGTTGAACCCGCAAATACCGAATTTTTATGGTAATTAGATTCATCGCACTGTTTGTTCGTGCAGTCCGGCGAAAATTGGGATATTTTGAATTTCCCGCCAGGTTGGCATGGATATTAACTCTGCTGACATGGGAATGACGTAAGGTGAATCTCGCCGTGATTCGATGGGGCGATATTTTTCACTGACCGGAAAAGCGCCGGTGAAAAGTAGTTTCGATCGAGATTCGGATGAGGCCATCGGTAAAAAGCGCCGATCGAGTTCATCGAAAGTGCGCGTGGCACCGTCGGGATCTCTCGTTCGACAACCCAACAATCGACGGTTCTCGCCTGCCCCGCTGCCTTTCCGCGTCGCTTCGCGAAAAAACGGGAGGCTGTGATTCGAGGAAGAGGGTTTCGGTCAACCGACCGCTCTCACACTTTACTTTGGCTATCCGTCGCATCCACGGATAAAAAACGCTACTATCCGCCGCGCGCCCGCGAGCGTCGACGGATACTCGTCACTCCTCCCGAGGCTTGGGTGTTTCACCGGCCGACGCTCCCGACTAATAACGGACCGCGGCCTCTCCGGAGCGGAGCGACGCGGTGCGAGGCCATGCGGGCGGCGGCGATGCGCTGCTGCGCGTCGAAGCGCTCGACGAGTACGAGGAGCGAGGCGGGAGCCCCGGAAACTCCTCGCGCGTCTCCGGACGAGGGCGTCGCGGCGGCGATACCCGCGGTGAAGGAGACGAGTCATCATCAATCGATTCGCATCGTCGACTCCGACGACGAGCCCGCGGGGTGGCCGTCGACGGATCCGTGCACGTCCGACGACGGCGCCGCGCGAACGTCCACGAGCGCGTTCGCGGAGGGATGCGTCGCGGTCGACGCGCGGGAGGTGGCGCGTTCCATCGCCGCCGAGCTGCTCACGAAGCGCGCGCACGATCGGCGCGACGTCTTCAGCGTCCGGCGCTCGGGCACCGACGCGTCGTCCGCGCTCGTCTCCCACGACGACTTCGACTTCGACCCGGAGGTCGGGATGCATCGCGCGGAGTCCGGCGGCGATACCGTCACCGAACCGGACGAGACGACGTCCCTGCTCGAGAGCGTCTCGTGGGTTCCCACGCATCGCGCGGGGAGCACCAGAGAGTTCGGAGTCAACACCGACGACGACGACGCGTGTAAACGACGACGCGCGGTGACGCCCTGGACGGCGGTGCTGTTGACCGCGTGCGCCGTCGTCGGGTGCGCGCTCTACGCCCTGGACCCGATGAACGTCGCGGGCGCTCTCGCCGGACGCGGCTGGCGGGCGACGACGACCGACGCTGACCCAAACCTCGAGAGCGTCGAGAGCGCGAAACCGGCGAAAGCGGCGGGGGACGGGGCGCGCGACTCGCGTGATACTCGGGGAAGGCGCGGGAGTGAAGAGGACGGGGGCGTCGACGACAACCCCGGGAGGGACCGATTCGTGAAGGCGCTCGCGAAGGCGCTCGAGCACCCGGGTGGGCGCGAGAGCGGCGAAGTTTGGCCGAGTTCGACGAAGCGCCGAAGGGCGTCGCGTCGAGGTGGCGACGATCGCCCCGCGCGGGATTCGAACCGAGGACCCGAGGATTCAAGGATCAGGGGGCACACGACGACGAAGGAGCGCGCGTCGAGGCACGCGCCGAGTCGAACCTCGAAGAGGAGACCCGGTGACTCATCGATGACTCATCGCCCGGTGACTCATCGACCCGAGTCGCGCGAAGACGACGCGCAGAAGACGTCGGGATCGGACGCGTCCGTCGCGCTCATGGGTCGCGCGAGTGCGGCGTCGGGGGCGGTGAGTCACCGGGCACTGGCGACGAGTCACCGGGCACGGGCGACGAGTCACCGGGGGGCGAACGAGGCGCGGGTCGTCGGCGCGTGCGCGGCGAACGTTCCCGATCGCGACGCGCGTCGAGGGCGCTTCCAGTTCGAGGACGCCTCGTGCGGCGCGCGCGGGACGCGACGGATGAGTTCGGACACGTCCCGCGAGGGGTGCGCTCGGGTGGGAACTTCTCACTCTCACGTGGGAACTTCGAAGGACCGAAGGAACGAAGGAACGTCTTCGCGCGCGTCGTCGGCGGGGTGCAGGTTTTGCGTGTTGCACGGGTCGGCGCGCGAGGACGACGAGGACGGGTACGACGGGTACGACGGGGACGACTACCTGCCGATGCTGGACCCGATCGCGTGGAGCGTTCGGTACGAGGCGTGCCCGCGGGACGTATGCGTCACGCGCGGTCTTCGCGCCGCGCTGTGCGACCCGGACTGACGGAAAAGTAAACTAGAATTCTGAGAGTCGAAGCGCGATCGAGACGAGTTATTCTTCCGCCTCTGTACGTACACGCGCGCGCGGAAGGGACTCACGCGCGGCTGCGCATCATCGCTACCAGCGTCGCCGCGCTCGGCCCGTTCTTCTTCCGGGCAAACGTATCGGACATCGTCCGCTCGTCCGGGTATCTCGAGACCCTGCGATATTCCACGGTGATCTTCGAAGGCGCCGTCTGCTCCCACGTCATGGACCCGTCCCCGAACTTGTCGAAGGCGTACGTGGTGACGACAGATATGCACCGGCTATCGCCAGCCTGGCCGATGCCCTCGTACGTCACCGTTCGTCGTCCCGACGCGTCGCTCGCGTGACCCACCGCCTTGTAGTGCATGTGATGGAAGCTGTGTGGCCCGAGGGCGGTTTCTTTACCCGCGAGTCCGTCGTCGGAATAGGCGCCCGTGCTGGCGACATGCGTGCCGACGCACCAGCAAAACACGACGTCAGTCTCGATGTCTGACGTGTACGGCGCGTCGGATCCTCCCCTCGGCGCGTACGTGTTGAACCGCGAGTCGATGTCGAAGGGAAAACACGCGAACCACTTGCGCGAGGGACCGGTCTCCCACCGCCCGACGAACAACGGCCCGAGCTCCTCCATCTCTTCCTTCGTCGGCGGGGTGAGCGACATCCTGACGGTGTCCCAACCCCCGTCGGCGCCACGGCGCCCGGGGCTGCGCTCGAAATCCGGTGGGGGCTGGAGAGAGGCCACGCGTCCGGGGAAATGCGTCAGACGACACATTGACGCGCGAGCGTGGAGACGTTTCAGGCACAGTCAGCAGCGACGGAGGGTCCCGCGAGATCGCGCGATGGTCACCCCGGCGTCCGCGGGAGGGACGCCGCGCGAGCTGGCGCCGTTCATCAAGCGCGCGGACGAGATCCAGGCGCACAACTCGCTCATGGCCTACTACTGTGAGTGCGCCCCCGCGAGATGCGTCGTCGTCGTCGACTCGCCCGCTCAATTCGCCAACCCCTAACCGCCCGTCGCCTCACCCGGCGCCCTCTGCCACCCCGAATTTCCCACCCGTCCCCTGAACCTCCGTCCCTTCCTTCGCGAACGACCTCCCAGGTCGACTGCAGGCGGTCGAGCTGGGCATGGCCGCGCCGCCGGAGCGCCGCCCGCACCGCGTTCTCGCGAGCCTCATCGCCAATCTCGAGGCGACCAAGCCCAAGGCTGGGCTCGTCGACCCCGCCACGGACTTCGCCGTGTGCAGGCAGTTCGCGCTCTCGGTCTACGCGCGCGCGGACAGGAACGACGTCCGCGTTGGGACGTCGAACGCGCCCCCGACGCGGACCCAGGTCGAGGCGTTCAGCGCCGCGGGCACCTTCCTCGCGGCGCTCGATCAGTCCACCTTCGCGGGGCTGTGCGACGAAGACCTTCGCGCGCGGCGGGAATACGCGGAGTGGCGCGCGTGGGACCTGGCGACGGCGATGCACGCGGGACGCCAACCTTCGCCCGTCAACGGACACGGACACGGACACGGCGGCGGTTCATCTCCGAACGCGTTCACGCCGCCGCCGCCAGCCGCGCCAGCTGTGTCTGTCGAGCGGCCGACCGCGTCTGTCGAGTCTCTCGTCATCTCGCCGCCGCCGCCGCCGCCGCCGCCGGCTGTGGCGCGCTCGACCCCCGAGCCGCCTCCCTCCGCCGCGCCGTTACCGCCGCGGCCGCCGCCCCCGCCCGGTCACCGGTCGCCCGCCATGGAACCCAGGGAGTCGCCGCGGTCGTCGGAGGATCCGCGGTGGGAGCCGCAGTGGGGCAACTCGGGAGCGCCGCACGAGGAAAACGACAGGGTGTTGTACCGGGAGAGGGAGGGCGGATACAAGCTCGCGAGGGTTCTGAAGGTGGACACCAGCGTCGATCCGCCGGGATACGTGGTGGAGGTTGACGGGGCGGAGCGCAGCACGGAGGCGGGGAGGCTGGCGCCCGCGCCCAAGCCGCGGCGGCGAAGCGACGGCGGAAAGAACCGCGACGGGGTTGGTTCGGGATCGATCGGTGCAAGCGGGAACGGGAGCGACAGCGACGGGTGCGTGGACGCGTCCGCCGCGTTCGCGCCGCCGTCGCGTTCGGGGTGCCGAGGGGGTGCCGAGGGGGTGCCGAGCGACACGTACGTCCCGAGCGGGAGTGACATGGCGCTCGCGCACGAGTTGGCGATGGAGGCGGCGCAGTGTCTGGATCCGAGCCGCGGGGACCACGAGGGCGCGAGGGAGTTTTTGAGACGAGCCTCGGACGCCCTGGATGGACGGCGTTGAAGACGAGGGCGCGCAAAGAATGTTGGGGTCGTCACGGATGGAGGGGCGAGCGCGGGCGCGATGTCATCCTTCGTTTTCGTACTATAGCGCGTATTATTGAAGATGCGAGACCGCTCGCCGTCCCCGCGATTTTACTGCTACAAGAAACCCCTCGTCAACCAGCCCGACCCGCGCGCTTCGACGCGAGTCCGATCCAACCTGATCCGACCCGATCAGAGGTAAAAATCCTTCTGCCTGGACTGGCCGCCCACCTCTTTCAGCTTCTTGAGAATCTTGGAGAAGTACTCCTCCAGGTACTCCTCCAGGCTCGTCGTCTCGGAGACGTCCATGCCCAGGATCTCGTACGTCTCCTCCATCGGGGCGTCGAACTTGACCCCAGACGCGAGTACCTCCGCGAACGCCAGCCTGTCCGACGCGGGAGCCGTCCACTGGAAGAACCTCGTGAGCGCCCTGGTCGCCTTGAGCATCAAGACCGGCACCTTGTTCACCTTGGCCTGCGCGCCGCCGAGCTTCTCGCAGAGCGCGATGACCTCTCGCACGGAGTAGCTCTTGGGCCCAGCGAGGGTCATGACCTTGTTGGCGGCCTCGTCGCGCCTGCACGCCGCGAGCGTCATCTTGGCGACGTCCTGGGTGTCGAGGTAGGCGGTGCGAGTGTCGTCGTCGGTGCCCCACAGCGGCTGCTCCTCGAGCACCGGGACGGCGTAGCCGCTGATGAGCGGCTGCATGAAGCCGCACAGGCGGAGGACGGTGTAGTTCATGCCGGAGACTTTGAGATACTCCTCGACCGCGGACTTCATCTTCATCAGCGGCACCTCCTGGTGCTGGTCGCACTTGTCGATGGAGTAGAACACGTAGCGCTGGATGCCCATGGACGCGGCGGTTTGGATGCACGCAACCTTGGCCTTCCAGTCGATGGCGTAGGTGTCCTCCTCCGGGCGAGCGGTGGATGCGTCGACGACGGTGTGGATGCCGACGAAGGCGGCGGGGAGGGTCTCGGGCTTGGTGAGATCGCCGGAGACGGTGGTGGCGCCCCAATCGCGGAGGAAATCCGCGGGGTTCTGCCGAGGGCGCACCAGGCAACGAACGTCGTAGCCCTCGTCGAGCGCGCGCCTGACCACCTGACGGCCGAGGGTTCCCGTCGCTCCGATGACGAGCATGGACGTCTTGCGCACGGGGGTGCCGCCGGTGGCGACCGCGGACGGGGCCTCGGCGTCCTCCGCGACGCATCGCAGGGGCGCGCGCGCGCGGGAGGCGCGACGCGAGGCGCGGGTCGCGACGGGCACGGCGTGGGCGCTCCTTGCGGAGAGAGTGGCACCGGTGGCGGCCATTTGTTTCCGATCGAGGAAAGCGCGCGCGGCTCTCCGGTCCTTACGACGTGTGGGCGAGGCGCGGTGTCCGGAAGACTCCGACGGGGCGGTTCGGACTCTTCGCGAGGCGACCTGGGGGGGCGGGGCGACCTGGGGACGCTCGAGCCGGGGCGCGTGTGTGACCGCCACCGCCCGTCGATTGGTTCAAGATAAAGGAAAACTGGAAAAAGCGGGGCTCGAGAGGCTCGCGTGGCGCGTCCCGTCGACGTGGCTCGCCCTCGTGCCGTCCGAGGTTTCGTGCCAGGCCACCAGTCTGTGTTATGTCATGTGTACGAAGGGGCAGTCTGGAATTTCCGTTTTTCCGCGAACCGGGAATCCCCAGTCTTCACAGTCTGGACTCGACGCGCGCCTCGCAATCGGTCCGCGGACCAAAAATCGCGGACCTGGCGGACCTGGCGGACCTGGCGGACCGAGTGAAAGGAAGCCCGGGGAAGAGTTGAGACTTTTTGAAGGACTTTGAAGGCACCGCCGGAAAGTAAAGTCTATCTCGCATTTGGCGGCGAAGCGTGCGTCCGCGGTTGTCGTCGATACCTCGGTGCGTGTCGACGTCGCGCGCGAACATGCGCCCGGTGTCACTCGCGACCATGACGCGCTCGGTGTCGAGCGCGCGCCTCGGGTCGACCCCCTCGTCGACGACGCCGCGCCGGGCGACGACGTCGCGGCGTCGCCCGGCGCCGCTCCGCCAGCCGCTGAGGGTCACTTCCGTCGCGTCGGAGGAGCGACCGGCGCCCGCGACCGACCGCCGCGACCGAGCCCCGCCGCCTCCCGACGCCTACGTGCCGCCGTCCGTGACCCTCACGCGCGGCCAACTCGTGCGCAAGGACGTGGTCACGCGCACGACCGGCGTGCGCCTGGGCACCGCGACGAATCTGTGGGTGGACGTCGACGAGTGGGAGGTTGTCGCGCTCGACGTGCGGCCGTACGTGCGCGGCGCGCTGCTCAACGGCGTCGGCGGCGGCGCCGTCGACCACGTTCTCATGTCTTCGCTGCGCCAGGTGGGAGACGTCATCCTCGTGCACGACGAATCCGCCGTGGAGCGAAGGTGGTCGTCGTACGGCCTGAGCACCGTCGTGGGATGCGACGTCGTCACCGAACGAGGCACGTACATCGGGAGGGTGCGCGACTACGAGTTCGACCCCGACGACGGCTTGGTCCAACGAATCGTCGTGGACGCCCTCGGGCTACCCATCGTCCCCGAGGGCGTCGTCAGCACCTACGCGGTGGACGTCGGCGAGATCCTCAGCGTGGGCATGGACAGGATCATCTTGGCCGAGGGCGCGGAATCGCGCGTGGAGCAGCTCAGCGCCAGCCTGCTCCAGAGGCTGCAGCTCACCGCGCCGCCGTGGGAGGACGACCTCGCGACGTACGCGGACTACTACGAGGCGGACGTGCGCGCGAGGCAGCAGGCGGAGTGGGAGCGGCAGCAGGCGTGGGCGCAGCAGGGGTATCAGCAGCGGGGGTATCAGCAGCAGGCGAGATATAATCCGACTCCGAGGACCTACTCCGAGGACTACTACTCCGCGCCGCCGCCGCCGGCGGCGGGGATACCGCTGGTGCGCCCCAACCAGCCGTACGAGCGACGCGACGCGGACGGCGGCTACGGCGACCGCCCTCCCCAGGGAGAGCGCCGGGGCGGTGCCTCGGGCGGCGGGCGCGCCATCGGCGACTGGATGGTTCGAGACAACGAGCAGAGGGCGAATCTCGAGTACGAGTACGAGTACGCCGACGGCGGGTACGGGTACGCTTCGGAGACGAACGGACGCGGAACACGCGGGGATACGAACCGTCGGGTGGAATCGCCCCCGCCGCCGCCCGCGGACGCGTGGGCGCGAGCCGCGCCGGAGCGGGGCGACGCCGGGGCGAGATCGATCTCTACGGGAGGAACGGGAGGAGGAGCGACGGCGGCGCCCCCGTCCCAACGGAAGGGCTTCGACGCCGACGAGGACATGCTGTAAAAAGATACCCACCTGATAAAAATTTCTCTCATTCATCGTCGCGCGCGCTCTGCCGATGTCGAGCGACGGACCTCGCGGAGGAGCCCGCCGCGGAGGAGCCGAGCCTCGAGAGCCGCGGATTGACGTACTCGTCCGATTCGTTCTCCGCGTTTTTGCCATCCTCCGCCGCGGCTTTGTCTTTCAAATCCGCTTTCAAATTCGTCGTCGCCGGCGCCGCGCGTCGCGTCTGCCGCGGGTTCACGTACTCCAAGTCGTACGCGGCGTCCACGTTGGAGAGATCGCCCATGTCCCACAGCGGCTCCCGCCTATGCGCCGTCGGAAGCGTCCTCGGCAAAACGACGCGAGGATCGGTACCCTCCAGACACTCGCGTTCGATCGACCCGCGGATGACGTTCTCACGCGCGTTCTCACGCGCCCCACGCCCCGCGTCGAACGCGCGCAGGTCACGCGCCGCGTCGAACGCGGCCGCGTCGAGCTCCGCGAGCGATCGGCGGATTAACGTGCGAGATTCCGCGCGGGATTCCGTCTCCGGGAGCCCCTCGTCGGGCGTATGGGCGGAATGGGCGAAACCTCGGCGGATCGTTCGCTCGAGCTCGCGCGCCCGAGATTCCGCGCCTCCACTCGATTCAGCGTCCGCGAGGCGCCTCGCGTGCGCGTCGGTGACGCGGACGAGCTTGTCCATCGCGTCGTCGAGGGACGGCGCGACGTATCTCGGCTCTCCCGGCACCCGTTCGCGCTGTATCCCCCACGGCACCGAGTGCGCCTCGTATCCATCCAAAGGCGGCTTTCCGAGGAGCGCGCGCAGCGGGCGATACTCCCACGGCGCGACCGGGTCCGCGTCGCGTGCGACGTCCCGGAGTGAGAGCCCGGGCGAAAGGAGCTCTGGGTCCTCCGGGGGTTCGGCCATCTCCTCGACCGCGGCCCAACGCTCGACGTCGTCGTCGTCGATTATTCGCGCGAGGGGCGGCGGCGCGGGCGGCGGGAACGCACCCGGGTCGCCCGCGCCGCGGACGACCAGCGCGCCGCATCCCACGACGCCCGGTATCTTCCCCGGCGCGCCCGCGTCCACCAACGAGGCGTGCAGAGTCCTGAGCGCGGACCACCTGTCGCCCCCCCCCGACGACGATTTTTTCCCTCGCGGGTCCTCGAGCTCGAGCTCGAAGTGAGCGACGAAGCATTTTCTAAACCGATCGGCGTCGGCGAGTCGTGGGCCGTCCCTCGAGCCGGTCGTCGCCACGTCCTCCGGCGGGATGCCCTCGCTGATCCCCACGATCCGAACCCGATCGTCGTCGTCGTCGTAACGGTCGTCGTAACGGTCGTCGTAACGGTCGTCGTAACGGTCATCTTTCCCGCGGGTCGCGAACGCGTCGCCGGCGCTTCCCCGTCTGAGCGTCACGCCGGCGGCTTCCGCGACGGCGACGCGAACGGCCGCCGTCACCGTCCGCACCGCCTTTCGGCTCACCTTTGGGCCCGCGACCGCGTCGTACGGGGTATCGACGAACGCGTACGAACCCGCGAGGACGACGCGCCGATCGCGGACGTCCTCCTCGAAATCGGCCCACAGATCGCGGTCCGGGTCCGCGGGTTTTTGTCGAGGGGAGAGGCGCGCGCGCCGGTTGGCGTCGACGCGGACCATGTCGACGCGCGCCCTGATCAGGCGTATCCTAGCCTCGGACTCGGTCTCCGGGAGAGCGGTCGATTCCTCGATCCCGGGAAACACGGGTTCAGTCTCCGCGGGCTCGATCGATTCTTCGCTCCGGTCGCTCCGGTCGCTCCGGTCTCGCGCCTCCCCGGTCTCCCCGGTCTCCCCGGCGGCTGGGGAGGACGATTCGGGGGAGGTCGCTTCCCGTTCGACGGACGCGTCTTCTGGCGCGTCCACGGCGCGAACGACGACGCGGGGCTGCTCCGGCGCGGCGGCGGGCTCCGGCGGTTCGACGGTTGACCCCCGTCGGTCGCGATCCGGGAGAAGGTGCGAGAACCACTCCTCGTCGTCGTCCCCGTCGTCGTCCTCATCGTGGCCCTCGCGTGCGTGGCCCTCGACCTCCCTCTCCTCCGCGCCCGCGCGCGACTCAGAGTCCGATCCCGCGAACGGGGAAGCTTCGGAGGGGGGCGGTGACTCACCGCCCGGTCCCCCCGGTGACTCACCGGGACCCTCGCGTGAAACTTCGCGCGCCGCCACCCGCTCCCCCTCCGGCCCTTCCCCCGCCGGACCCTCCCTCTCCGGAGACGTTTCCGGAGTCACCGGCGGTCCCACGTCGAACCCAGCCTCCGCCGCGAACTCGTTCGCCGCGAACATCGTGCAAGGGGCCGCGCGCGGCGGGGACCGAGGCGGGCTATCCGCGGGAGCCGCGTCGTCGGCAGACGCGGCTTTATCCGCCGCGGCTTTGTCGTCGACGGAGACGACGCGAGCGCCCTTGCGCTTGTTGGCCTCGGCGAGCGCCCACAGCCTGGCCGCCGCGGCGGATACGACGTCGCGTTGCCTCCTCTCGCCTTCCGAGTCGTCCGATGCGTTGTCGTTTTTGTTGTCGTCGTCTGATGCGTCGTCGTCGTCGTCGTCGATTCGTATCGCCACGGACACCCGCATCTTCTCCTCCTTCCACCGCCGCTCCTTCTCCTCGTGGTACTCCCGCTCCTTCCGCGCCCACGTTCCCTCTCTCGTCGGGGGTTTGACGGTTTGGGGCGACGGGACAATCGTCTGGACGTTGAACCGCCCCTTCACGAGGAGATCCTCGTCCGCCTCGAGCGCCGCCTTATCGCGCATGCGTCGCGCGCGAGCCCGCAGCGCCTCGTGTATCCTACGCGTCTTCTCCCTCCTCGCCTCCTCCATGAAGAGCTCCGACTCCGGGTCCAAACGAACCGACTCGCGGTCGCCGCCGGTGACGACGGGCGCGCCCGAGATCAGCTTCGGGACGGTCCGTCGAGAGCCGCGCCGATCGATCCATCGCGCCGCGGGCGACGGGGGGAGGTCGACGGCGTCCCCGTTAAAATCGCCAGCGCGAAGCTCGGTCGAGGCGAACCCGTCCACCGGGGGCAGGCCCAGCGTCGCGATGCGCCGGCGGGCGACGGCGGGAGGCTCGCTCGGCACCGACTCCGTCGCCTCCGTCGCCTCCGTCGTTTCCGTTCGGCCGGCGCCCTTGGGTTTGTTCGCCTCAATCGCGGCGACGGCGCGCGCGGCGAGGTCGTCGACGCGGCCCAGAACTTCGCCCCCGCTGAGCAGCGCGGCGAGCGTCCCTTCGTCGGGAAGCTCGAACGAATCGTCCGACCCGGCGGGACCGGCGTTCGAAGGTCCGGCGTTCGAAGGTCCACCTGGGTTCGATCCGCCGCCGCGAAGAGTTCGCACGCGGAGCCTGTGAACAAAACACGATGTCAGACGAATTGCCCATACGAAAATAAAAAATAAACTCACCTGGCGTGCGCCTCGCGAACGCGTCGCTCGCGGCGGGACACCGCCGCTTCGAAAGTTATCCTGGCGTCGTCGCCTTTTATGCCGTCGTCGCCTTTTTCGTCGTCGTCGCCGTCGTCGTTCCGCGGGTTCGTGCTCGATCGATCGGCGAGCGGGGCTGGGATCAGGTTCAGGTTGGACCCCGCGTTCGCTTTCGGCGACGACGCCGGGGATCGACCCGGGGACCTTCGGACGTCGTCCCGTAGCCCCGACGCGTCGACCCACTCGGCGACGGTCCGAGCCCTTCGGCCGCCCGGCCTCGCCGCGTGGAACGCGGCCGGTTCGACGGCGTGCGACCAACCGCCGTCCTCGCCGCCGTCGAAATGCGTCGAGACGCGCCCGAGATCGACCCGCGCCGAGTCCCCGCGCCCGTTTAGATCCCCGCGCCCGTTCAGATCCCCGCGCCCGTTCAGATCCCCGCGCCCGTTCAGATCTTCTCCCGGTTCCGCCGCGATCTTACGCAAAGAATCCCGGAGCGGGATGGTGACTCCGTCCATTCCGACGTCGTGGTCGAAGACGCCGCCGCCGTCGCCGCCTCGGGGCTTGGGGTGCGGCGGGACGTTCACCGCGTCCACCTCCATCGCGCCAGCGCCGCCGCCGCCGTTCGTTTCCTTTTCGTCGTCGTCGTCGCGATCGGTCTCGCGGCGAGCGGCGGCGCGCGTGAACAGGTCCGTCAACGCCGCCTTCATCGCCGCCCCCGCGGCTCTTCTCCTTCGTCGTCTCCTCTTCTCTTTCGGCTCTTCCCCCTTGACGATCGCCGCGAGCGCCATCTTCCACTTATTCACCGGCTTTGGGGCGTCGACGTTCGGCGCCGACGCCTCGTTCTCGCCCGGCCGTTCCGAGACGACCTCCGGGTTCCGTGGCGGTGACTCGGCACGGATCGGGGCGGGCGGCGACGACTTCCTCGTCGACGACGGCGCGTCCGTAACGGTCGTAACGGTCGGCGGAGCCTTCGCCTTCGCCCTCGCGCCCGGCTCGTCTTCGTCCCTCGCCTCTCCCGTTTCCTTCCTCGCGACGTCGCGAGCGTCGTCGTCGTCGTCGTCGTCGTTTTGCCCATTCCGCCCATACGCGTCGCCGTAGTCTCCAAAGTCCATTCCTTTGCTGGCCCATTTCTCGAGCTTCGCGCGCGCCGCCGCGCGCTCCGCCTCGCGCGCCTCCC
>Ga0181573_10001122_pt1 | contig 26831 bp, 12 predicted proteins | sample 101ome_25_FD_148643 | JGI IMG/M metagenome (GOLD analysis project Ga0181573, IMG submission 148643) | Coastal salt marsh microbial communities from the Groves Creek Marsh, Skidaway Island, Georgia - 101409BT metaG (spades assembly) | ecosystem: Environmental > Aquatic > Marine > Intertidal zone...
AGCAGTCAGTCACACGCATACATACAAAACCACCGAGCGCCGCCTCCCTCGTAATTGGGAAAACACGTCCTCATCCAAATAATCCCAATATCCAAACTGGATGTGTGGGTGTGGGTGCGCGCATGGGGGGGGTCATCGACGAGTCGTGATCGACGAAACGCATCCACGGACGGACGGACGGCGGGGCGCAGCGGGGCGACGGACGACAGACGACGCGGGACGCTCGAGCGAGCGAGCGACTACGAACGGAAGGCGAGTGGTTAACCGAGCCCGTAGGTCGTGGAGGTCGTGGACGGAGACGGAGACGCGGACGGAGGAGCGCGCGGACGGACGGTAGAGAGCGCGGACGGAGGAGCGAGCGGCGCGCGCGCGCGCACGGGAAAAGGGAGGCGCGTGGTTTTTGTGTTTGTGTTTGGTTTGGTTTCTTCGTTTTGGGTGACGACGCGAGAGGGGCGCGACGTCGTTCGGTGGTTACGCGCGGGGCGTTCGTGAACGGAGAAGACGATTAGAATCGTCGTCGTCGACGACGGGGGCGATGAGCGAACACGAGGCGCCGGAACTATGCCCGCTGTGTTGCAACGAGATGGACGCCACGGATCGAGCGTTTAAGCCGTGTCGGTGCGGGTATCAGATCTGCGCGTGGTGTTGGCATCAGTTGATGGAACTCGCGAGTAAAGACGACGCGAAAGGGAAGTGCCCGGCGTGTAGGACAGAGTACGACGAGGATTCGATATCGTTCGACGCGCCTCCGGAGGAAGAGCTCACGGCGCAGAAGTCGAAGAAGAGGGACGGGAAAGGGGTCGGGGCGGCTGCCGTCGGAACGAACGGGGCAAAGGGCGCGATCGGTGCGGCGGGAAGCGCGGGGACTTCTAGAAAACATTTGCAGAATGTTAGGGTTATTCAGCGGAACCTCGTGTACGTGGTCGGTCTCAGCTCGCGTTGCTGCAAGGAGGAGGTGCTGAGGAAGAGCGAGTTTTTTGGCAAGTATGGCGACATTCTTAAACTGCAGGTTTCCATCAATAAACAGGGCAGCTCGTCGTACGCCGGAAGGGACGCCGAGAACACTGGTAGCGCGTACGTGACGTTTTACGAGGAGACGGATGCGATGAAGTGCATTCAGCACATTGATGGGACGCCTTTGGATGGTAGGATTTTAAGGGCGTGCTTTGGCACAACCAAGTACTGCAACTCATTCCTCAAGTATCTTCCGTGCAACAATCCAGACTGCTTGTACTTGCACGACATAGGTGAAGATAACGATTCGTTCACAAAGGAAGAAATGTTGGCGCACTACGGAACGAAGCATCAGAGCTTCCAGGAGGCGACGAGGGCGGCCTCTACCAGTGGCGGCGGCGGCGCCTCGATTGAGAGAACGTCTAGCTTGAGTTCCATTCCCGCACCCTTGACGGGTGGCTTGCGGGTGCCACCGCCTAGACCACTGATTCCTACGCCACCTGTGGGACCGCCGCCACCGAACGCTTTGGGAGTCGGCGTCCCAGTTGCCAGCGCGTGGCCTAGCCTGGGGAGCAGCAACTCTCCCTCAAAACCTGCGGCCGCCGCTCCGCCCGCCGCTCCGCCCGCGCCCTCGGCCCCGCCCCCCGCGCTCACAAAGGCGAACAAGTCGTCGATCCCTGCGCCGCGGGTACCCGCACCGAGAGCGACCGGTGTGTGCCCGGTGCGACCGGCGGGTGCGGGAGGACCCGGATGGGGATCGACGAACTCGTCTTTGGGCGTCTTTGGGGGGCCATCGTCCGCGACGGCTGCGTCCACTGCCACGTCTACGACGAGCCCGTCGAGCGGTTCAAACTCTCCAACGTCTCAGTTGAAGACGAAGAACGGGTTCACGCTGCCGCAGCCTCGCAAGATAGCAGGAGTGACGGTGCCTGCGCCAAAGGCTGCCGCGCCGGCGGCGGCTGATGCGACGGTGCCGTCCGCACACAGCGCGCCGAGCCCCGCGGGAGCGGATGCGGCGAGCGCGTTCCCGGATGCGCTCTTCACCGATGCATTCAACACATCGTTAGACTTTGACCCGGGCGCCATACTGAGGAAGCACGTCGGCGCGTCGCAGCAGGGCTCCCCGGTGGAACAGCCGAGAGCTTCTCGATTTGGCTTTGCCCTCGAGGCTCAATCGCCTACGGCACAGGTTGCGCAAGCGAAGGATGGCGAGTCGATGTTCCGCGCTCTCTTACCGGGTGCGAACGTTAGAATCGCGACGCACGAGCCGTTGACGACGCAGCCGCCGAATAATGCGACGAGTATTCCGGCACCTAGACGAGGGCCGCCGCCGGGATTTGGCGGGGCGCAAAAGTAAGACTCATGGCACGAGCGAGTTTGAGGTAGACAGTAAAGCAAGCAGAGCAAATGTGTGGTTATTGTGTGCGATAATTCATTGGACATTTTTTGTGTAGCGTCAGACCGTAGATAATGGAAAACGGAAAAGCCTAACGTGGTGTTGAGCGTGCGCTCGAGAGCGAGCCCGCTCAGGGCTTTATTAAACAGATTTTGTAATTCTCAAGTCAACCTTATTTGATCATATTTGAAATTCGAGCTAGTGAACATGCGTGGAAGCGAACCGCGTCTGCAAGATTTCGCACATCTTACATGATGGACGACGCCTTGATGACGAGCGGTCTCGCTGACGCTAAATCTTCGAGTCCCATCTTCAAGTTGGCGTTCGCGCGCGCCAGAACCTCCTTCACCGACTTTACCCTCTTCTCCTCATCCACTCTGACCAAATCACCCTCAATCGTCACCTTGACGTCACCGCAGTACGTATCATCCCCATCCAAAGCACTCGCGCCTCCGTTCCATTCCTTGAGGGTGTAGGCTGAGTTGAACGCCGTCAAACTCGCCTTGACGCTATCCACAGAGACATCCATGAGAGCCGCGAGCTTGTCGACTTGAATCGACGCGTACATCTTCAAGCAGTTGCGCAACTTTGGCACTGTCGCATGCGAAGCGACGACTTGGGAAAACGCACTCTGTTGCGCTTTGAACGCTTCTGCGTTATCGCCGCCGACAAACTTGGGCGACGCGTAAGAGAAGAGTTCGTCAAACAAGGCAGATTCGCCGCTCGTCATGCGGTTAATCTTGTCGCTATACTTTTGGTGCAAGGTGAGGGAAACAGACTCATCGAGCAGGTAGTTCTGTCCCGGAACGAGCGATAAAATCATCGCGAGGAGAGCGTACATTTGCTCTTGCTTCTTCAAGAGGAGAGGCAGTGCGTGAGGTCTGATGGCGCCGAACTTGATGCGCTCAATGTTTTGGACGCTCTCGTTCAAGTGTCGAATCGCATCCGTGTATCGGCCGAGCATAAAATAAGCGAAGCCGGCGTGATAGCGCGTGGAAACGTTCGCGCCGGCAATCTTGGTGAAGAGACCAGCCTTGTCCAAATCGATGGCGTCGAGCGCCTTCAACGCGCCTTCGAAATCACCCTTGAGCACGTGCACGCGACTAATACCGATTTGCGCGTAGTAACCGAGGACAGTGAGGACGTTGCTCGAGGAGAGATCGTAACCCTCAGTCTCCGAGAAAGAAATCTCTCCCTTGCGTTCGCGTTCGAGGATAGCCTTGATGCCACTCTTGTCCACCAGCGTCTGCAACACGCCCACGACGCCCGCTTGGTCCCAAACCTTGGCGTCCAACGCCTTGAGCGCGCTCACCTCCTCCGGAGTACGCTTCGCTCCACCCTTGAACTGTTGGAACGACTGGTACTGGTAAACAAACTCATCAATCATCTCGAACAACCACAAAGTCGGAAGCTGCATGTTTGCCTCGCCAGTGGAGAGCGCGCCGAACAACGCGCAATAGTTGTCCCACGCGCCCTTGCGCTCCTCGGCGCTCGGCGTCGTCGCCGCGTGGATGTGTCTGTAGTACAATTCTGAGTACATCATCTTGAACATCGCATCGTTATCCGCCAAACCCGCGATCGCGTCCGCCTTGGGCCACGCCGACTTTTTGAAGAACCTCTCGCTGATGGCTGAAAAGGATCTTTCGTACACGCTCAGCGTCTCGTACACTGCGTCGTCGTCATCGTCGCGCGACATTTCAAATCTCCGTCAGTCTTTCGTCTCACAATCTCCGTCCGAATCGTCCGACGAATCTCTCGCTACGCTCGCGCCGACGCCTCAGAGCGTCTCCCGGAAGCCACAGGCTTCGCAGCGCGCGTGAAAAACCCAAAAAACAAAAATCGCGCTTCGGCATCGCGTCGTCGTCGCGCGTCGCGTCGTCCGTGCCCGGGAACGCACCATTCTTATCGCGCACGTGCCCGTACAGGCACGTCACAAACTGTTTCACCGCATCGGGGACGTCACCGGCGGACATTTCACCGTTCCGCGCGCGTCGGTCGTCTCTCTCTGCCGCCGCGACCGCGACCTCGACCTCGACCTCGACCTCGACCGAGCCCGACGGGGTGGTTTCTTCGAGTCATGACTCGTCACCACTCGGGACGTAGATGTCTACAGAGTGAATGCCCATACGTACGTCCAACAACCACAGCCAATCGAACGGACGCCGCATCGGCGAGGACGGACGGCCGCCGCGACACGCGCGCGCGCGGCGACGGAGGGACGGACGATGGAGCGGGCGAACAAGACGTTCGTGAAAACGATCAAACGAGGCAAGGCTGTGCAAAAAGTGCGGCGGGAACACTACCTGCGGGACGACGTGTACGTCGGACACGAGGCGGCGGAGGAGCGGTACCGAGGAAAGGACCCGGCGGCGTGGGTGCTGCGACCGGAACGACGGAAAACGGGAAAGGAAGGGAAGGATGGAGAGGACGGAGAGGGAACGCGCACGATTGCCGTGATTGATACCAACGTCGCTTTGCATCAGATGGACGCGTTGGCGGACTCGAGGGTGACGGACGTGGTGGTGTGCGCGACGGTTATGGAGGAGACGCGCGCGAAGAGCCGAACGAGTTACGAGCGGTTGCGAGCGATGTGTCGAGACAAGGGGAAGAGATTCTTTGTCTTTAGCAATGAACATCACCGGGAGACGTACGCGCGGGATGAACCGGGGGAAACGCCGAACGATAGGAACGATAGAGCGATTAGACTGGCTGCGGCGTTTTACAGGAGAGTCATACCGAAGAGCGCGTGCGAGCGGGTGGTGCTCGTGACGAACGATCGAGGGAACGCGAGAAAGGCGAAAGAGGAGTCGGTAGAGGTTATGAGTGTCTCAGAATGGATCGCATCCATCTCGGAGGACGCGAGTCTGCGCGACTTGGTCGTGGCTGGTGGCGGAGCGGAAATTCCAGACGAGCGCGAATCCAAGAGAGCGAGGGGAGGCGCGGCGAAAGGAGACAAGGTTTTCAGCGATCATCTTAGCGTCGATGAGATTAAAGAAGGTTTAGTGAGCGGGAAGCTCATTAAGGGTGGTATCAGAACGTCTCGTTACAACCCTTTCGAGGCGTACGTCATGAATGAGGCGACGGGAGATAGCGTGTTGCTCGACGGCCGATCGGCTATGAACCGAGCCATCGACGGTGACGTGGTGGCAGTGGAGATTTTGCCAGAGTCAGATTGGGTTCGGCCAGGGTCCAAGCTCGTCACGGAAAGCGCCGCGGATGATGCAAGCAAGGAAGAGGGCGCGGATGCGGGAGGTTTGGCGCCAGAGACGGCGGACGAAACTGAAACAATTGCGGCGGCGGCGAAGAAGACAGCTGGCGCGGTGCCGACTGGTAGAGTCGTCGGGATTATCCGCCGTAATTGGCGAGAGAGAGGCTACGCCGCGTCGATCGACATGGGTAAAGATGGTAAAGGCCCAAACCCTGCAGCTGGAGGATTCGCCTCTCGCGTGCTGTGCGTTCCCAGCGACAGGCGCTTCCCAAAGATTCGCATTCAGACACGACAACTTGAGAGTTTGCTCGATCAAAGAATCGTCGTGGTGATTGATGATTGGCCCGTGGACAGCATGTATCCCGTAGGACATTACGTCAAATCTCTCGGATTGATCGGAAGCGTCGATGCCGAGACACAAGCGCTGCTTCTGGAGAATGACGTCGACGATAGGCCTTTCGCGCCCGCCGTCTACGCGTGCGTCCCGCCGCTTCCTTGGAAGGTGACTGAAGATCACCTGGCTGAGCCCGGTCGAGAGGATTTGCGCGATTTATTAGTTTGCAGCGTTGATCCTCCGGGGTGCAAGGATATCGATGACGCTTTGAGCGCGCGTCTGCTCGACGACGGGCGCATTGAAATCGGCGTTCACATTGCCGACGTCACGTCGTTTCTGTTCCCAGGGACCGCGATGGATGAAGAAGCTGCTAGACGTGGAACAACGACGTATCTCGTTCAGCGCCGCTTGGACATGCTCCCGGGGGCGTTAACGACCGATATATGCTCTCTGGTTGGTGAGCAAGAGCGTTTGGCGTTTTCCGTATTTTGGATACTCGACAAGGAAACAATGCTTCCGGATGAGAAAATCCAGCCTCGTTTTACCAAGAGCGTCATCAAGAGCGCGGCGGCCTTGACGTACGAGCAGGCGCAAACGCGAATCGATGATCTAACGATGAATGACGATCTGACGCTCAGTCTGCGTCGACTCCGTGATGTGGCGAGAAAACTGCGAAAACGCCGCATGGACAACGGCGCATTAACGTTGGCTTCGCCCGAAGTTCGCTTTGAAATGGACCAACAATCCAGCGACCCCCTCGATGTCGGTATGTACGTCACTAGAGAAACGAATCAAATGGTTGAAGAGATGATGTTGTTGGCGAACGTGAGCACGGCGGAGCGCATTTTGCAAGCGTATCCCACTGCGGCGATGCTTCGTCGGCACCCAATCCCTGAACAGAAAATGTTCGAGCCGTTGTTGAAAGCCGCCAAGGCTTGTGGCGTCGAACTGAACACGCAGTCAAACCAGACTCTCGCGTCCACTCTTGACGCCGCAGTTCGTTCGGAAGATCCGTACTTCAACACACTTCTTCGTCTTCAGGCGACTCGTTGCATGTCGCAGGCTGTCTACTGTAGCTCTGGTCAGTATGCCGGACCAGAGCGCATGCACTACGGTTTGGCCATGCCGCTCTATACGCACTTTACATCACCCATTCGCCGTTACGCCGACGTCATAGTGCACAGGCTTTTGAGTGCGGCCATCGGTTTGTGCCCTCGCCACGCGTCGCTCGAGGATTCAGATTCGGTAAAGGCGATTGCAGATGTGTGCAACGTTCGGCATCACAACTCTCAGCAAGCCGGGCGCGCATCTGTTGAATTGCACACGATGGTTTTCTTTCGCAAACGTAAGATTGTGGCTGACGCACGCGTCTTCAAGGTGCGTTCGAATGGGCTCGTGGTTTTTGTGCCAAAGTTTGGCATCGAGGGCCCGATTCTCTTTGAACAAGAGTCGACGACGACGTTGGACGAAGAAGCGATGGCGGTCACGAACGGCGGGAAGACGTGGAAAATATTTGATCAAATTACGGTACAAGTGGAGGTTGAGCACCTTCCAGCTCACCGCAGTAGACTCCTAGTCAGCATCGTCGACGACTCGACGCCGCGCGGAGAAGTTCGAGAAAATGAGTAGAGCTCTTGTCATAAATGCACTAGCGAATTGGATAGCAGTATTACAAAAGAAAACAAAATGTATGATTTACAGTAAGTTCCGGGTAGGATTTCCATCCAAGTTTACGAAAAGAACGGCGCCTTGCACGTGCACAGCCTTCTGTTTCCTTGGCACACGCCCTCGAAGGATGGGAACCGTTTCGAGAAGCTCGGCTCGGGCGGTATAGCTAGTAGTTTCGCTTGTTCCGAAGCGAGCAACTCGGCATTATCCTTGATTTTCAAAAAGTGTGAGTACAGCCTGATCGACTTGACGCAGTCACCCTCGGCATCATGAGAGTCGTTCACACCGCCGGCGAGAAGCGTACGCACCAAATGGTCCTGAGCGAAAACGCTCCACGACTTGAAGCGATCGTTCCACACTCGCCAGATACCAGTGAGATCTATCAAGTCGCCGTAATCAACCCCCCTCTCCAATTTTAACCAATCCTGAACGTCTTTCAACACGCCTTGCCCGACGATGACGCTGTCCTTTGTTAACTTTGACTTGACCAACGCCAACGCGTCCTCAAACGAGACTCCCTGCTCGTCGAGTAACTCCTTCGTGATGCCCGTCAGCGGCGTGAGATAGCTCACCACGTTGTCAACTTTGACGTAGCAGTTGAGCAGCACGTTTTCATCCGAATCTACAATCGCTATTTGCGCCACCGATCGGTCGTTGTGCGTCGTTCCAGTGGCGACACACTCGACGTCAATGGACACGACGTTGGTCGGGAAGCTTTGCGGCGACGCCATTCCTCGCGCGCGGTTCGGTGTGCGGGCGTGAAACGCGTGTGGGTTTGTGCCTTGTCCCGTGGCGATGCGCGCGATGCGAGGGAAGCCTTCACCACTCGGTTAGCGTCCCGAGACGCCGAGTTGTGGGGGCATTCGTTGACGAGAGCACTCGGGAACACACACAGGCGTTTTCTGCACTTTGAGACGCGCCAGTCCTCGTCGCAGAGCTGGTCGCGCGACGACGGCGACGCACTCGAGGAGGAACGAACAACGGGAAGAGGGAAATTCGCAATCATTTCGCGTTACATTCTACTATTGTCGTCGAATACTACGTACTGTACTTGTGGATGGGTTCGTCGTGAAGATGAAATCAAGCGACGAAACGCGCGCGCCGTCGGGTACACGCGTGTGCGTGTGCGCGTGGCACATGAAGACAAGCAGCGGGTCAATCATCACTGATTGGTTGGGCCGCCGCCGCGGAGCACTGAGCCGCGTTGAAGGCGCGAATGGGGTATTTCGGCGGCGGCGGCAGCGCAACTGGGTCGGATTTCGCGATCATATCATTGATGAGTTCGATCGCCTTGTCCAGCTGCGCGTCGCCACCCTTAAAGGTGTTCACCGGAAGATTGGACACTTTGACGTCGGGCGTGACACCCTTTTGTTCAATCGCCCAGTCGCCGTCGAGGTAGGGACCAAAGGATGGAATGGTAAACCCAGAGCCATCGACGAGACGGAGCTCGGGGTGACCACTGTACCCGATTGCTCCTCCCCACGTGCGTTCGCCGACAACCGTTCCGATTTTGAGCTGTTGAATCCCGAGGGCGAACATCTCGGCGTCGCTACTCGTTTGCTCATCGATGAGCACGACCACCTTGCCGCGGAACGTAGACTGCATCGTCGTGTCTCCCGGACCGCTACGTTCGGTGTCAAACATCCAAGCGACACGGCGGAGACGCTCGAGGATCCAAGTGTCGATGTTCCCTCCCGCGTTTCGACGGACGTCGATGATTAAACCTCTCTTGCGCACGTTGGGATAAAATTGCGACGCAAAATCGTCAAACGAATTACTCGATCCGGGTCCAACCTGCTCCATGTCTTCGAGGTAGACGTACGCCACGTCACCGTTCGTTTTCTCTTGAATGTACTTTCGCTTCGAAATGACGTCATCAGCGGCCCGAAGGGCGTCGCATTCAGTGAGTGACAGCGGCGTGACGATGACGAGCTCGGGCTTGTTGGTCTTGTCCTCGTTGTCTGCCGAATTTTTGTTCGCCGATCCGTCCCCCAAGACGAGCAAGTCGAGCTTGCGCTGGTGGCCTTCACGATGATGCGCGTCTTCCGAAGGCGTGTCAGCCTCAGGCTTGGTCTGGAGTGGATGCATCGAGTGCTTTCTCACGAGACTCGCGACGTGCTTATTCGGAATCGTGCCGCTTGTTCTCATTTCGCCCAATTTCGCAGTCGGCATGGCACCGCCCCCACTCATCATCTCTTGCATCATGCGCAACTCCATGAGCTTTTGTAAGTCCCTTTCATCTCGCTCTTCCGCGCGCGACCTCGGAGCCTTGATGACTTCGAGAAGAACTTGCGTTCCCGCTTTGCCGATGAGCAGCTCACTGAGTGAAGACGTCGAGTTGGTCGGCACTCCGTCAATCTTGGTGATGACGTCGCCAGGAATGAGATTGACGTGCGATGTGACAGTAGACTGACTCATGGACGATTGCGGCGCCGCCAATATACCCGAGCTTTGATGAATTTTCTTAATCTTGAGTCCATTCGACACGCGTTCAAAATCGGCGCCGAGGCATCCAGACGGAGCCCCGAGAGGAAGGATTGGATCCTCAGACGCAATCGATACGAAGACGTGTAACGCAGAGAGTTCGCCGAAGGCTTGTCCCAAGATGTCGTGAAGCTCAGCCTTGGCTGAAATCTTGTACACCAGAGCCCTGTAGCGATCGGTAATGGAGACCCAGTCTACTCCGTGGAGGTTTGGATCGTAAAAGGCATCTCTCATGTTTCTCATGGCTTCTTCGTACATTTGCAGCCACTCTTCCCGCGGGTGAATGGTCACACTGAACGAATCTGGTGGTAACCACACCTCTGCGCTTCCGATTGCTCGCTCTTGGTCCATGCCGGGCTCTAGTAAGCTCTTCGTCGACATGAGTCCGACGCCGTCCTCGGTGACCAAGGTGAGTATGTTCAAGTCTCCACTCACCACAACGGCGAGCGGATTGGCATACAGAGGTACGGCGGTGCGCGTGTACATACTGTAGACGGCGACAATAATTTCTTCATCCTCCACGAGCGTGAGCAAGATTCCACTGCCGTCGGCGATGATGTCAAATCCAAGGTATTGCGCATCGGGCAGCTCGGGAACAACTTGCGCTCGCTCTTCGATGTGCGCCTTTGAAATCACAGTCGGTAACGCCCTGCCAAACTGTGGGTCAAACACAGATCCTTCTGCGTTGAGCTCATCTCCAATGAAGAATGGACACGTCATTCCCATTCTTAGCGGCACACACATGAGTCTCGAGGTTTCGCTGATGCTGGGTTCGGCGCCGCGGCTACCGTAAGGAGAGCTCGCAGGCGAACCAATCTGCTCGTCGCTGAAGTAGTACAAGTAAAGACCGTCCGGCGAAAACTTGGGGCTGTGCGCGTTGTAACTCGGCCTCGTTATCCTAGACGTCTCACCACTTTCAAGGTGAAACACGTGAATGGAAGTGAAGTCATTCTCTTCATCCTTTGAAAACGCGATGTAGGAGCTGTCTGGACTCCACGCCAAGTCGTACACACCCTCTGGACGGAATCCATTGAGCAAGCTTTCCATGCTAGCTAGACCGGTGACTGATGCATATTTGGCGGCAGCCGCATCTTTGTGCGCCCTTTTAAGCCCCGCAATGTGCAAGTGTCGTTCAGCTCGCCTTCTCTCTGTGCGGCGTTGCTGCCGTCGAGAAATTCGCGTTGCGCCCGCGGCTTTGCCGCTGAGTCGAATTAGTGCGCGTTGACGCCTCGCCGCACCCAAGCCCGAGGCGGAAGTGTCCTGCTGCTTTGCGCCCTTTTTCGCCTTTGCAAGCCTCAGATCGACTGCTTCGGGTTCAGTAGTGCGATAGAGATTCGTATTCACCGCAGTGTTGGTCAAGTTGACCAATTGCAAGTTGCCATTCGTGTCGGCAAAGACGAGCGCCGTCGAATCTGGAGAGATGGAACTAAACTCCATGGCGCCTCGAATCTTACCACCCGTGGTTATTTGTGTCTCCTTCCACGCACCCCCATCGGATGCTCGTTCGAAAAGCACGTACTCGTACTCACCAGTCGCATCGGACAACGCCAAGAGCTTTGGCTGCCCATCTGCGCTGGCGTCATTCACAAACTGGATGTGCTTGTAACGAACCGCGCCGCTGTAGCGTGAAACTTTTTCGACTCGAGCACCCAAGAACGGCACCAAAGCAGAGTAGAAAATCTGTCCGCGAATGACAAAGGCTGCGAAAGCGCCATCGTTCGCGAGGACAAACTCGCTGATGGATCCGTACGGATCTTCAATCTCCGTGGGCGCCGTCTTGCGGAACTCGCTCACGAGAGAAAACTGCAAAGCTTTCGGCTCGGACAGCGAAATCTGACCGCTAGATTGTGAATCAGTGACGATATCGCGCACGAACAATTCGCCTCCACGTCTATAGTACAGCTGAGAGCCGTCAACACTAATCTCTTTAACGTCAAACACGCACTCAAACGTCAGCTGAGTCGCCCGTCCATCCGTCAGACGCATGTGCCACACGTTGGCGACGCCCTCGCGATCGCTTACAAAAAAGATGGAATCGCTCAATGCACTGTCGTTCGATGCCACGGGCGCCCACGCCCCTCGTTTACCCCAGCTCTCCTCGGGCGTGAGTTGAGACGCCTCCACGTCGCCTTCGCACCAACGCCATAGTCGCGATTGCTCCCCTCCTTCGTATCTCTTCGTTTCGCTCGTTTGGCGCAGAGGAACGAAAACGTAGCACCCCTTGCCATCCTTAGTTCCTTCAATCGCGCGAGAAAATGGCAACGACTCGACTTTTCTCGTCCACGGATCGAGCTTCGCGAGCTGCGGAGCGCCGACTTGCGAGTGTTGGCTCGATACAATGAGCAACTCGTTCATTTCAGACCAAGAGGCGACGTCCTCAGCCATGCCGCCAAAGGTCACCTGCTGCGTCACCCCACCCATCGTAGGAGTGATGAACACATCGTACCCATCGTAAGTCATGGCGAGGAATGCCACGTGCTTACCATCGGGGGACAACATCGGAACGCCCTCACGACTGTAAGACGCCGACAGCCGAGAGGCCGGTCCGCCTCCGGCGTTTGCAATCCAAATGTTTGTCTCGCTCACAAACGTGATTCGCCCCTTCGCCACGGATGGATACTTGTAATACCCGAGTCGATTCTCATCTTCAGTGTTCGCGTCCACCAATCGCTTACGCGAACTGTTCAGCGTCGTCGCTTGACCCGTGATTATTTCTCTTGCGTCTTCACCAGAGTAATCGTACTCATATGAAGCAGAGTACTCCGCCGATGCAGACTGAACATCACCTCCTTCTGTCTTCTGGCCGTCAGCCACCGGGTACTGCGTCTGCGCGGTTTGAGGAGACTTGAATACCCCCGTCATGGCATCCCCAAAGCTGTTTGGCGGCACGGTTGGAGCTAATCGCGTCGAGCGTTGGTGGGCTCGCTTTGCGCGATTCTGATCGCGCTGGTATTGCGACAACCCCAGGGCTGGTTGCGCGCTCTCCGCCGCGCGCATCGCGTCCAAGACCCTACTTTGCGCTTCTGCGAGTGCCGTTTCGTCCCTCGCCGCCCGGTTCATCGAACCCGCCACGCAACCGAGCGCAAATACCGCTGAGGCCGCGGCGACGCGTACGGCGCCTTCACTCGGCGTCAACCACCAACGCAGTGAACCTCCCCGTCGTCGTCGTCCGTTTGATTCGTCCTCAGACGTCAACGGCGATCCTCCCATCATCATCGTCATCGTCGTCGACGACGGTTCCATGTCCTCCGACCCTCCGATCAATCGAGCGCGTTCCTCAGGTCGAGCGCGATCGCTCGTCCCTCCGTAGGATGGCAGCACGTACACACCCTCCTCCATGAGGGCTTCCGACTCGTTTCGGTTCCGTCGGTTCCGAGTCTGTTTCAAAACAGTCGACAAAGAGGACTCTCGAGGCGTCGACGCGCTCTGTCGGTTCCTCCCTCGAGTCTCTCTCGTTCGCCACACGAGACGACGACTGCGGCTGCCGTCCCAGCAATGGATGGGTGTTGGGAACTCACTGTTGTATTAAATTTACACTGGTGAAATGATGTAAACTTTTATATGTGTATACAGTGATGAAGATGGGCAATTTGAATCGTCGAGCGGGCGCGCGCGAGCGGCAACTTGATTTCATTTTCGCGCTCGATTCGTTCGAGGTAGTATTCATTCATACGAGTGTGCTACATACACGCATTCGTTTCTGCCTTGTGTTAAAATTCTAGTGCTTAGTGGTGATCGTAGAAGGTTCCTACGTGGAGGAGCGGGTGAGCATCTGGTCGTGCGCGTCACGCGGTGGAGAGTTGGTTCCACGCCCCGTCGATGCTCTCCTTCCACACGGTGACGGTGTTGTTCCCGTCGCTCACGGCGAGAATGTTACCCATGGTGCTCCAGGAGACGCGCCAGACAGGGACACCAAAGTCGTTGAGCGCGCGGAAGGTCCACGGGCCACGTGGTTCGCTCTGCGTCCAGATGAACACCTTCCCATCTTGGCCGCAAGACGCGATGGTGTTCATCGGCAAGCCTAAGTTGTCGCTCCACGCCACGTCGCGCACCCAATCACTGTGCGCGCTGAGAGTGGCCTCACACCCCCAGATGTTCTGCGACTCGTCAAACCTCCACACCTTGACGAGGTTGTCGCAACCGCACGTCACCAAGCGTCGCGCGTCGGCGTTCGCACCACCTCCGCTCACGAGCGAGCCCGGCATCGCCGCCGGAGCCCAACTGACGCCAGTGCATCCCACGGCATGCGCGTTATCGATCTTCTGCACGCGCCACTGTCCGCTCGCTGTGTCGTAGGAGATGATGGAGATGGACCCGTCGCTAGACGCGCAGGCTACTTGCGCGCCATACTCGTGCGGCGCCCAGGCGACGGCGTTAACGCTTCCGTCATGCGTGCCCACCGGAGTCTTGTACGCACACACAAACACGTTTGGTTCCGTCTCTTTGTGTATCATCACGTGGTGATCGAACGACGCAGTCGCGAGAAGGGTGCCAAACTTTGGATGACTCCATCGCGCGCACCACACCGGACCGTCGTGTCCAGTGAGCGTCGCCACGTGGCGCCCGTCCACGGCTCCGGCCGAGATTCCATTGGCCCCCGCGTGCGGGTCCATGTCTGCGCCCACGTCCGAGCCACCGTTCTCGAACCCATCCACACCACTCGACGCCTCGACGTCGAAAATCCTCACCGTTCGATCGCTGCTCGAAGTCGCCACGCGTCTTCCAAAGTAATCGTACGCGCAGTCATGGATCGCGTCCGAGTGCGACGTCTCAAAGCTTCCACGATCGACCGCCGACATATTTATCTTCGTCTTCCGAGCGTCGAGATGACCCGTCCGAGTGCGTCGACAGCGCTGCGTGTTGTGCAGATCTGCACGCACGAATCTGCGCATCTGCCTTCATTCTGAACGACTAAATTTTTTGTCGAGGTGCCTAGGGTTCGGGGAATAATTAGATGGCGTTGTTCGATGTTTAATATGTGGCATATAATTGAAATAATTGCAACTCACAAGGCGACGGCTTCGACGCCGTTCGCGACGCGCATAGCGGCTTCGTGCGCGCTGAGAATCTCCAGAGCGCGACCCAAATCTTCGAGTTTGATGTCGATTTGTTTCTCTTCATCTTTTTCCGTGTAATCGGCTCGAAGATCCTTGATGCGAACCATGCCGTTTTCCCACTCTTGCGGGGCGACAAAGACAATGTATCGAGCGCCGACGCGGTTGGCGTAGTCGAACGTATTCGCCACCTTTTTCTTGGGTTCGAGCAACATGTCTACGTTTGCGTCACCGGCACGAATTAGCGACGCCGTCTTCATCGCCGGGCCCTGCATACCGTCGTTGAAGGCGGCGACGACAAAGTCAATTTGCTTGGGCAAATTTGGCATCAGACCTTTGTCCTTGAGCAACTCGGCGATGACGCAGTCGCCGAAACCAAAGCCGCACGCCGGAACTTCAGTCACGGCACCGTAGAGTGAAAGTAATCTATCGTATCGACCGCCACCGCAGATTGCGCGAAGCTCTCCCGCGCGATCGAAACCCTCGAAGACAATTCCCGTGTAGTAGGCTAAGCCTCTGACGACGGATGCATCAAAGATAAGCCAGTCGCCAAAACCGTAAGATTCGGCGAGTTCGAAGAGACGCTTGAGTTCATCGATGCCAGATGAGTCGACGCCTTCACCGCAGAGACTTTGGAGCTCATCAACCGTCTTGCACGCCAAGCACGCTATAATCTTGTCGCACGTCTCCGCCGGCAAACCTTGGTTCGACATGAGCTCCTCCTTGACAGCATCGGGACCAATCTTATCGAGCTTATCCATGACGATGCACACCGGCGCAAACATGGCACCAGAAATACCGTAAGAGTCCAACACGCTCGCCATCACCTTGCGAGAGTTAACCTTGATGCCAACGTCGGCTGACGTGATGCCGATGGAGCGGAAAAATTCGCACACGGCAAACAACAATTCCGTCTCCGCGCTCACAGACTTGCATCCGATGATGTCCATGTTCCACTGGTAGTGCTCGCGCTTTCTCCCTCTCTGCGTCGTCTCAAACCTCCAGCACTGGGGAATGGAAAACCACTTCAACGGAAGCATCATGGACGCCGCGCGACCCAAAACCATCCTCGCGAGCGTCGGGGTCATCTCTGGTCGAAGCGTCACCTCGACCCCGTCCTGATCGACAAATGCGTACATTTGTTCTGTAATCTCTTCACCAGCCTTGCGCTTGTACAGCTCCTGTCTCTCCAACACCGGGGCGTCGTACTCCTCGAACCCAGCTAGAGCTGCGGTTCGTCTAAACTTTTCATACAACCACTTCTGAAATCTGTAGTCATCCGGATACCAGTCTCGCGTCCCGCTGCACGCCTCGAGCTCCACCGGAGGGTTGGTGACGCACTGCACCTTTTCCACCCCACCTCGCGCCTGAGAACGCTCCTGCGCCGCCGCCGCTTTCGCCGCTTTCGCCGCTTCTTTTTCAGCCTTCTTCGCCGCCTTTGCAGCTTCGCGCATCAACGCCTTTTCACTCTTTTCCCCGGGAGCCGCGGGGGTCTCTCCCTCGGCGCTCATCGCTATCGCTACGGTTTGATTGCGGTTGGTGCGCTTCGCGTCAATCTACTACCCGCGTGCGCGCGTCACTCGAACGCGTCGTCGTCGACTGGCGTCTTCGCCCGAGCGTGGCTACAAGGTGCGGGCGAACAAAGACCTCGCATCGTTCGCGCTCCTGCGACGACCTCGACCTGGTTTGGTTTGGTCGACATAAAACAAAATACTACTGTTTGTGCATACACACGTGTGCTCACACGACACACAGAAACTCCCTTCTTTTCAATTCGGTCGTGTGCATCCAGTCACACGACGGCACCACAACTCGTCGTCTTCGCGTTCGTCGTCGTCGTCCAAGTTTTGACACGCGCGTTCGTTCGTTCGTTCGTTCGTTCTCGTACGTACGTACGTACGTACGTACGTTGTCTTAGTCAATCTCGTTGGTTGGACGGAAAAGGAAAAAGCTTGCAAACGAAAGCGGCATTCGTTGGTTGGTTGGTTGGTTCGACGCGTGAAGGATGCGTCTCGGTGGAGCTCCCGCGGTGACGACGGCGTCTTCGACGTCCACGTCCGCGTCATCGCACTCGCACTCGCGCCGCTCACTCGTCCCGACGAGTCGGCACGGACGTCGACGAGAGCTCTCGCTCGCTCGCTCAGAGTCGGCGGTTACTAGAAGTGCGACGACGCGACTGCCTCTGCGTCGCCGGCGTTTTCTTCGTCGACGGGCGATCAGAGCGTCGTCGACGTCGTCATCTTCACCTTTGGAGGAACCTTCGAGCGATGTGATTGATAAGGGAAACGCGGCGACGACGGATGAGCCGACGAAGAAGGAGGAGCGGCTCGCGGAGTCGAAGTCGAAGAAACTCAAAGCCGACGACGTCAACAAGTTGCAGCTGAGTTTGGAGAGAGCGCAGGCTCGTCTAGCGGCGTTTAGGGCACAAGAAGCGCTTGAGCGGGAGGTTGAGGACGCGGGTGACGCACCTCTAGTGCCTTCACCGGTTCGCGAACCCGTCGCGGTGTCGTCGTCGTCGTCGTCGTTGTCGTCGTCGTCGTCGTCGTTGTCGTCGTCGTCAGGTTTGGAAAAGCCCACAGAAGAAGGAGCGCGTTTGCGCAGCCGCGTAATCGGATGGTTCGGGGATGTTGGAAGGGCAATCATGAACACGCGCGATGAGGACGATGCGCTAGACGCTGATGGGAACGTAAGGTCAGAGGCGAAGGATGGAGTTATCGTCGACGACGAGCGAGACTCCGAAAGCGACGACGACATCGCGGCGCTAGAAAATACAAACGAGGACAAAGAGGAGAAAGGCAAAGAATCAAAGTCAAATAAAAAGCCAACGCCGAACGTCCAAGGTGGATGGTTTCGTTGGACGGATGGATGGAGAGTGAGCGAATCGATAGAGAACATCACTTCGGCATCTTGGATACCGAGCAACGTCGTCGTCGTCGGCGGCGATCAATTGGAAAATACCGACGACTCTGGCGATGAGGTAGACCTCTTACAGCGTGTACCGCTGCCGCCCTGGATTCGACAGCGCATGTTTGGTAAGAGGAACGATCCATTCTCGTCATCGACGGCGACCCAGGACAAAGGAGAAGACGAAGAAGACGTCATGGCGTACAAGGGAACGATTTCGATGCGCTCGGTCGATTCAGCGATTCGAGACGCAAGCGCGACGGCGATGAACGTCACGGCGGCGGCGGTAGACAAGCTTGATTCTGCGATTCGAGGGATTGAAACAGTGGAGGAGACGGCGCTCAAACAAGGCAAGTTTCAACAAGACTCGGTCGCCCTTCAAATTCTTCAGGAAACGCTCAAAGACGCGAGAGCTTCGGCGGATGAGGCGAGGCAGGCAAATCAGGCTCTCGAAGCGGCGGTTCGAGAGGTGACACGCGTTCAAGAGGGCCTGAAGGCGGGTTTGTCCAGTGAAGACGCTTTCGACGCGCTCGAACAAGCAAAGGCGGCGGTCGTTCGTCAAGCTACGAGTTCTAACGCAGCCGTGGCTGACGCGCTTAAACAACTCTCGTACATTGCCACTCGCATAGAGCAAATCGGTGGCGACTTGGTGATTGACGACGCGGCAACGCAGTCGAGCAAATCCCAGCGCCGCGGGCTGATGGGCGCGATTTCAAACGCTCGCCGGAGCGCACAGGATGCTCTCGTCGCTTCAGAACTGACGCAGACGGTAGCACGATTGACATCCTTCGCGAAAGGGAACGATTCGGCAGCGACTAGGAAATCCCAAGCAGATGAGCTCAGTGAAATGGTGAAACCTGCACTGCAAAAGGTGGTTGCCAACGCCCTGACGCCGGTCAACGACGATGAGATCAATTCGGCTCGCTTGGCGTGCACACTTTCCGCTTGGGTGTATTACTTGCCGCAGATGCAACACGCCTTGCCGCGAAACGGATTGCGGCTCATCACGTCGTCTCTCGACGCGAATGAAGTCATTCCATCGGCAACTTTTAGAAAGGGGAAAAACTTGGTGGAAGACTCGGTCGAACGAGCCGAACGAGAGTGGGAACAAACGCTGTCGGCGGCCCAAGTATCTGCTAAGAAGGATGTGGTCGCCGAAATGGAAGCCTCAAAGCTCGCGGCGGAGGCAGTGGAACGCGCGGCAGACGCGTTTCGCGTCGCGGCGGAGGTCAAGGTAGAGTCTGGCGCCGATTCAGAGGCTGCGCAGGAAAAGACGAGAATCGCGAAGCAGCTCGCTCTCGAGGCAAAGTCGAAACTCGACGCAGTGAGCGAAATTTCGGCGGCAAACAAGAGGAAGATTGAAAAGTGGAAGATGCAGTACGAGCTCGCCGAACTCGAAAACCGGATGCAGAAGACAGTCATCGAGCAACAAAAGAAGATGGAGGCGGAGCGCCTTCGAACAGATAGAATCGAGAACGCATCGCTTCCGGTGAACTTTTGCGTCGCCGCGCAGGATGAAACAGCCACACTCTGGGTCGTCGTCGAGGGATCTACCAACTTTGCTAGCTGGCAAGCCAACTTGACGTTTCAACCCGTGACGTTTGAAGACGAATCGTTGGGCGTGCACGTGCATCGTGGGGCGTACACAGCCGCGAAGACGATGTATCGCCGAGTCGAGCAAGCTGTGAAGGAACACGTCGCGAAACACGGCGCTCGAGCTCGAGTGCGAATCACGGGGCACTCGATCGGTGGGTCGATTGCGTCTATTTTGGGTTTGATGCTTCTCGTCCGAAACGGTGCCCCTCGATACGCGCTCGCTGACATCTGGGCTTTTGGCGCACCGTATGTCATGAGTGGCGGTGACGCTCTTCTGGCGCGCCTTGGGCTTCCGCGTACGTTTATGCGAGTCGTCATGATGGGCGACGACGTCGTGCCGCGTTCATTTTCGTGTTACTATCCGCGATGGGCTCGTTCCATTCTCGAAACGGCACCGGGTCCCTTCAATGTTGACACTTCTGGGGCAAACTTTCTCGACGAGCAAATGTTCTACGTGCCGATGGGAGACTTGTTCATGTTGCAAGCGATGAATGGTGATCCCCATCCGCTGCTACCGCCCGGTCCCGGTCTTTACGTTCTCGATGGCGACGGTGTTTACGAAATGCTCGCCACTCGGGCACGACAGGGCGAAGACGTCGGTGACGACGAAGCTTGGTTGAACCGGCGCCGTTCTGTCAGCGATCTGATGTGGTACGACGGCGACGATTCCGAGTCTGATTCCGATTCTGAAGAGACGAACGACAACCTCGGGATGAATCAACTCGCTTGTCTGACACAGTCAGACGCCGCGTTAACGGCTTCGCTCATCGTGAGCCACATCAAGGCGGACGAATTGCTCGAACGAGAAGGCGGCGGAATCGTCGACGTTCTCAACGAACGTTCTAGAGACGCCGCTCAGAGGGTTTTGATGAACACCCCACATCCACTCACGATTCTCTCAAAACCAGCCGCGTACGGCGATCACGGCATCATTTCCCGCCATCACAACCCTTTCAATTACAGCAAGGCGTTGTCCAACGCGCGCAAGATGAAAAGTCCATCTTCTTCGTCGCGAAAAACGAGTCAGTGGTACATTGATGGCGCGCCTGCGACGCGACCGACGGATTCGAAATGATGATGTGTTCCAATTTCGACCGCTTTGTTCTGTCATCATGACGTACTTCTTGTGTAATGTTTATTCATTTGTTTCGTTTCGCCCAAAATCTCCAACTGTGCTGGTTGTGTCACAACTAAACTCTTCACACGCTGTCGCGAGCGACTGGGGCGACTCGAGCGACGCGGACGGCGAAAATCGCCGCGTCGTCGGAGACCGCACTCGTGGTTCCGGTTGAAGTGTCAACGCCGCGCCGCTCGCGGTATCTCCCTCTTCACGAAGAGAGCACAAGATGCCGCGGCCTTTTCGGATCTTGGTCGTTTTTCTTTTCGTCGCGAGCGTCGCGTCGACGGTTGACGCGTTCGGTCCGCGCCCGCGTCCGAGACTGTACGGCAAGCCGAAACTTCCGAGGCACTTGATCGAAGCCGAGCGCGCTCTCAGAGAGCTAGCGCCTGGGGGGCCAGCCGCGGCTGGATTACTCTCAGACGGTTATTGGTCTTCTTCGACAGAAACGACGCCGCAGGCTTCGTTGTCGTCGTCGAAGAAGAAGATACGTTTCGAGGAGTATGCGTTGCGTGGTAAAGCTGCCGCCGTCGAGCGAGTTTCTAGAGAGCTAGAGTCGATCGTAGAGGGCGATGTGAGCTCAGAATTTACCGTCGAGCTAGATGGGTCAGACGACGGCGTCGTCAGAGCGGCGGACTCCTTGGACGCGATGGGTGTTTTGCAGACGTCGGCGCAACAAGTACAACCCACCGACGACGATTCACAGCGTGTGGCGAAGAAGCCTGACGATTTCATCGACGACGAGCTAGGACCGTATGCGCATTTATCACCGAGCGAGGAAATGTTCGCCATGCTCGCTCGCGAGGGGCGTCACCACGTGAATCCGAGAACTGGAAAACCTTTCGTGTGGGGCGACACGTGGATGCACTCCAGAGGCGGTGGTGTCGGTACCGGCCGACCAGAGTCTCGACCGCGCCGAATCACCAAGGATGGAGTCGTGGAGGTTATGCCCGCGAAAAACGACGCCGGCTACGCCCTCGTGCCTACGAGCTCAGATAAACAAGGCTTGCTTGAGTTTTACGAACAGTGCAACGGGCCGCGATGGTCAAACACAAGGAACTGGGGAGTCGGCGAGCCGTGCGCGAACGCCTGGCACGGCGTCATTTGTGTCGGTGGAAGAGTCACCGAACTCTTGTTGAACTTGAACAACGTCGCATGCATGGGAAATTTAAACGTCACTGGTTTGGCGAAGCACGTGCACGAGCTGCGCTACATTGATTTGTCGGATAATTTATTCACGGGAGATTTGCCGGATGAATTGTTTCAAATGGTCGAGCTCCAGAGCATCATTCTCTCTGGAAATCGCGTCACGGGCTCGCTTTCCGAGGATGTCGGCAAACTAGTCAACTTGCGCCACATCGATTTATCCGCAAACGCTCTCCGCGGGGCGCTTCCTCGCGCGCTCGGCAATCTGTCAAAGTTGGAAGTTTTATACTTAGGAGAATCGGGCATCGAGTCAAAGAATGACTTTGTCGGGCCGATACCGGATTCGTGGATGGGATTAAAGTCTCTCAAGCATTTGTCTCTTGCGGGAAACGCTCGCATACAGGGCGAGTTGCCCGATTGGTTAGTGAACAATTTGGGTGACTCCCTCGAAGAACTGACTCTATCTGGGTGCGGGCTCACGGGCTCCATCCCGCCCAACGTGGATCAGTTGAAGCGACTTTTCGTTCTCGACTTGGGCGAAAACGCGCTGTCTGGTACGATTCCCATTGAGTCATTATCGCGCCTTCGCGAGTTGAGGCACGTTCGACTGGCAAACAACAAACTCACAGGCGCGCTTGACTCGAGCGTCTCAAAACTCGCGCATTTGGAAACGTTCGATGCGAGCGCAAACGCGTTGGGAGGCGATCTGCCGCTCGAGTTTTTTAGTTTACAAAACATTGAGATTCTCGATTTATCAAGAAACGGCTTTAGCGGGTCTCTGGATCGGTTGAGTGACGAAGAAGACTTGGAATCGACAGAGGGGGCGACGATCAACTTGCGCATTCTCGACGTGAGTCACAACAACCTTCGGGGGTCTATTCCGAGCGCCTTGTTCCGGCGCGCTCCACATCTCAGATTTCTTCGCATGGACGACAACGCGTTGGATGGCGAGTTGCGCGAGGATACATTTGAGCACGCGGGAAATCTGGCAGAGCTGCACGCTAGGAACAACAACCTTGCCGGCTCAGGCATACCGAAATCCATCGCCAAGATGTCAAAGCTCGCGTCGTTGAAATTGAGCGGAAATCGTCGACTCGGAAACGGAGCACCGCTGTCCGATGCAATCGGAGAATGTTTCTCACTGAAAATTCTAGACATATCGGCGACCGGACACGCGGGTGAGACAAATCCCACACTTTTCGCGTCGATGCGGTATCTCTCTTCCTTGAATCTCGCCTCGAACGACTTTCAAGGACAGATTCCATCCTCGTTGCGTTCAGCCGGCTACTTGAGGCGACTAGAATTACAAAACAATAGATTCACCGGCGAAATTCCTGGTTGGCTCGTGTCGTCGCTCGACAACTTGGAGCACGTCGATTTGAGCGGCAATAGTCTGACGGGAAGAATTCCGAGAGCGTTCTACGAAAAAGGTGACGGCGGCGGCGAAGCTATCCCCCCGCGTCTTCCGGCGTACGGAAATCGACCCGCTGGACAACCGCGCGTCATACGACTCGGTCGGAATCCGCTGTTCTGCCCGCTGCGCCCCGCACTCAAACGAGCCTTCGGTGCGACGTGTCGCGAAACGTTGATTTCATCCATCGCGCCGACGAGCGGTTCGTTTTCGACTGAGATTACGCTCAAAGGGAGCGGCTTCGCGCCGTCGTCGGGATGCGTTTTCGGTAACCAAGACGGTGAAAAAGTGTTCATCAAACCGGTAACCGCGTCACTGAGCGACGATGAAATGCGATGTGTCGTCCCCGAAATTCCAAATTTGCGCTCGACGCAGCGCGCCATCACGGTGAACGTCGGGTACGTCCGCGAGGAGGACGACGATGGCATAGAGCTCCTCACGCGGCACGGCGAACTGTTCACCATCAAGTAGAGACAGTAAATTGTGAGCACCGCTAAAGTAGTCCGTACCTAGTGCCTGGTAGTAGTGAAACAACTCTAGGAACACCGACCCTTGGCCTCCTCGCTTCTCCCGGCGACCCCTCACGAGCGAGCGCGACGACACACGCGCGCGCGCACGCGCACACGACGCGAAACCTCACGCGCGCGCGTGGACGTAAACGCAGACGTCCGTGAGGTACCTCTCGTCGACGTCGTCGTCGACTCATCCGTCGTCGTCGTCGTCGTCGTCCAAGGATTTTACAACTTGACTCAAGGACTCCTTGAGTCCTGCCGGCGGCAGCGCCACCATGGTTGGATTTAGTAAGACCCTCGCGAGGTATCGCGTGAGCGAATGGTCCACGATGTACATCGAATACGAAACGCTCAAGGCGTACGTGAATGAGGCGAAAGCTCGGGCGGAGCTGGCGTCGCCCGGGAACACGTCGACCGAGGAACACTTTTATAGCAATCGCGAATCCATGGACGACGGGCGTCGAAACAGCATGGACGTAGCTTGGAGTCAGTACGCGAACGCGCCGCGGTTGTTCACAGAACTCATCGAGGATGATAAATCAGAAAATGAGAGAACGGCTCTGGAGGAGCTGTGGGCGTCTCTCTCGATGGAGTACGAACCGATGCTCAAGGTGAAGAGCACGTTGGAGGATGCCGGTTTGGGCGTACCCGACGTCTTGCGAGAGTTTTACGACGCGCTCGACGCGCAGGCAAACAAGTGCAATAGATTTTACGAAATGCTGGTCGAAATGCAAGCTCGAGCGTTGGCGTTGGCGTGTAAACGGATCGACGTGATTGATGCGGCTTTGAATACGGCAACTCCAGTCGTGAGCCCGCGCGTGTCTCAAGTGGAAGACGAAGACAACCACCACGACAGCGCCCAGTCGAGCCCGACTATGAATGATAACGACCTTGTGGAAGAGAAGAATATAAATGCTGCCGACGTGAAGGCGAGAAGTGGCGGACACAGCAGAGCCGGTTCGCTCACGACGATGAGCGGCACGGATTTATACGCTCTTTTTGCGGACGAGCGCGCCAACATCGATGAAAAGTCGGGCGTCAAACGAGCCGCCATGGCGCTTGTGGATTCAAAGAAAGGCAATTCAGCTCAAAATCTTAAATCTAGAGAGATGACTGTCCGCGCGCTGTTGCATGACGTGCGCGAGATTTATTATAGCGTTTGCATGATTCAAAATTTCAGCACGCTAAACGCCGTGGCGGTGAGAAAAATCACAAAGAAGATGGACAAAGAATCCAGGACGCGCACGAGTGGCATTTATTGCACTGCTTGTAACGAGCTCGCCTTCTGGCCCGACTTGAAGGAGACGACGTTTCAGTGTAAAACGATGACGAAACTGTGCGAAGACGCCTTTCTCACGTGTCACGCTCTACTTCGTCGCATTGAGGCGTCTAAGACTGGACTTGTGCGGTTCGATTCAAAGACGTTGCACAGTCACACCATTCAACGAAAAGAACGCATCGAACTGCTCGGCAAGTTGAGAGAAACAGGCAAACGCATCAAAGACGACGGTACAAAGGTCAACTTAGAGCGCGATAGCGCTGGGAACCCTCTTTTATTCTTTTCAGGTGGGTTCTTCTGGGGTTTAGCTTTCCCCACGCTTCTCATTCCCCTGTGGTATCTAGTCGTCACGTGCGGTCTCGAGAGTACGGATGCACGATGCCAACGCGAGCTCGAAGCTTTTGTCACGTTGAGAGGAGCTCTTTTAGTTTTCGGCCAATCTCTCCTGTGGGGACCTACTGTTTACTGCTGGCAACGCCTCTCCGTGCACTGGGAGCTCATCTTTTTCAGATCGGTCGGTAAAACGGGCCTGCGCGCCGAACATGCCATTCTCGCCACGGTTCTTCCGTGGCTGATGCTCGTCTCGATTTTGATGACGAGTACGATCCTTTGGTCCTCGGGGCGCGCCTCGACGGAATGGGTGGGACCCTTCACGATTTCGCTGTTTGCATTTTTCGTCGTTCCGGTGCCGTCTTCTTGGAAGTGGGCCGACGATCCAAAGTTGTGGTTTATTCAGCCGCCGATGCAGACTAGGCGTTTTCTCGCGAGACACGTTGCTCGGACCGTGACGGCTCCCTGGCGCGCTGTGGTGTTCCCAGACTTCTTCATAGCAGATCAACTTACGTCCCAGTCTACTGCGATTGCGGATTTGATCATTACGTTCGGTATTGCGTCAGAAGCGACGTCAACGCGCGCGATAGCGGCGACACTACCCCAATGGTGGCGTCTCGCTCAGTGCGTTCGAAGAGCTCGAGATTCAATCGTGCTCAAGCGAGGCGGCTCGGCAAAAGCGCACATTTTGAACGGAGGTAAATATAGCCTCGCAATTGTAGCCATCTGGTTGCGCTTTGGCGCAGCCACGACATCGAGCGATCACACGTCGATGCGATGGATAATCGCGTACCTGGCGACGAGCGCAAGCGTGTTGTACTCGCTGACGTGGGACTTTGTCATGGATTGGACAGTCGTATCGTTCAATCGAACGAATAAGTGGTACTTTGAGATTTTACCTCGACGTACTCTCGTAAAGTCCAAGGCGGCGTGGATTACCGCGGTAGTATTTAACATTATGGGGCGATCGGCGAGCTTGTTTGCCGCCGTGCCGGGCTTACCTCTGGCGACGCTTTCAGCGCAGGCTCTCGTCACTGGTTTGGCTGGCGTCGAAATTGTGAGACGCGCAATGTGGAACGTGTTTCGCGTGGAGAACGAGCACTCATCAAACGTAGGTGCGTTCCGGGCGGCTGGTGATTCTGAATTCGACGCGCTCGAGGATCCTTTCGTCGCGCACGTCGACGAACTCGCCAGTGAACTCGCGTATCAGATCCCATCAAAAGGTGAAAGGCGCGCGTAATTTAATGTACTAAACAACTCAACAACTCTACACGTCTGGCGCAACGGCATCTCTCTAACTGTCACGACGTTGACGTAAAACCTTGCTCTGCTTACCTGCCTCCTCTACGCTACTACGATGAGATTCTTCAAACGCATTCAACGCGCGCTCGACGCGTTCTTGGCCCCCGACGACAATCCCGTGCGCTCGTCGCACGCG
>Ga0181573_10001125_pt1 | contig 26813 bp, 11 predicted proteins | sample 101ome_25_FD_148643 | JGI IMG/M metagenome (GOLD analysis project Ga0181573, IMG submission 148643) | Coastal salt marsh microbial communities from the Groves Creek Marsh, Skidaway Island, Georgia - 101409BT metaG (spades assembly) | ecosystem: Environmental > Aquatic > Marine > Intertidal zone...
CTCCTCCTCCTCCTCCGCCGCCGACCAACACCTCCACCGCACCGGTCATCGCGTCCACCCATCGCCGCCACTCCTCGTGGATCGCGCGCCAGTCAGCGTCGGTGAGGGCGGACGGCGAAGGGTCCGAACCGACGCCGGCGCCGGAGCCGGCGAGGAGCGTCGCCGCGAGCGCCGGGCTCACGCCGCGAAACGCGCGAACCATACCCTTCTCCACCCCGGGCGTAATTTGCTGCTGCAGATTCGTCCCCGCCGCCTTCGTTCCTCCCTTACTTTTGGACGATTTGACCCGGTCCTCCGCGACCAACGCCGCCGCTCTCGTGACGACGTCGCGCCATTCCGCGAGGGCTGGAGCGTCATCCGGGGCGACGCCCGGCGCCGTCGGCGGCGGTCGGTACTCGAACCCCGGCGATAGCGGTCGCACGGACGTTTGCGCGGCTCCCACCTGGTAGGCGCACGCGGCGATCTTCCCCGTGACCTCGTCCACCAGCACGGCGTTGCTGTTGCGTCCCATGACCTCGCAGTGCAGCGTGAACCGCGGCGCGTCTCCGGGCCGATCGGCGAATGAGAATGTCGCGACCCTCTCCCACGGCTCGGGCAGCGCCGCGCGCGTCAGCACGAGGTTCCTGAGCAGCGCGTGGCACTGCTCGCCGAAGGATAGCTGCTCGGTCTTGTGGATCCTCGGCGGGGGCGGTCCGAGGCACACGCGCGCGGCGTCGGGGTGCCAGGATACGTGCAGCGCGACGTTTCCGTCGATGCCACGAAGGCCGAGCACGAGGGTGTAGGCGTCGGCCTGCGCGGCGAGCTCCACCTTCGTGGGCACGCCCAACGCGCGCACCTCGCACACGGACGCGACGAGCGCGGTGTAATCGAACGCGGGGAGCTTAACGCCTTTGGCGCGCGGCGCGCCCCCCCCCGTCGTTCCGGTCGGAGACGGCTCAGCCGCGTCCGCGCGTGTCGCGACGGCTGCGGTGGAACCCGGGTGGAGCCGGCGTTGATGCGTCGGGCGATCCGTCGCTCGGAGTCCAGGCGCGGTCGCGGCGCGGCGCATGCACTCCGCGGCGCGCCTGCATGTCGCAGACCGCATCACCATCGCGGTCCCTCCAGTCGCGCGGCTCGTCGCGGCTGCGCGCATCTCCGTGTGCGGGTCGACTTTGTTGTTGCGTAGCTTTTGTTCCGAGGCGGGGAACGACGTCATCACGCATCGTCAAATAAATCAGCGCGGGGCTGCCGCATGAGCGGTGGGGCCCCGTCGAAGCTGCTGCAGTTCCTCGCCGCGGGGGCCATCGTCGCGGTGTCCTCGTGGGACGTCCACCGCAAGATAAGAGCCAACTCGGTGCCCGTCACCGCGGAGCAGTGGGAGGACATTAACCAGTGGAAGAGGGACCAGAAAAGGGAGATCGAGCAGGGGCGTTCGTTCAGAGTGCTCGAGTACCTGAGCAAGGGTGGCGGCGGAGAAGAAGAGGGTTGAGCCCAAGACCCGCAGGATGATGGATGCGCGCCCTGTGAACGTGGGGTGGGGTTCAGCGCCCGCGCAGCGGGGCGTGAAGAGACAGCGAGACTGGAGCGATAAGCCAACTCCAAAGTCTGCATTCTGCCAGCACGGTCGTCGGCGCCCTCAGTGTAAGGAATGCGGTGGGTCAGCAATCTGCGAGCATGGTCGTCAGCGCGCTCAGTGTAAGGAGTGCGGCGGGGCAGCAATCTGCGAGCATGGTCGTCAGCGCGCTCAGTGCAAGGAGTGCGGCGGGTCAGCAATCTGCGAGCATGGTCGTCAGCGCTCTCGGTGCAAGGAGTGCGGTGGGTCAGCAATCTGCGAGCACGGTCGTCAGCGCTATCAATGCAAGGAGTGCGGCGGGGCAGCAATCTGCGAGCACGGTCGTCGGCGCTATGACTGCAAGGAGTGCGGTGGGTCAGCAATCTGCGAACACGGTCGTCGGCGCTCTCGGTGCAAGGAGTGCGGTGGGGCAGCAATCTGCGAGCATGGTCGTCAGCGCTATCAGTGCAAGGAGTGCGGCGGATCAGCAATCTGCGAGCACGGTCGTCGGCGCTCTCAGTGCAAGCAGTGCCACGGATCATCAGTTCCTCTCGGCAGTTGGGTTATTTGATGCTGAGAGTGACGGTGCTCCAACTCAGCCAACTCATCATCACGCTCGAGAGCCGTGGCCAGATAACATCGATGGAAGCGTCGTCGCGCCACAGCTCCGCGGCGCCGCACCCGTCGAGAGTTCGTCTTGCTCTTGCGTTACGCGTGAAGTAAAAGTTAGATCCAACAAACGCATCGTCGACGCGGAGAACCACGGTGCGGCTAGCGACTCATCGACTACTTCGGCACCCCGCTCTTGGGCGTCACCTCCCCCGGCTCCACCTTTCTCACGTACACCGCGTCCCTCGGCGCGGGCGCGTCCCCGCTCTCGCCCACGTAACTCGCCGCCACCGCCAACTTGTCGCCGTCGGCGTTGAAAGCGAGCGCGGCGATCGACGTGGCGTATTTGGGGTACTGATACAGCCTCTTCTTGTGCGCGCCGTCCCACACGTTGACGACACCGTCGCCGCCGCCCGTTGCGAACGTTCCCCACGGGTGAAACGCCACCGCGTGCACCGGATGGATCGTCTCGACCCCGGCGTCTCTGACCCGGTGGCACTTAAACGCGTACTTTTTCTCCTGCACAGCTGGCGCCGGGTCGAGGTACTCCCACGCCACCCTGCCCTCCACGGACGCGAGCGCGAACCCGGTGCCGTCCGGGAGCCACCGCACGCACCGGGACTGGTGACCCATCGGGGACTCCCTCGCCTGCTCGGGGGCTCCGGACATGGTCAGGCCCATCGGCGTGTACACGTGCACCGCCCTGCCGGCCATGGCGACCACGAGCCTCCTCGTGGGGCTCCCCGAGCCCGTCAGGGACATGGAGTAGACCTTACCCGGTAGCTCGACGTCCGCGATGCATCGCCGCTCCTCGGGGAGGCGAGCATCCCAGCACTTGAGCCTCCCGTCCCAACCCCCGGACAAGATCAGGCCCGTCTCGTGATCCCACTCCACGCACTTCACCGCCGCGCCGTGCGTTCCCACGACGTCGTCGGCGCCCGACGTGAGGTCGTGCCTCACCACGCTCTTGCTGAGCCCACCGCTGACGATCGCGGTGTCCCCACCCGCGGCGAAGCACGCGTCGAACACGGGCCCGGGCGTGGTGAAGTGCTGCCTGAGGGATGAGCTGCCCGAGACTGGATCGGCATCGTACAGCCGCACGCCCGCGTCCCAGCTGGTGGCGAGGAGGAGACCCGAATCATCGCCGAAGCGCAGGGACGTGACGCCATCCGTGGGCTGGCTGGAGAGCTCCAGGCCCAGGTCCGCCATCAGAGATCTCCGCAGGTGCAGGTGCGGTTTGAACCATCCGAGAGGCTTCGGCGTTGAATTTTGTTCGGGAGAGAAATAGACCGCCGTTTCTAGTTTTGCCGGCATCTTTGGGCTGAAATCGCACTGTTTGCCTGTGCTTTGTCGTGTTTTTTTGCCGACCCAGCATTCGACCCAGCCCGAACCTGTTGTACACGCGTGCACGTCCAGCCGGGCATCGTCGAACTGGCATTGGCGACGGCGCGACGGCGCGTGGGTCGGTTCGATCGCTCGGTGATCGCGGCGAGCCCGGTCGTAGCCGAGCTCGAGCCGCGCAGACCCGCGAGAGGTTCGAACGCGGCCTTCGCGCGCAGGCGCGAGCGACGCAAAGGACCGGCGCGCAAGAGGCATAATATCCGCCGGGTCCAACCGGGAAAAAGCATCGGAGGCGCCCAAGGTCCGCAAGGCCCGCTCGCGCCATGGGCAAGAAGTATCGCCTGAGCGCGCTGAAGGAGGCGCCGGTGTACCATCCCACGGAAGATGAGTTCGCCGATCCTCTGCGGTACATCGCCTCCATCCGCGCCGAGGCGGAGGAGTTCGGCATCTGCCGGATCGTCCCTCCGAGTTCGTTCAAGGTCCCGTTCAATCAGGACCCCGCTTCCTTCGCCTTCAAGACGCGCGTCCAGACGGTGAACGAGCTGCAGCTCCGGCTGAAGAAGGGGAAGAACAGGAGCTTCAGGACCGAGTACGCCGACTTCATGCAGAGCCGCGGGCAGAGCGTCACGCGCTGGCCCGTCTACGGCGGCAAGAAGCTGGACCTGCAGGCGCTCTACGACAACGTCACGCAGCGGGGCGGATTCGACGCGGTGTGCCGCGCCAAGGGCTGGCGCGACATGGCCAGGGTGATGGACACGCCCGCCACGGTCACCTCCGCGGCGATGGCGCTGCGGGCGCTGTACCAGAAGTGGCTCCTGGACTTCGAACAGCACAAGGCGCGACAGGAGAACCTCTCGCCCGCGGGCAAGGCGAAGGAGGCGGCTCAGACCAAAAAAGAGCAAGAGAGGCTCGCCAGGGAGGACAAGTCCAAGGAGCTCAAGGACCGCGCCAGGCGGGACTCCATCGGCGTCGAGGAGGATCTGATCGAGGCGCTGTTCGAGCTCGGCAACGCCGCCGCGCCGCCACCGAGGGCCAAGCTCGAGATGGTGCGTTCCCTCCTTTCCCCCACCGCCCGCCTCGCCAGCCCCGCATTTCCATCGCGGCTCCCCGCCAAGCAGGCGCGAGAGACTCTCGCTGACCCTTTTCTTGACACCCGACCGGCTCACCCATCCAACTCAACAGGGCCTCGAGGAGGTGGCGCAGCAGCTCGAGGAGCAGCCCGCGGGCTGCGTAAATTGCGGGGGAACCTCCCACGAGGAGTCCATGATCCTCTGCGACGGATGCGACCGAGGGTGAGTCCCGCGCTCGTCGATCAACGCCCCGATCGCAACGACCCGAATCTCGCGTCCCCGTCAGCGAGGAGATCCTCCCCGCCAACCCGAGACTCTTTTTTTTCCCATTTCTTCTCTGTTTTGCTAACACCGCCTCGCCCCCGCCGCGCAGGTACCACATGTACTGCCTGTCCCCGCCGTTGGATGAGCTCCCCCAGGGCGATTGGTTCTGTCCCGACTGCATCGCCGCCGCGAACGACGCCGAGGACATCGGGTTCAACTCGGGCAAGACGTTCACCATTGAGCGGTTCAAGGAGGAGTGCGCTCGATTTGACGCGCAATTCTTCGGCCAAGACGAGCCGGTCCCGATCCCGGACATCGAGGAAGCCTTCTGGAAGATGGTCGAGGAGGGCAGCGGCAAGTCCGTGGACGTTCACTACGGCGCGGACCTGGACACCAGCGTCCACGGCAGCGCGTTCCCCAGAACCTGGGACGCCGACCACGGTCCCGGAAGGCGATCGGACGAACGCAACGCCGCCGCGGAGCACCCGTGGAACCTCAACAACCTGCCCAGCGCGGAGGGCGAGCACCCGAGCTTGCTCCGTCAGGTCAACGACCACATCCCGGGGGTGATCGTCCCGTGGCTCTACGTCGGCAGCACGTTTTCGTCCTTCTGCTGGCACTTTGAGGACCACATGCTGTACAGCGTCAACTACAACCACGCGGGCGCGGCCAAGACCTGGTACGGGGTTCCCGGCGCCGCCGCGGACGCGTTCGAGGAGTGCTTCAAGCAGGCGATGCCCGACCTGTTCGCGGCTCAGCCCGATCTGCTCCTCCAGCTCGTCACCATGCTATCGCCCTCTCTCCTGGTCAGTGAGGGCGTCCCCGTGTACCGGACGGATCAACACGCGGGTGAATTCGTGGTCACCTTCCCCAAGTCGTACCACTGCGGATTCAACACCGGTTTCAACGTCGCCGAGGCGGTCAACTTCGCCCCGCCGGACTGGCTCAGGTTCGGGCGCGACGGCGTGGAGCGGTACAGGCTCTACCGCAAACCCTCGGTGCTCTGCCACGACGAGCTTCTCTGCGTCGCGGCGGCGGATTCGCCCTCGGAGGAAACCGCCAGGTGGCTCATCGGAGACCTGAAGCTGCTGACCAACGAGGAACGCGGCGCCCGCGAGCAACTTCTCACCGACGGCGTCGTGCGCACCAGACGGTACACGCCGAGGAAACTCGCGGCCGCCGCCATGACGGCTAAGAACGCGCAGGATGCGAGGGCGTCGGCGGGGATCAAATCCGAGTCGGATGCATCGCTCGAGGCGGACGCCGCGGCTACCGCGACCCGCGCGGCGATGGACGCCGCGCTGGACCCCCTGGACGACACGGAGAGCTTGCTTCCCACGAGCAACGCGAACGGCGCATACGACCGCGAGTGCACCATCTGCCGGTTCATCCTCCACCTCTCCGGCGTGGCGTGCTCGTGCAACCCCGACAGGGCGGCGTGCCTTCGCCACTCCGCCGAGCTCTGCGAGTGTCCAAACTCGCACCGCGTGATGTTCTACCGCAAGAGCATCGCGCAGCTCGAGCGGCTGTGCTCCAGCACGGAGCGCGCGTGCGGCAAACGCGCCAAGGTGAGCGAGAAGGAGAAGGCTTACGGGGCGGCCAAGTTGAGGCAGAAGCGCGCCGCCGCGTGGGTGAAGCGTGCCAAGGAGGCCCTGGAGCAAAAGTCCCCGCCGACGCCGACGACTGACCTCGAGGCCATCATGATCGCGGCCGAGGAGTTCACGTGGGCGGGCACCGACATGGACGACGTGCGCAAGATGGCCGTGAACGTCTCCATCGCCATCGCGTTCCAGAAGGAGCTCGCCATTCTCAAACGCCGCATCAACCTTGGCGAGGATGAGACCGTGGATGGTCGAACCGGATGGGAGGAGCCCGAGCTCGATGACGCGGATATCGTCGTCGCCGCCGCCGCCGGCGCGCCCCTCCGCCGCCGCCGCGGGGGTAAGTACGGCAAGGAGGAGACACCCACGCCCGAGGCGACGATGAAGAAGGAACCCGCGGAGGTCAAGACGGAGGTCAAGGCGGAGGATGGCGTCCAAGATGCGATGGACGTCGACGCCAAGGACGCCAACGCCAAGCCGAACAAGGATGGCAAGACCGTCGGCGTGGCCCCGCCGAGGCGCATGTCCCTCAACAGGCTCCGGCAGCTTCTCGCCGCCGCGCCGTTCCCGCTACCCGCGGAGGAGGAGGAGATGTTCCGCAGGGTTCTCGCCGCCGGGGAGGACCTCGAGTCGCGAGTGGTGGCCACCCTCGCGGAGACGCCGAACCCAAATCCCAAGAAGTGCATCTCGCTCGCCGCGGAGGTGGCGCGGGGCCCAATCGAGGTCACGTCCGCGAGGAGGCTCAAGGAAGCGGTCGCCGCCGCGCACGCGTGGAGCGAGCGCGTGAGGCGCGCGCTCCCCGGCCGGCGGCACCGGCCCGCGAGATTGGAGCTGCCCACGCTGGACCAACTCGCCGAGCTCAAAGCCGGCGCGGTCAACCTGCCCGTTCAGCCCAACGACCTGGACTCGGTGGACTCCGCGGTGGAGGAGACCCAGGCGTGGTCGACCAAGGCGCAGACGCTGATGGAGCGCGTCCCCGCCGCGGAGATTGACGACGCGGAGGCTCTCTTGGAGGAGGGTTTGGACCTCCCGTGCCAGTGCCCGCGGGTTGAGCTCCTCGAGGCGGCTTGCGAGCGCGCGAAGCAGTGGGTGGAGGTGACCATCAAGGCTGACGAGCAGAACGCGAAGCTCGAGCGGCTCCGATCGCTCCTCGAGGAGGGCGAGTCCATGACCGTGTGCCCGGCCACGGATCTCGCGGCGTTGAGGGAGCGCATACGCGTCAGAGAGTGGGCGGACCCCGCCAAGCTCGTCGCCGCCGGCAAGCCCGACCCGATTTCCCTGGACGAGATCCGAGCCGTTGTCGCGGCGGGCGCCGCCATCATCGAGGGCGTCAAGACCCCGGGGAAGGCACCCGAGCCCCAGGCACCGACGACGAAGGGCGGTAAGAAGGGAAAGAAAGGCAGCGGCGGCGGGAAGAAGGCTCCCACGACGGATGCCGAGTCGGATGCCGCCGCGCCGCCAGCTGTGCCGCCCCCCGTCGACGAGGATCACGTCACCGACCAGGAGCGCGCGTTGCTGGACCGCCTGCGGCAGAACGTGGCCAACGGCGAGGCGTGGGAGAAACGCGCCGCGGCGATGCACGCGGACGCCGAGGCTGGCAACCTCAAGCCCCTCGAGGACGTCGAGAAGCTGGTAAAGGAGGCGCAGGCCATCCCGTGCGCGCTGGCTCTCTTTGACGTACTCTACAACGCCTCCAACTCTGCTCGATCGTGGGTTGAAAAAGCTCAGCAGTGCCTCAAGGGGAAGCAGCTCACGCGCCGGGGCGCCGCCGCGCCGCCCCCGACGCTGGCGCACGCCGAGCGGCTCGTGCGAGACGCGAGTAAGTTCTTCGTGCAGGTCAAGGAGCTCCAGGCTCTGACGGAGAGAGTCGCGGAGGCGAAGGAGTGGGGCGATCGCGCCGAGAAAGCCGTGGAGAGGTGGAAGGAGGAGGGTGCGGAGCAGACGTTCACGGAGCTCATGCTGGACCACGAGCGTTTCGGACTCGAGCTTCCCGCCGCGGCTGACGTGCGCGCGTGCCTCGCGGCGCTCGGGTGGGAGCGCGAGGTACGCGACGCGCTCTCGATGCCAGCCGCCGACGCCGACGCCAAGGATAAGAAAAAGCCTCCGAGCAAATCCGCGGACTCGAGCCCCGCGAGCAAGAAGCCGGCCGGTTCGGAGCCCTTACCCCAGCTGGAGATCCTCGAGGACCTGCGCGAGCGAGCCAAGGACATCGACACCGACGACATGGACGAGGAGCTGCGGAACGAGCTCGCGCGCAGGCTCGAGAAGATCGACGAGTGGAGCGAGAAGGTTGACTCCGCGATGGGCCTTAACGACCGCGTGGCGACAAAGCAAAAGCCCGCCAGCGTCCTTCAAGCCGCGGCGAACGCCGAGAAGAGGCCGACTCCCGACGTCATCCAGGAGCTCGTGGAGCAGGGCAAGAAGCTGCCCGCGATCGTGCCGCGCGTCACGGAGCTGGAGACCATCCTGGACGAGCACCAGCGGTGGGTGGAGGCGGCGAGAAAACTTTTGGGGCCTCCAAAGCAGAAGCCCTCCGCGGAGCAACTCGACGCGGAAGCAGCCGCCGCCGCGACACAAGCCGGCGACCAGGCTGCGGCCGCGGCGGAGTCTGAGAAGGCCGCGGCGGAGGCTGCGTTGGAGGCTGCGGCGGAGGCTGAGCGGCTGAGGAAGAGCAAGAAGAAGGGGAAGAAGGGAGGCAAGGGTAGCAAAGTCCCGCCCGCCGCCGCCGGCGCGGTGAAGGACGAGGAAGCCGCGGCCGAAGCCAGGGAGGTGGCGCGGATGGCCGCCGCCGCCACTAGGGTCGCCGCCGCCGTCAACCAGCGACTCGCCGCGGCGAAGGACCTGGTCGACGACAGGCCCGCCATGGCTGACGTCCTCGAGATGCTGGCGACGGGCGAGGGCCTTCCGCTCAAATCCGAGGAGGGCGTCGAGCTCGCGGCGGCGGCGGCGGCGACGACGGCATGGTCCGATCGGCTGCGTAAGCTCCTGATACGTCCCCGCAGCAGCGCCGGCGTCCATGCCATCGCCGTGGACGACTCAATCACTGCGCTGAAGCTCATCGTGCAGTCCATCAGGGCGGCGACCGCGGATCTGGAGGGCACCGGCGAGCCCCCGGAGAGCGAGGAGGGCCAGTTTTGTCTCTGCCGTCAACCCGGCGGCCGCGAGATGCTCGGGTGCGACGTGTGCGGTGACTGGTACCACCTGCGGTGCGCGGGGGTCACCGCCACATTCGCGAGGAACGCGCAGAAGTACACCTGCCTCGCGTGCCAGGCTGCTACCGGGGACGTGCTCAAGCTCAACAACCCCAAGGAGGTGTACAAGCACATCCACCGCACTCGCCGACCCGCGCTGGTCAACCTGGGGGAGATGCTCTTGGAGGCTATGGACTTTGCCGGTAAGCTTCCAGAGGAGGATCTTCTCGCCGAAGTCTTCACCGAACACGCGGCGTGGCGCGCGGCGGTGGCGGACGCGCTCGAGCGCAGGTCCACGCTCGCTCCCCTCGAGAAGGAGGCGCGGGAGACGGCCGCAAAGGCCAACAAAGCCGCGGACGCGTACATGGAGCTGCGGGGCGCGAGAGAGGAGAGGACCCGCGCCGTCGCCGAACGCGCCGCCGCCGTGCAACACGCGCAGGTGCTAGCCGGCGCGACGGCGATGGCGGCCGCGCTGCTCGGCGCCGGGGGCGGCGGGACGCACAACGCCGCGTTGGAGGCGGCGCAGCGCATGGCGCACCTGCCGCCGGACCAGCAGCTCGAGGCGCTCGGGCAGCAAGTCGGCCAAGCCGCCGCCATCAAGCAGCAGCAGCTGATGCAGCTCAAGGGCGCGGTGACCGCCGCCACCGCCGCGGGGCTCGCGGGGGGTAACGCGGACGAGACCACCGTCGCCAAGGCGGCGGAGTCCGCGGCTCCCTTCGAGGCAATGCTCGTGGCGCAGCTACAGGAGATTGGAACCTTTGTCCACCAACTCGCCACGTGCCAGCAGTCCATCCAGCAGCAAATTGCCGCGGCGCCGCGAGCGGCGCCGGGCTCGCAGGAGGCGGCGACGCAGCAGTACCAGGTCATGATCCAGGTCATGATGATGCAGCAGCACTTCCTGACCCTCAGCAAGCAGCACGACATGCAGCTCGATGCGCTGGGCAGCGGACTCATGGAGCAGCAGAGGGTAGCCGCCGCGGCGGCGGCGGCGGCGATGGAGCAGGACGAGGAGGACGACTCCCAAGCCGGGGATGAGCCGCCCGCCGAGGCTGCGCCCAAGGAGGAGGCGGACACCGCCACCGAGGCGGACACCGCCGCAGAGGCGGACACCGCCACCGAGGCGGACACCGCCGCAGAGGCGGACACCGCCGCAGAGGCGGACACCGCCGCAGAGGCGGACACCGCCGCAGAGGAGGAGAAACCCGAGGTGGATGCCGAGATTGCGGAGGCTGCGCCCGAAGATGCGAAGGTCAAGGCTGAAGAGGAGCCGAAGAAGGAGGAGGAACCCGAGGTGAAGGCTGAGGAGGCCGCTCTCCTCGCCACAAACGAGGACGTTCCCAAGTCCAAGTCCCCGACCCCGCCCGCACCGGACCCGCCCCCAGCCCCCAAGCCCCGCCGCAAGAAACCCCCGGAGCAGCCCAGCGAGGAGGAGAAGGAGCTCGAGACTGTGGCCATGGAGCTCGCGAAAATCGCTCAAGCCGCCGCGGAGAGGCTGGCCGCCGTCACCGGGCCGGGTAACCCGCTTCGGCAGATCTTCGCGGGTCTCAAGGGGGCGCTCGCGATGGAGATCGACCCGAACCCGCTGGAACCCGAGCTCCCGAGCCTGCTCCGCGAGGTGTGCGGCGCCGCGTGGCGCGAGCGCGCCAACGCGGCCCTCGCCGAGAAGGTTGGCTCCGCCGCCGACTCCGCCGCCGACGATCCCGACGTCTCAAAGTTCCCGACGCTCGCGGTTCTCGCCGAGCTCCGCGAGACGGGCGTCGCGGCCGGGGTGATCATCCCGGGAAAGCCGGCGGGGGTGCCGGGCCCCGACCCGCTCGGCGACCGGGTGCAGGAGACGGAGGCTAAGGGCCAGGCGTGGCTGGATCGCGCGGCGGATGCGGTGGACGGGAGCAAGAATGTCCCGGTTGAGGAGGTGGTCAAGCTGATGGACGAAGGTCGCGCGCTGCCGATCAACCTCAAGGATGAGCTCGAGGAACTGGGCGAGCGCTGCGAGGTGTACTGCCTTTGCAAGACGCCTTACGACGCGTTGCGACCGATGATCTCGTGCGATAAGTGCGAGGGTTGGTTCCACTACGACTGCTGCGGGATGGCGCCGCCCACGGAGGAGGAGCCCGAGGATCCTGACATTCACTTCACGTGCCCGCCGTGCTGCAAGTCCAACGGGAGTAAGTACAAGCCCTTCAGGCCGACGCCCGTCAAGAAGCAGCGAGAATCATCCTCCGAGGAACGGGGAGACGAGAAAGCGGACGCGGAGGCGATTGTCGAGCGATCGGAGGAGGACATCGACGCAATTGCGGAGGCTCTGACCTTGGGCCTTCCCATCAGCGCCAAGGAGGAGGCCAAGGAAGAGGCCAAGGAGGAGGAGCCGGAGCCGGAAGCGGAGCCGATGGAGACGGACGAAAAACCACCACCCGAGGCGGAGGCTGCCGCCACACCGGTGGAAGACACGAAACCTCCCAAGGAGGAGGTCACGGTTGAGGAGGAGAAGAAGGAGTCGCCGCCGGAGGAACCAACCAGGGGCGGCAGAACCACGCGACGGAGCAGACGGTGACGTGCTTTTCTGTTTTACGAAGGTAGTTTCAATTCATGCCTCCGCCCTGACCGTCTCGACCTCGGTCATGATCCTCGCGTGGTCGTCCTTCACCGGCCTTCCGAACTTTTTCTTCCTCGGGCGCTTCACAATCTTGGCGACCTCCAGAGCGTTCAGCAGGAACACTTCGTCGTCAGTCTCCTCGCACCTCTCGTCGTCGTCGTCCTCGTCCTCGTCCTCCTCCTCCTCCTCCTCGAGCGCCGCGGTTTCGCTTTCCCGCTCCGCGCGCTCGAGAAGCTGTCTGAGGTACCCGTGCTTCTGATACCGCGGCACGAGCCTCGCCAGGTACACCGCCCGCAGGGTCTCCTTCTCCCGTTCGCTGAGGTTCCCGTGCGAGCCCAGTCGCCTCGTCCGGTCCTGCACGGCGTGGTGCATGATCATTGAGCTCGCCACCGACACGTTCAGACTCTCGGTGAACCCGTTCATGGATATGTACACGCCGCCGTCCGCCAGGCGCTTGGCCTCGTCGCTCACACCGTCGCGCTCATTTCCCAAGATCACCGCCGTGGGTACCGTCCAATCGTAGTGCTCCAGCGGGTGTCCGCCTTCGAAAACGGTGGTTAAAACGCGGTATCCTCGGGCTTTCACCTCTCGAATCGCTTCCTCGGTGGACCGCCACTGCTCCAAGTTGGTCCATTTGACCGCGCCGCCCGAGGTCCGCCCGGATTGCTTGAACGCGAGCCCCGCGTCGGAGATGACGCCGAGGGATCCGATGCCAAGCGCCTCGGTTGACCTGCACACAGCCAGCACGTTGCCGATGTCGTAGACCCCCTCGAGGATCGGCATGAGGTCGAACGATCTCTGCTGGACGACGGCGTCGAGGCGGGCGATGCGCTCCTCGGAGACCTGGGGTTCGAAGGCGCGCGTGAGACCCTCCGCCGTGCACTCCTTGCCGTCGAAGCAGAAGCTGTCGTGTAGGTACGGGAAGCGCGAGAGCGCGCCTGGCGCATCCTTCACGTGTCGGACGTACTTTTTCACCCGCTTGCGGCCGTGAAATTCGTTGCGGGTGCCGCTGACGAAGCCCGTGGCTAGGTCGCTCGGGTCCGCTGTGCGCCGCGGTGCGTCCACAGTCTTGGTGCGCTTCACCCTGAAACCCCCGTGCGCGCTCCCTGGGGCCGCGGATGAGGTCTCGCCGTCCTCGTTCGCCGCTGCATGGTGGGACGAGACGTATCCTCGAGCAGGGTTTGAGCACGAGAGGGCAAAGGTGGCAGGGGAGGTCTCGGTTCGCCTGAGGGCGGCCGAGCGCCAGTAGACGCCGCAATGGGCGGACGCGAGGGCTGACATCGATCTACAAGCGCCGCGAAGGGTTCGAAGCATCCGTCGCCCGTGCCCCGGTGTTTCCAGTCGGGCCCCGCGGCGGAATGTGCCAGTCAGTCGTGGGCGAGTTGTGGTTTAGCGCTCAATTCCGAAAAAAAATATAGTGCTATCCCGTATCACATCACATGTACGCAAGTCTTAAGGAATCAGTCGAGGTCGTACAGCGGGTCATCATCCGAGTCTTCCGCCACCTCGGGAGCCTCCTCCTTCTCCACCGCAGGCGATGGATCCGACCCCGGCTTATGAGTGGTCATCCACGGCGGAGGCTCCGGCGCATCCGCCGCACCGCCGGAGCCGACAGTCTTCATCCGAACCGGCTGCCGAATCGAAGCGGAAGCTGAGGGCTCCTCGACGCCACCCGTGTCCGACGGCGCGGTCACGCTCTGCCGGGTGCCCGGCCTGTGAGTGGTCATCCACGGGGGTAATGCGGGCATATCCATCGCCTTCTGGAACGCCTCCATCTCCTCCTCGTCGATGTCGATGTCGTCGTCGAGGTCCTCAAACAACTCATCCATCGCTCGAGTCCGCTCGTCGTCGCCCGCGCGATTGACGTCAAAGTCATCGAAGTCATCGAGCGACTCGTCCATATCGTTCATGTCGTTCATGTTGTTGAGCTCCGCCAACTCGTCCGGGTCGAGGTCCAGGTCGGCGAAAATCTCGTCCATAGGCGGTAGGCCCGGGCGAATGACGAGTGGCTCTTCGGTCTCGTCGAAGGGCGATTCATCCTTCTCCAGCTCCGGCTCTGCCTCCTTCTCGTCGCGCGCGGTGGGCTCGTTCTCGTCCAACTCCTCCTCCACCACCTCCTCCTCCTCCTCCTTCTCCTCGTCCTCGGAGGATTCATCCTCGGAGTCGTCCTCGATGACGAGCTGCCTTCGCTGCGGCGCCGGCGAGGGCGGTGCCGGCGCGTCTTTCGCCGCCTCCTCAGTCAGTTTTGGCGCGGCTGCGCCTGGGGGCTTGCAGGACTCCCTGTGACCGTCCCGCCAGTGCGTCCGCTGACAGTGCGAGGAGCAGTAACACGCCGCCTTGCACCGCGAACAGCGCAGCATCTTACCCGCGATTGTATCCTCTCGCTCTACGCACCGCGGGTTGGAGCACCGCCGTAAACCCTCGGTGCTGGACTTGATGTTAGGGTCGCGGGCGACGCCGGCACCGTCCATCGCGCGGTGCTTGGCGGCTTCCTCCTCGTCCTCCCGCTTCTTCCGCTCCTCCTCCGTCTCGCCAACCCCCTTCATCATAGCCTCCGCGATCTTTTTGTCCCTGGCCTCGTTCGCCCTCGATTTCTTCGCATCCTCCTCCTCGGCGACCGGGGCCGTGTACGCGCCCTCCTCGATCCGAAACGTGCGCGTGAATGCCTCGAAAGACTCGCACCCCGGGGAGGCGCCCTTTGCGTCAAACTTGAAGTTGTACCGCGCCAGCTCGTTGGACCTTCTCTTCCCGCCGCGAAGCTCGGCGGTGAGAGCCTCGTCCGCGTCCGTCTCGCCGTCGCACAGCGCCACCACGTGGACCGCGCCGTCCTCGGTTCCCGCGAGCGCCAGCCTCGGCGACGGCGCGTGAATCGCCGTCACCGGAGATCCAACCTCCATCTGAGCCTGCGCTTTACCCTCACCGTCCCACAGAATTATTCTTCCGTCGGCTCCCCCCGAGACGATCCTCGCCGCGTCGCCGGGCACGTTCGCGACGCATCCAACCTCGCCGCCGTGGTACCCCTTCCACGGCGCATACGCCTCGCCCACGTTCCACGCGATGACCGCGCCTCCCGAGGTTCCGACGCAGAGCAACTCGCCGTCGAAGGTTAGGCACCGGGGCTCCCCCTCGCCCTCGGTGAACTCCCTCGCGCCCTTGACGGCGCCGCCCTCGCCGGTCTTGACGTCCAGAAGCGCGGCGAGCGCGCCCTTTCCGCCGTTCTGGTCGTCCCCGTCCCCGAACGCGTGGACGCAAGCGATGACCGACTCCACGTGCGCGGTGAAACGCAGGGGCGTACCTTTCGCCACCCCGTCCACTGAATACGCCGCGTGAAGCTTTCCGGTTTCCAGAGACCACACCACCAGCGTTCGCTTCGTGGGGGAGTACGCCGTAAGCAGGTTGGCCTCCGACGCGAGCGATAGCCGCGTTACCGGCTGCGAGTCCACGCGCAGCGGGTGCAGCAAGCGAACGTACCCGCGTTTGCCCTCGTGCTCGGCCAGTCGCCACGTGTGCGCGTGACCCTCATTGGTGCCGCACGCGATTGTGACGCCGTCGAATGCCAGGGAGGTCACCGCCGCGGGCGCGGGGCCGCCGGCGCCCGAGGAGTCGCCCGTAGTGGCCTCGCTGACGGCGCCAACGCGTATGACCTGCTTCTCGGACCAATCCCGTACGTCGAACACCCTGAGCTTGGCCGATTTGCATCCATCGGCGGCGACGAGGATGTTCTTGAAGATGGCGACGTGCTGGAACGCGCCGTGGATGGCGCCCGCGTCGGGCTGGACCTCCGCGCGCTTTACGAAGGCGACGTCGGGGTTGTTCTCAGCCTTACCACCGGGCACGGGACTGTGAGTTGGTTCGGGGATCGGGGTGGAGCGGCTCGGGTCAGTGGTTCGTTCGGCCGTGGATCTGGGATACGATTTCGGGGGATCGGGATCTCTTGGGCTCACCCGAAGCCCTTGAAGCATGGAGCGTAGCCCACGGCGGCGAAGGACGGAGGGAAGTTGTTCGTGCCCACAACCTTAGTGACGGTCGCCCCGGGGTGGTACTGCGGAAGGGGGAGACGGCGGTGAGGGGGAGCGTGAGGTCAGGATCGGGGCCTCGGCGGAGACTTGGGCACCCGGGCGTCGCTTGGTTGACCGATCAATCGACGCGAGGGCCCGGGACGGTGGCGCACCTGCAGGGGCTGGCACACGGCGTCCATCCTCACGCTATCATCCTCGATGACCACCATCACGCGTGCGGTGCAACCGACGAGCCCGGCGGCCGCTCTGCGCTTCTGGCCACCGGAGTCAGAGCAGAGTGAACATTTACGAAGCTCGCGAAGGTAAAAAACTTTTACAACAAAGCTGAACTATGATAAGTGTAACAGCTGGACGAGAAGGCTGTCGCCGTCCTGGACGCCGCGTACACCGAGGGTTACACGAGACGGACTACCTGCGCGACGCCTCCGGCCCGTCCCTGATGAACGAACGCAGCGCCAGCCTCGCGTTCGCCGGCCACAGCCTTCGCTCCGTCTCCGCGTCGGTGAAGACGAGACACGGGCTCGCGTTCCCGCCCGAACCCGGTATCCCCGCGTCGTCGCACGGCAGCGGGGTCCCGGTGCTAAAATCCTCGCACCTCTTGTCCATCAGGATACCCCCCGCGTCGAACGCGCCCTGCGCCGCTCTGTTGACGACTTTTCGAAACGGATCCGACGGCGTCGCCGGCGGGTTCGGCCCGACGGGTTCGCACAGCTGTCGCCACTCCGCCTCCGCCGCCGGGAGGGACCCGTTGGCGTACAACGCCGCCGCGAGCGCCGCCCTGGCCTCCCAGAACTGGCCTCCCTGACCTGCGACCGGAGACGGCCCTTTATCGAGCCGAGCCAATTGGTTCGCCGCGAGACCCACGTCGCCGGCGCCCCACCGAGCCATCGCCGCGTTGAAGTCGAGGCGCTGGGCCACCGTGGGGGGTCCACCGCGCAAACCCGCGAGGAGCGCGGTGGTGGGGACGTCCAGCCCGCCGTTCTCCGCGACGCCCGCGGCGCCCCCCGCGGCGAGCGCGCGTCTGCTCGCGTCCACCGCGGCGGGCCAGTCGGAGAGGGCGCCGAGGGCGAGGCTCCTGCCGTCGTGCGCCAACGCGAGGGTCAACGCGCCGGCGCGGTCCCTCTTCCCCGGCGCCGAGGATTCGAGCGCGAGCTCGAGGACGTCGGCGGCCTCGGCGTACGCGCGCTCGGCGTCGGTCCACCGCGAAAGCCCTCCCAGGCACGTCGCCCTCGAGTACAGCCAGTTTCCCCCGGTGGGCGTGGCGAGCTCTCCCGATCGCCTCGCGAGCCGGACCACCTCGTCCCAGACCTCGAGCGCGATCTCGGCGTCGGGCTCCTGCGACGCGAGGGACGCGAGGTTGGACGCCTCGGATGCGCGCGCGGGTCGCGCGGGGATGGGGATGGACGCGACGACGCCGGCGGCGAGGAACAGCGCCCGCCTCCCGGACGACACCGATCGGCCCTCGGGTGCCGACACGTCGCCGCATCGGGTCACTGGAGGGGCTCTGTTCCTCGATGCGGCCCCGGGGAGCCGCGCGGCCGCTGGAGCGAGATGCTGAGATACGCTCGACATCGCCGCGGTGGTCGCCGTGATCGGATACGCGCGCGCCGCGGTCGTGTGTCGAGGCAGCCTCGTCACCATCCGATATCCACTCCCGGAGAGGCGACGAAGGCGGGCGCTCGCAGCGCGTGTAAGCGACGGACAGCTACCCGACGATTTTCAAACAAACCGAGGAGAACCCTCTCTCGTGGGGCGCACTCTGCGAGGAGCGGACCCGGACCAGCGGACCGCCCCGATCGTCTGACCGGCTCGTCCGCGTCGCAAAGGGAGGCGCGCGGGCTCTCGATCCGGCGCCCGGATCCGGCACAGGGGCGCCGGAGGCGGAGGCGGGAATCCGAAAGTTAGGGATCTCATCTTCAAGAGCGCCCCTCGCGATGGCGTTCAGGAACGCGCTTCCCCCTCGGGAGCAGGCGCTCGCGGAGCTGGCGATGTGCGACCCCGCGGACCTCTCCAAGGTTCAGAAGCTCCGGGTGATCCACTCGCGGTGCGCACAGGCCGGCGTCCTCACCGGCGCCTCCGTCAGCTCCGCCTCCGCGACGGCGCACGCGGCGTCGGCGGCCGGCGACGGCGCCTCGGACGTCGCCAAGCTCCACCAGCTCTTCGACGCGGCGGTCGCCAACGGCATGCCCCAGCTGGTGTGCCACTACGTCGACGAGGTGTGCGGCCACGACGACTTCTCCTCCCCCGACGGCGTCGAGGCGTACCTCCAGGACGGCGAGATGGTTGCCGAGTGGGCCGCGTCTTCGCTTCGATCCGCGGAGCGGGCGTTGGACCAGGCGGCGGCGTTGCGCACCCAGGGCGCCGCGGACGAGGTCGACCGCGCCGGCGCCGTCTTTGAGGCGCTCCGCGACGTCCTCGTGGCGCTCGGCGCGGACCCCGCCGCGGGCGGCGACAGCGCCGAGGCGGCGGAGACGGCGACGGCGCAGCCGTCGGCGGATGGTGGAGCGACCAGCCCCGGGTTCCAGCGGAGACTGCAGCTGGCGCACGACGACGCCGCGCGGCGGATGCAGCACGCCGCGGCGCTCTCCTGGGCGCTGCGCGAGGGACTCGTCGCCGGCGCCGCGGCGTCGCAGGACAGGTACGGGGGCCCCGCGCAGTGGGCGTCGGAGATGACCGTTCGGCGAGCGGCGGCGGCGGCGGCGGCGGCGGCGGCGGACCTACCCCCCGACGCCGACGGCGGCGGGCTCTTCCTCGACGATCTGCTCGCGGGCGTGGGCGTGCACGCGCCGCCGTACCCGTTTAAGAGCGCGACGGAGGCTGCGGAGAGGGTGTTTAGGCACGGGAGCGCCGCGCCCGCCGCCCTCGTCGCCAAGCAGAGCCTCTTCCTCTACTACCTGCTCGACGCCGGCTTACCCCCCGACGGCGCCCCCGCGAGGTTCGCGTCGCACGTCCGCCTGCACCCGCGGCTCTTCGTCGAGACGCGGTGCGCGGCGCTGCTCGACGACCACGGCAACTCGGCGTCGCTCGAGCTGGCGTGCGCGTTGCTCCCCGGAGCGTCGCACCCCGGTTTGCCCCTCGGATTCGTCGCGACGCTCGCCGCGAGGGGAAAACCGGCGGACGCGCTCGCCGTCGCCAGGGCGCGGCGGAGCGACGTCGCCGCGGGGTTTAAGGGTTTTTCGAACTCGACGCGAACCGACGGACCGGGCGGCGTCCGGGATGGACGGGGCGAGGTATTCGCCGGCGGGTCGACGGGCGGCTGGAGTGACGGCTATAGCGGTGACGGCTATGGCGGTGACGGCCGCGTGACTGACGCGACGGTCGAGGCGGAGCTCGGCGTCGCCGTGCGACTGGAGTGCGGCCTCGCCACCGAGGCGTTCGTCTGCGCCAGGGACGCCGTCGCCGCCGCGCCGCACGCGTCTAGGCGCGCCGTGGCGGATAAGCTCGTCGCCAGGCTGGCGTCGCACGCGGCCAAACGCGGCGCGCTTGAGTCGGTCCTCGACCTGCCCTTCGACGGGGAGCTCGAGCCGGCGCTCACGTCGTGGCTGGATTCCAACGCCGGGACCGTCGCGGGCGCTGCCGAGCACCTCGGGGTGGTCTACTACCTCACCCGGGGCAGGACGACGGAGGCGGCGGCGCGCGCGGCGGCGCTGGCGGGCGGCGCGAGGGCTCTTCCCGCGGAGGCGCTCGCGGCGCTCGAGGCGGCGGTGCGATCCATGCCGGAGTCCATGCAGAGGCTCCACCTGGTCGGCGCCGCCGAGGCGAGAGACGAGGCTTGCGGGGGTAAGCGCGCGCTCGCGAGGGGCCTCGTGGTGCAGCCGGCGACGCCGACGGACTTTGCGAAGACCCCCGCGGGCGCGATTTTGCCCTCGGAGAAGTCGCCGGGTTCTTGCGGGGTGCTCCGCGCGATGGGGGGAGCGCTCGCGCACGGCGATCCGACGAGCGCCGGCGGCCACGTGCCCTTCTTCGCCGCGCCGCTCGCCGCATCCGCCGCCGCCGCGAACACCCTGGGCGACGCCGGGCCGGATACCGCGGACGTCATCGACGACGTCGTCGTCGCCGACGCGTCACCGACGATGCCCGATGGCGGTCGCGGCGCGGGCGATGAGACGGCGATGATGTCGGCGAGGTTGGCGACGGGCGGCGGCGGCGGCTCGTGGACGGCGCTGGACATTCGCGACGGGGACGAGGAGGAGCCGCTAGATGGCGCGATGGATGTCGACGCGGATGCCAACGGGGAGGGGACGGATGACGAGTTCGGGGACGACGAGTTCAGGGGCCGGCCGTTGGTCGCCGGGTCCCGCGCCAGGGAGCCCGTCGCGAGGGTAGGGGTCCCCGAGCCGGCGGCGGTGTTCAGCCCGTTTGGCGCCAAGAGGCGACGCGCCGCGGAACGGAGAGCCGCGGCGGCGGCGGCGGCGGCGCCCTCGGGGCTGGCCCCGGCGCCGAGGCACTGGACCGCGCCCGCGTTTGGGCAGGGGCTCGGGTTCGGGCCCACGCCCGCGAGGCAGCCGGCGATGACGCCCGCGCCCTCGCGCCCCGCGCGCCCCGTCTCTCCGCGGAGGCCCGTCTCGCCGGCCAAGTCACCGGCCAAGTCACCGGCAAAGTCACCGGCGAAGAAAGCGGCGGACGCGATGGTCGTGGACGAGGACGAGGAAGGCGACGTCGTCATCGCGGGTACCACACCCGTGCCCGTCGCTCCCCCCGCGCCCCCCCCGCCCCCGCAAACCGCGTCGCACGTCGCGACGAGGAGGAGCGGCCGGCGGCGTTCGGAAGCGGTTAACCCCTCCGCCACGCCCGGCGCGACGACGACCGGTTCGATGCTCTTCGCGGATGGGACCCCGTCGACGACGTCCACGAGGGCGGCGGCGGAGCGCAAGTCGCGGCGGGCGTCGGTCGCGGCGGCGGCGGCGGCGGCGGAGAAACCTCCCAAGGCGGCGGCGGCGACGACGACGACGACGGCGAGGAAGAAGCAAAAGGCGGCGAAGTCGACGGGCGTCTCAAACTCCGAGTCGACGCCCTCGGCGACGACGACGAGGAGAAAGTCCATCTCGCAGGCGGCGGCGCTGAGAAGGATCGACGCGACGCCCGCCCCGATCAGCGACGACGACTCCGGGCGGCGGGTCACGCGCTCGTCGGCGAGAAAGACGAGCTACGTGTTGGAGAGGTTGAAGTGACGGCGCGCCGAAGTGACGGGTTGCGTTTTTCGAGGCGCCCGCTGGGAGCTGGGAGCTCCGAATCGGACGGCTCCTCCCGTGACGAGACGACGACGAGACGATGGCTCCACCGCTTCCGCGTGGTGGGTGTTATGATACTGAGACTATGCGTGCTACTATGGGTCGCCTTCGCCGCGCGTCACTTCACGGCTTCTTCGTGATCTCGAGCACCGAGCGCAGCTCTGACCCGTACAGCGAGTACACCTGAACCTGCCTGTCGATCACGGCGAGGTCCTTCTTCGCCTTGGCCAGCGCCGCGGCCGCCTCCTCGCCCACCAGGTTGGCGTTCTTCTCGAACTCCTCCCGAACCCTGCGCTTGAAGTACCTGCGAGCGATGGGAAAGAGGGACGGACGTGAGCCCGGGACGTCGGATGCCGATTGTTAGGGTTAGTCCCGGGTTCGGGGTGGATCGCGCGGGGGTCGAGGACTCACTCTCGAACGTTGTAGTTTGAGAACCTCGCCGCACTCTTCTGCATGGCGCGATAGACCGCGCTGAGCTCCGCCGCCGCCATCTTGACACTCACGTTCGACCCGTCGCGCTCGCGTGGAAGTGGCCTCTTCGCGGATTTTGGTTGGGGTGACGTGGTTTCCAGTCAAACTGTGGGAGCATGAGGAAACGGCAAGGCTCGCGGGAGGAGGTTGTCGCATTCGATGCTACTGTTCGCTTTTTTGCGCATTTAATTGAAATCGATCCCGACGATCACCTCTGGTAATCGTCGTCCTTGGTAACCTTCCCGAGACGCACGCTGCCCAGCGCGCTCACCTTCAGTTCGCTCTCGAGGTAGGCGCCGATGAACTTGGCCGCCTCCTGCGGGAAATCCTCCTGCGGCATGTGCCCCACGCTGCGGATGCAATCGAAGGTTGCGCGCACGTCCTCCGCCCACTTGTACATGTCCTTGTCGCCCAGATACTTGTCGTTCACGCCCCACACGATCCGCACCTTGGGCAGCCCGCGGACGGACCAAGCCTTGCTCACCGCGCTCGTGAGAGCCTTGAGATCGTTCTTGGTCACAGATGCTTCCAGCGCGGCGCGAGCGGCTTCGCCGTCGCCGCCCGCGTAAGGAGCCTCGTACTTGGCCATGGTCTCCTCGGGGATGGCGAACTCGTTGCCAAAGTATGCCAGCTTGTAAACGTCCGCCTGCGCGCCCTTGCCCATGCCGAACGGGCGGGTGTACACCGCGAGGGGATCGGGGAGCTTGTGCCCGGGGCCCAGCGGGGTGTTCATCACGATGACCCTGCGGAAGAGCCCTGGGTTGGCGGCGGCGAGGAGGAGCGCCGCCTGTGAGGTGATGTACCCGGAGACGACCATATCCACCGGGTCCTCGACGTCGGCGATGCCCGCGGCGGTCATGAACGCCTCGAGCGCGGATTGGTAAGAGGCGGCAGAGTAGTCGAAACCGGAGGTGGGCTTCGACGTGGCGCCGTGCCCGGGCATGTCTGGGGCGAAGGTGGTGTAGCCCATCTTCTGGAGCTCCCTGGAGAGCTTGTTGTAGGTGAACGAGTTGAGACCCGCGCCGTGGACCATGAGCACCTTGGTGGGCTTGGCCTCGGTGCCCTCCTCGGGGACGCCGACGCGGTAGCTCCACTCCAGGCCGCCCGCGGAGACGGACTCGATGGACTGCGAGAGCACCTTCTCCATCTGCCCGCTGTTCCCGTCGAAGACCTCGTCGTAGGCGGGGGCGAAGGCGCGGACGCGGATCGCGTTGCGACGCGCGGCCTTGACGGAGGCCTTGCGGGCGAGCGCGCCCCGAGAAGGGGCGACGGCCATCTTGGAAGCCATGCACGCAGCCATCGGACGTGCCGATAAGATTGAACCGGCACCCGATCGGATAAAAGCACTTCTCGAAATGAGCCAGCGGCCTGTGCGCTTTGGATCTGGCCCACCGGAGCCCCCCACTGACCGAGACGCGCTCCACACCTCGCGGCACGTGACTAAGGCGACCCTGGATTCGGCGCGAATCGGGCGAGAATAGGCGCAGGGCGTTCGGGTGGCGGCGAGGATGGGACGGCAGGTGCGTCGTCCGAGGACTCCCCGCCCCGTCTCCTCGCGCTCCCGCGACAAACACACAATCGGCTTTTTCAAATCGAGGCACCTCTGACGCGACCCTTTCTCCCCCTTCCCAACACACACAGAGAGGCGCACGCGGCGCGGAGGTGGCGCCCACAAAGATCGTGGGCATGATAGCCCGTCCCGGCAGCCGGGCGGCCAAGAGCAAGCCCCACAGGCGAGCCGCCGGTCACAAGCCGATGTCCAAGGAGCAGGTTGAGTTTTTCCAAAAGGCTGCAGCGGAGGGGAAGCAGGTGCTCGGCCGGGCGGCGGCGAAGGCTTCCGCGCAGGCGCTCGCGGGGGAACCCTCGGAAGGCACTCGCGGCGGTGTCGCGGGCGCGAGCGGGCGGTCGGGCAAGCCCAAGGGTAAAAGAGGGGGCGCGAAGGGCGTCGACTATACCGCGATGGTGGTGTCCGAGGCTGAGGCGCAGCTCGCTCAGCGGCTGGCCAACGGCCGCGGCGGCCGCGGTTACATCGCCATGAAGGGCAAAAACTCGAAGTCCGACGCCTCTCTGGCATCCTTGGACCTCGCGGACGAGGACACGGTGCGCGAGCTGCTCGGTCGGCTCCCCGTGGGACACGTGAACGAGCGCGCCCGGCTGAAGACGGCGCTCGAGAAGAACTTTGCCCGATGGTGGCAGCTGCTGCAGAGCGAGTTCTCCTTGCTCCTCTACGGCTTTGGCAGCAAGAAGGAGCTCATGGAGGACTTCGCGAGCAAGATGCTGACGGACGGCGGGGTCATCGTGGTGAACGGTTACTTCCCCGGTCTCACGCCGAAGCAGATCCTGGCCGCCGCCGCCGCCGCCGTGCACCCGGGCACCCCCTCCAGGGACCTCCACGGCACAAACACGGAGACTCTGCTCGCGATGATCGCGGAGGCGACCAGCGCGCCGCACCTGCTGGCGCAGCGGACCAAGTCGGCGATCGCGACGAAGCAACGCGGGGAGCGCGCGTCCAAGCGGGGAGGAGCCCCAGGGGTCGACGGAGGCGGCGGGGACGACACGGCCGGCGGCGGCGATAAGGACGCGTCCCTCGCGGCGGGCCCGGAGGATCTCCCGGGTGGAAGCTCCTCGCTCGGGCCGAACGGCCTCCACGACGCGCGTCTCGGAAGGAACCACCACCACCCGCCCAAACGGCTGTACATCGTTCTCCACAACATCGACGGGCAGCAGCTTCGTTCCCCCGAGGCTCAGGCGCTGCTCGGGGAGCTCGCGGCTATGCCCAGGGTGCACCTGGTGGCGTCGGTGGACCACGTCAACGCGCCGCTGCTGTGGTCGAAGCGGGAGGCTGCACGGTTCAACTTTGTCTGGCAGGAGACTACGACCTTCGCGCCGTACAAGTACGAGACGGCGCACGTGCCGCAGATGCTGGCGAGCAAGGGTGAGGAGAGGCACGTGAGGGGCGCGGTCAACGTGTTGCGTTCGCTGACCAGCAACGCGAGGGACATCTTCCGTTTACTCGCGGAGCACCAGTTGGCGAACCCGGAGTCCGGCGGGATGACCTTCCACGCGTTCTACACGCGGTGCCGCGAGCAGTTCCTCGCGACTTCCGAGACGACGCTGAAGAGCCACCTGACGGAGTTTGTCGACCACGAGCTGACGAGGACGAAGAGGGGTTCGGAAGGGGTGGACCTCGTGCACATCCCGTTCGCGGACGACGTGATCGCGCAGCTGCTCGAGCAAATCAAGGATTGAGGAGGAGATATTCGATAAGAGTTTCGGGGTAACATTTTTCACGAGTGTCAAGCCTATCTACACGCGGCGCGCCAACAGTTCATCAATGGCACCAAGGGAACATCTTGGCCAGCAGCCACGAGATGTCCCCGAATTTTCCGCTCGGTCCGGCGGTTATGCACAGAGCCCCAAAGAAGATCACAGCCCAAATGTAGCTCGAGATGATCGTCCAGCAGATGAGGAACGAGAACTTCACGAAAAACGTGAGGATGCAGAGGCCGAGGAAGGCACCCGCGATGATGGTGGTGATTGCACCCGCGGTGACCGAAATGCCCATCGTGGTGAGCGCGATCCTTGTGCGGCTCACCCTGTCGACAGCGTCGTTCTCGATGTACGCGTTAGCGAGGTGCACGCAGTAATCAACGCTGAACCCGATGACGATGACCGCCGCGATCGCCTCCGTCGTGCCGAGGTCCCAGCCCATCAGACCGCCGGCGCCGATGCCGATCACCGTGGTCACAATACCTGCAATTGTCACCGTCGAGTAAAATGCGAGAATGACGTTACCGGTAGACACGGACAGGACGAAGAACACCATCGGGAAGCACACGGCCAGGCCGAGGTAGACGTTGTCCATGAGCGAGATGGAGGTGACGGACCAGAGCCAGAAGATGTTGGTGCTGGTGGCCTCCGCACCGGTGAGCTCAGCGGGGGCACCAGTGTCAAGCGACTTGCCGAAATCCTCCCACGCCTCCTGTGCTTCGGTAAAGTCCACGGGCGCCTGGGGCATGCGGATGCTGCTGGTGGCCTCGATCAGGATGAACGTCGCGCTCGGCACCGGCGAAGCGTCGCAGTCCTTCACGTAGTACCCAACGTGCCCGGCGTAGCGAACTTTCGTGGCATCAAGCTTACTGTACTTACACATTTCCACGTTGAATGTGTCGCCGACAATCGGCGCGTTCACGGGGTGCGAGCTGGCGTACGCCCCGCCCAGGGCATTGAGGTGCTTGTAAAACCCGCCGACGACCGCGCCGCTGGCGTCGGTCTCGGCCAGGATGTTCCGGATCGTGACCACGGGGTCCACAAGCTTGCCGCCACTGCACGCCTTGGCGGTGCAGGGGGCAATTTTGAGGGACTCGTACGACTTCATGATGTGTTTCTGCGCCGCGGCGGTAGACGGGTCAAAGTTCGCATCGTACGTGACCTCCCCGAGATCCGATGGGATCCAAGGATCAGTTCCCTTGGTGTTCAGGCCGTCGAGACCCCATACGAGGCTCACGTCGAGCCTCTCAGCCTCGCTTCCGCCCTTCATGACCTTCTGGCTGCCCATGTCTTGATACTGTTGGAACATGTGGGACTTGGGGAACCATTGCTCGGGCTCCTTCGGGACCTCCAGACTGACCCACAGCGCGACGCCGCCAGCGAACAGGCCGGCGAACGCCGCGAGGATGACGTACTTCGCCGGCGAGTTGAGAAAGTTGAAATAGCGGACATAAAAGAACCGCTCTGTCATTCGCATGTGCTTCTCGTTGTATTTTTCTGCCGGGTCGGTCGACGCGGCCATGGCCTTGTCCTCGTCATCGGGTAACGCCAGACCCGGATCCTCGTACGCGGGGAGGGTGAACACCGTGAACGGGAGGACGCCCTGGATCATTGCCTTGAGC
>Ga0181573_10001126_pt1 | contig 26811 bp, 21 predicted proteins | sample 101ome_25_FD_148643 | JGI IMG/M metagenome (GOLD analysis project Ga0181573, IMG submission 148643) | Coastal salt marsh microbial communities from the Groves Creek Marsh, Skidaway Island, Georgia - 101409BT metaG (spades assembly) | ecosystem: Environmental > Aquatic > Marine > Intertidal zone...
TTCCGCCTCCGCTAATAAGCGCATGAAATCATCCTCATCGATGACCCTCACGCCTAGCGATTCCGCTTTACTCAATTTAGAGCCTGCGCCCGGCCCCGCCAGTAATACATCGGTTTTTTTACTGACAGAGCCCGCTGTCTGACCGCCAAGCCGACGTATCGCGGCCCCTGCCTCATCACGAGACATGGCCTCTAGTTTTCCGGTTACCACCCACGTCTGCCCCGCCAAAAGGGCCTTAAGCGCCACCTGCTCCTCAGGTAACGACCAGACAATGCCCGCATGAATAAGTCGACCGACCAACTCCCTATTCATGTCTTTCGCGAAAAAGCGGTGGATGTGGGACGCCACCACGGGACCAACGTCGTTCACTTCCTCTAATGATTCTGGCGACGCCGTCATGATCATTTCCAAATCAACGAAGTGAGTGGCCAGTGCCCGAGCCGTCGCTTCACCCACTTCCCGAATGCCCAATGCGTAGAGAAATTGCGGTAACTCTGTCGCTTTACTACCCTCAATGGCGTCAATCGCCTTCACTGCTGATTTATGACCCATCCGATCAAGTGCTGCGAGCTGCTCAACCGTTAAGCCATACAAATCCGCAATGTCGGACACCAAGCCTTGATCAAAGAGCTGGTGCAACAGCTTTTCACCGACCCCATCGATATCCATGGCTTTACGGGATACAAAATGCTCAAGGGCTGCCTTTTGCTGTGCGGGGCAAGCGAGACTGTTTTCACATCGGATGGCTGCCTCATCAAGATCCCGTGTGAGCGCAGCACTGCAATCTGGACACTCGTCAGGGAATGTGACTTTGGGTAAATTCCCCTCTCTCCGATCATCCAGGGCCTTTACGATCTGGGGTATCACGTCACCTGCTCTACGCACGATGACCTGATCACCGATACGAACATCCAGTCTGGCGATTTCATCGGCGTTGTGAAGCGTGGCATTACTGACCGTCACACCCCCGACAAAAACTGGTTGTAGTCGCGCAACCGGCGTAATCGCGCCCGTCCTGCCCACTTGGAAGTCCACACCAAGTAGCGTGGTAACCTCCTCTTGTGCAGGAAACTTTCGCGCAATTGCCCACCGCGGTGCGCGAGACACAAAACCAAGCGCCGATTGCTGCTCGAGGTCATTTACCTTGATGACCACTCCATCAATATCGACTTCTATCTCATCGCGCTGCGCTAGAATGCGCTCTACGAATGCCTCCGCGGCCTGCCAACCGTCAACCACTTCTGTCAGCTTCGAGGTTTTAAAACCAACCCGGCTTAAATAGCTCAACGTTTCACTGTGTGACCCCGGCAAGCTTCCACCCTCAACATGACCAACCGAGTACGCCATAAACACCAGTGGCCGGGCGGCGGTGATCCGCGGATCAAGCTGTCGCAAGCTTCCTGCAGCGGCATTGCGCGGATTCTGAAAGACTGGCTCCCCTAAGCTCGCCTGTTTTTCATTCATACGGTGGAAAGCCGCTCTCGGAATGACCACTTCGCCGCGCACCTCGAGCATCGCCGGATAGTCGCCACCCTGCAATCGCAACGGTACCGTCTCCATCGTTCTCGCGTTATGGGTAATATCTTCGCCGGTGGTGCCATCACCCCGTGTGGCGGCCCTAACAAGAACACCATCCTCGTAGAGGAGGCTCATAGCAACGCCATCGAGCTTAGGCTCGCAACAGAACGTCAGTACCCTTAATCCAAGCTTGTTGGCATTGCGCTCCTCAAAGGCCTCGAGATCATCCCCGCTAAATGCATTATCAAGACTCAACATCGGCAACTTGTGACGCACACTGGTGAACTGATCTAAAGGCTTATCGCCGACCCTTTGGGTTGGCGATGTGGGCAAGATCAAATGCGGGTGAGCCGTCTCTAGCTCTCGAAGCCTACGAAGTTCACGGTCGTACTCCGCATCGCTGGCCAAGGGGTTGTCGTCTCTGTGATAAGCCAGAGACCACCGATCGAGGCGCGCTCTCAGCTCGTTAATCTCGTGTTCAGGTGAACTCATTGCGAGGTCTCAGCGCGCCACTTATTCTCGTACTCACGAATCGATTGCCGCAGAGATTCCACGTACTGCTTGGTCATCACACTCCGGGTTTCGTCATACACATCGCCCCCCAAACTGTGAGCAACGGTATGGGCGGTCTCCAGCATCAGATCGAATGCTCTCGCCATATCATGGGGGCCCGGAAGCGTCAGGAAAAACATGAGACCTTGAGTCGACAGTTCGTCCATGTTCTCAAGATCAAAGACACCCGGTTGCATCATATTTGCCACACTAAACTGTATGGTAGGTGTGCCGCCCTGAGCTTCACTCAGGTGAAAGAAGTCCATATCACCGAACCGCAGGCCGCAACCCAACAACACACGCAGTATGTCGTCGCCAGCGAAACCCTGATCCGCACGGGCAATCACATTGAGCGAGTAAACTTTAGTGTCTTCGTGCCGGGGCAGTCGCGCCGATTGCGCTTGACTGGTTGGAACTGACTCAATTTCATCAAGCCAGTCCATGGTTCCGGGATCGATCGATGCGTCTGAGTCGATCTCTCCCTGATTTTGAGCTGGATCGGCGCCGTCTAAAGCTACTTCCTCGGTCAGGTCTGGATCGCCGTCAGCTTGGGCATCCATATCGTTAGCAACGTCGATCTCGGGATTAGAAAAATCGGTGTCTGCATTATCGGCGCCCTGCTCGGAAAAGTAGTCACCAAAGGTTGGCTCTTGACGCTCGACCACTCTCGCCCCGCCATTTGGCAACTCTCTGGAGGTTCGATCGTGTGGGTCGGGAACCGGCGAATCATCACGCACAACGCGTGCATTCATCTTGTAGTCATTACGGCGCTTTCGACGCGTATTGACGACAAGGGCTACAACCAACCCAAAAATAATTAGGATGGCGATCGTGGTTTCGGTGGTTAACGTCTGAAAAACGTCAGGCATTACCTATTCCCCTAACTTGCTGCCAGCCTCGCTGCTTCCTCAATATCGACCGTCACCAGCCTCGATACGCCTGGCTCGTGCATGGTCACGCCCATTAGCTGCTCAGCCGCTTCCATGGTGATTTTATTGTGTGTAATGAAAACAAACTGCACCTTCTTCGACATCTCAGACACTAAACGTGCGTACCGCCCGACATTCGCATCGTCGAGTGGTGCGTCGACCTCATCGAGCATACAAAAGGGTGCCGGGTTTAACTGGAATATCGAGAAAACCAAGGCGATTGCTGTCATCGCTTTCTCACCACCGGACAGAAGATGAATGGTGCTATTTTTCTTGCCGGGAGGGCGCGCCATGATGGCGACGCCGGTATCCAACAAATCATCGCCTGTCATCTCTAGGCAAGCAGTACCGCCTCCGAATACTTTAGGGAACAACTCGGCAAAGCCAGCATTGACTGTATCAAACGTGTCCTTAAAGCGACTCCGGGTCTCCTTGTCGATCTTCTTGATGGCATTCTGCAGGGTTTCGAGCGCGGTTCTCAGATCGTCGTCTTGAGCATCGAGGTACTCCTTTCTCTCCTCGGCGCGAGATGTCTCGTCGATCGCGGCAAGGTTGATAGGACCGAGTCGATGAATTCGCGCACCAATGCGTTCTACACGCACTTGCCACTCTGTTTCGTCGGCGTCCTCCGGCAAACTCTCTTCGACGGCCTCAAGCGTGACTTCCAGCTCAGAAAGCGCCGCATCAATTTGCTCAACCCGAACGCCTGTCTCTGCCAACTTAAGACGGGCGCCCTCGCTACGCGTCTGCACGCCGGCCACCGCTTGCTCAGCTTCCATTCGAGATTGCTCTTTACTGCGAAGCGCCGACTCAAGCTCTGACAGGCCTTGTCTTGCCTGGGTCAGCTGTGACTCCACTGCAAGACGGCGTTCGAGCAGTTCACTCAGTTCCTGCTGAGCGGCTAGATCGGGATTCTCTTCTGTTGGCATCTCCCCTCGGATGGACGCCTCCCGCTGCTCATAGCTGGTCACCTGCTCCCGCGCTCGCTCAATCGAACGAGATAAAGCCTCACGTTGTGTCAGCAACTCTCGATGCCGCACTTCACTGCGATTGAGTGCAACGTCTGCCTGCTGTTTTTCCTGCCGACATTGACGTACTTGTTCTCTCGCCTGTGTTCGTGCTGTCTCCAATGCCTCTCGTACACCTTCATCAGACTCGACCTGATGCTGAGCGCGATTAAGCATCTGTTTAGCTTCATCGATCACTGATTGCTCTTCTGCGGCTCGTGTTTCTGCGTCAGTCAAATCCTGACGCAACTGCGCTTCACGATTCTGCCGTTGCTCTCGCTCGGCAATGAGTGCTCGTCGCTGCGTATCGAGACGGCTCAAAGTTTGCTGCGCGCCTTGCAACGCCTCTTGCTCGGCATCAATGGTTCGCTCGGTCTCTGTTCGCTTCGCCCGCAGCTCCTCGATACGACTATCGGTCTCTTCAAGAGCACGCGAAGCGATCTCAAAAGCCTCACTCACTGCATTTAGCTGCGCCTGCCGAGCGATAATGCCCTCTTCCGCATCTGTTTCGCCTCTAGAGCGCATCCAATGTTTCGCAACCCACAGACCGTCTTTTGAAATAATCGACTCACCGGAAGAGAGACTGGGCCGTGCGTCCAATGCTGCCTGCCAATCGTCTGCGACACGCACGCCGGACAGCAGATGCCCTAGTCCTAGAGGCAGTTGAACGTAGTGGGATAGCAATAGCGGGTCGGCTGATCGCTCGCCCGGCTCTGCGTCAACTAAGGTTAAACCCGCTGGCGGGACATCAGCACTCGGACTCAACGATGTCAGCTCGGTCTGCAGTGCAACCAACCAATCACCGAGCACCACATCAGCCGCCGCCTCAAATCCCTCATCAACGACGATAGCCTCGACGATCGGAGCTGTGTGCTCTATCCCATGGTTACCCAACCACTCGCTCACAAAATCACCGGACGAGCTCGCTTGCGCATCAGACTGCAGCGCCTCAAGAGAGGCTTGCTGACCCGTCAACGCCTGTATTTCCCGTCGAAGCTCGTCCTGCTTCTGCCGCAAAGCCTCAAGTTCTGAACGGGAGGATTGCAGCGTTTCCTTCAACGATTCTAAGGCGGTCTTTTGACTGACTACCGCCTGCTCCGCATCGGCCAATTCAGTACTGACCGTATCCAGATCTGTCTCATCAACCGAGTCGCTCAAACCTGTTAATTCACTTTTGATTCGTGCGAGACGTTCGTTAAGCGCAGCTAAGTTCCGCTCTGCATTACCTTGTCGCCCTTGCTGTACTTCAACTTGCTGCTTGGGAACTGCCGCACGCTGAGTAAAATGATCCCAATCACCGTCGGCTGTCGCCGCGACCTTCTCTGCTTCCGCCAGTGCCAGATCGACTCGACCGACCTCTTCGCGCTCGCGAGTCAATGTCGGTTCAATCGAAGCTAGCGCCTCCGCGAGCTCGGTCAGGCGCTGACTGTCCGAGTCAACCAGACCTAACTCCCGTTGCTTACCCTCCAGTGTCTGCTCGAGATCACGGGCCAATGTCTCACGACGTTGCTTCGCAAAATTCATGGCCTGTTCGATTCGGCTGACTTCACTACCGAGGGAGTAAAAATCTCCCTGCAACTGACTCGCACCCGCATTGGCATCCGTAATCTGCTGCCGTAGCGACTCGATTTCGGAGACGCACGATGACACCTGGGCCTGATAACGCTCACGCTCAGTCGCAAAGTCGTCTATTTCCCTCTGAGCCCGCGACGCGACGCCAGCCTGAACTCTCCGTTGAAGCGCAAATAGCTGCGCTTTGAGTTCTCGTTCCTCTGCCTTGTATTCGGCGTAACGCTCGGCAGCCTGTGCTTGACGTTTTAAATGACTAAGATTTCGCTCTAACTCCTCGCGGAGATCAGTCAAGCGATCGAGATTATCCAGCGTGCGCTGCATGCGGTTTTCGGTTTCTCGGCGTCGCTCTTTGTACTTAGAGATACCCGCCGCTTCTTCGATATAAACCCGGAGATCCTCGGGTTTTGACTCAATCAAGCGGGAAATCATGCCCTGCTCGATAATGGCGTAACTTCGGGGCCCGAGACCCGTACCTAGAAAGAGGTCGGTAATGTCCCGGCGCCGGCACTTATTGCCGTTCAGGAAGTAATCCGACGTGCCCTCACGCGTTACCAGGCGCCTAACTGATATTTCGTTGTAAGCGGCGTACTCGCCTCCGACCTTACCGGTCGAGTTATCAAACAACAGCTCAATGGAGGCCTGTCCTACAGGCTGACGGTGCGTGGTTCCATTAAAGATGACGTCAGTCATCGACTCACCACGCAGTGTCTTGGCAGAACTCTCACCCATCACCCAACGAACAGCGTCGATGATGTTCGACTTTCCACAGCCGTTGGGGCCCACCACTGCGCACATATTGCTTGGCAATGTGACCTTGGTTGGGTCCACAAACGACTTGAACCCGGAGAGTGAAATAGACTTTAGGCGCATTAAGTCTCTAGCGGCGCAAAAATGCCGCCAACATCCCATTCAAAACACTAGATATAGTGTACCCAGAAAGGAATCTCAACACTATATGTAAATCGATCTAATTAGGCCGAAAGACCTCAGGGAGTGAGTGTCACCAGGGTTTCAGCTGCGTCGCTCAAGGTCACGTTACTGGCAGACCCGCGTAGCACAGCATTCGCTAAACCCGGTTGTCCATTTCGCGATACTTGCACCTCAAGGTCGACCGCACTCAAGGCTGAAAGCGATTGACCAGCCATGCTGTTGGCGTCGCTGAGTCTTACCATCAATGGCCATTCCCCGATGGTATTGCGGCTCACCGCCGTCGGCATACGCACCTGGCTACCTGCCGGCCGCGCGATAACAAAGACTGTCAGACCTTTGTAAGCCGAGGCTTCAACCGTTTCATCGAGCGTGACAATCACCGTCACGCCGGCACTCATGTCAGCCGGCGGCTTATCCGATGGCGACGCTTGCTGGGTACTCGCCTGAGCCATACGGGATTCGGACTCCGCAATGGCACTCTTCATTAACTCGTGAGCTTCAGAGCCCGGGACCTCCAAATCTCGAAGCACCCGCATATACCCAATAGCTTGAATATAGTTACCCTGACCAAACTCACCCATAGCCAAAGTCGCAAGTGCCGATTTTTGTCTTGGATCAGACGCGAGAGCTCTCTCTGCGCGCTGCCGTACTCGAGCATTCAATGCCTGCCCGTTGACAATAAACTCCGCTTGCGCGGCACGTCCCAAGACATCAGGTGCCTCAGGAGCCTCCTCTAAAATCGCCTCAAAGTTTTCAAGCGCCTCAGACGCACGCCCTGTAGAGATGTAGTACTCGCCCAGCAGCGACCGATAATCAAGATTCTTTGGACGTTCGCCAGAACGTTGCTCGATTCGCGCCACAAGCTCAGTCACATCTTCGGGCGAAGCCGCACCAAGATCGACGATAGCGCGGGTAATCTGAACATCTTCATAAGCACCCAATCGGTCGTAGATCGCTAAGGTGGCGGCAATCAGCGCTATAACCAACACGACTTGGTAACGCCAGCTGGAAGCCCCTCCTTCAATCATCTGTGCCGCTTGTTCACCGTCCTTGTCATCCCAGACTCGCAGCTGCGCATCACTCAACAATTCGGTATCGTCAGTTTCCGTTTTACGCACGGCCAGCCAATCATCCAGCGAGTCACCCTCAAGTTGCCGCGTCCAAAACATAGGCAACACCGTCAGAAACAATGCTGCTATGGCACATAACCCTGCTGCGATCGGAAATAGATCGTTCACGATGGACCCCTGTCGAACTTCTCTCTCAACCTGTTTGCACGTTCCGCGTTTGCGGAGATCGTTCGACCATCCCTGTCTTTTCTTATTTGGGTCACCACAATGGCCACTGCCATCATGAGAAGAATGACCGGCGCCGACCACAACCACAGCGTGTTCGAATCCATGCCTGGTCGGTATCGAACAAATTCACCGTAGCGGTCCACAAGAAATTCGATGATCTCTTCGTCGGTAGCACCCGCTTCCAACTGCTCGTGCACAATCGCGCGCAAGTCCCGGGAGATCGGTGCATTTGAGTCAGCGATATTTTGATTTTGGCACTTAGGGCAGCGAAGCTCCTGACTTAGGGCCTTGTAACGTAATTCCAACTCGGGCGAGCTGAACTCATACGTTTCGATGACTGCCAGCGATTGAGCGGACCAAAAAATTATCAGAGAGAGTAATAGGCGAACCATTATTCTGACCCTCCAGCCGTCAGTCCCGCTTCAAAATACGGCGCGAGTTGCTCAATCCAAACCTGCTCATTGACCACACCCACATGACGATGCCGTACGACACCCGAAGCATCGATAACATACGTCTCCGGCGCACCATAGACTCCCAAATCCAACCCAAACAAGCCGTCTTTATCGACCACCGTTTCGGTGTAGGGATCGCCCAGATCATCGAGCCAGACAAGTGCTTTCTCGGGGTCATCCTTGTAATTCAATCCATAGATCGTGACCCCGTTCTGGGCCAATTCCAGCAGGTAAGGGTGTTCGACGCGACAAGAAAAACACCAGGTTGCCCACACGTTGATCAGCGCTGGCTCGCCACGCCAATCCTCAGCTTGGCGTAAGACAGACTCACCCAAGACAGGGAGATTGAAGTCTGGCAGTGAGTCGCCTAAGCGTGCAGATGGAAGCTCGGTCGGATCGAGCGACAACCCTCGCACCAACAGCACTACCAGCAGTAAGAAAGCAGCTAATGGAAGGAAGCGCTTAAGCGGCTGCACCCTCAACTCCTTGAAGCTGCTGGGAGCGCCGGACACGTCGGTACCGACGATCGAAACTCGTAGTCAATCCGCCAACACCAATCATCAGTGCACCAAACCATATCCAACGAACGAGTGGTTTGTGTTGCACGCGCACAGACCAAGCACCATCGCCCAACGGCTCGCCAAGCGCGATGTAAAGATCTCGCATAACGCCCGCGTCGATAGCCGCCTCGGTCATGATCTGCCCACTGGCAACATAACGTCTTTTCTCGGGCATGAGCATCGTAAACAATTGTCCATCGACCGACACCGAGAAAATACCGCGATCAGCTGCATAGTTTGGCCCTTCAACGATGGTGAGCTCATCCAGCACAAAGGCGTAACCATTGAGTGTGACGGCATCGCCAACTTCCATACGCAAGTCACGCTCAGCACTAAACTGAGTCACAAATGTTGCGCCAATCAGGGTCAGCGCAAAGCCAAAATGCGCCATGAGCATACCCAAGTAAGATGGCGTCAAACGTGCAAACACAGCCGACCCCGAGCCGACACCGCGCATCCGCACCTGCAGATCTCGCACCAAACCGAGCACCAACCAAGCCGCCAACAGAACGGACAGAGAGGCCCATACGTTAACTTCGCCGACACCCACCCAAGGTGCCGCTATCGCAACTAGAATGCAGACGACGGCCGGTACACCCAATTCACTCAGCCACCGTTTACTACTGTCCTGCTTCCAGCGAGAAATCGGCCCTACCGCCATAAAGGGCGCTAATAGCGCCATAGCTGGCACAAACACCGCGTTGAAATAAGGCGGTCCCACAGAATATTTACCCTGCCCCAATGCATCCATCAGCAGCGGGAACAGGGTACCCAGTAAGACAACAATGGCTGACACCGCAAAGATGAGGTTGTTTGCCAACAGGAGCGATTCGCGTGACTCGAGCTCGTAACTGATGGGGCTCGCCACTGTTGGGGCTCTGAAGGCGTAGAGCGTTAGCGATCCGCCAACCACGAGGACAAGAAAAATTAAAATAAATAAGCCACGCTCTGGATCAGCCGCAAAGGCGTGCACTGAGGTAAGCACCCCGGAGCGAACGAGGAATGTTCCAAGCAGAGACAGCGAAAACGCAGCAATAGCTAGCAATACGGTCCAGGATCTAAACAGCCCGCGCTTTTCCGTCACGGCCAAGCTGTGAATCAACGCTGTGCCCACCAACCACGGCATAAAGGATGCGTTTTCAACGGGGTCCCAGAACCACCAACCACCCCATCCGAGCTCATAATAAGCCCACCAGCTACCCAACATAATTCCAAGAGTGAGGAACGCCCACGCAACGTTCGTCCAAGGTCGGGACCATTTAGCCCACGAGGCATCAAGCCGACCTCCCATCAGCGCCGCGACGGCGAAGGCAAAGGGCACTGCCAGCCCAACATAGCCCATGTAGAGCAAGGGTGGATGAATAATCAGCCCGGGATCCTGAAGCAACGGGTTAAGGTCATTACCCTCAGCGGCCACACCGGGTAACAAGCGTTCAAAGGGGTTAGACGTGAATAATGAAAAGGCGATAAATCCGACACCAATGAGTCCAAGTACCGCAAGGACACGCGACAATACCACAAGCGGAAGACCGCGACTGGCAATGGCCACCGCCAGCGACCAGGCTCCCAAGATCCAGACCCATAACAACAGCGAACCTTCGTGGTTACCCCAAACGGCAGAAAACTTGTACATCTGTGGCAGCAGTGAATTTGAGTTGCTCGCAACGACCTTGACCGAAAAGTCATCCTGAAGAAAAACAACCGTTAAGCAGGAGAAGGCGATCGAGAGAAAAACGAAGACGCCCGCGGCAAGGCTCGGCGCCAAATTCATTGCCCATCGCTGCCCTCGCCATGCGCCAACCATGGGAACAGTACCCAGCAGCACGGATAGACACAGTGCGATGATGAGCGCAATCTGCCCCGCTTCAGGTATCACTGCATACTTCCTTGCGCGTTGGCCTTTTCTAACGCTTCGGCTACCTCTGGCGGCATGTAATTTTCATCATGCTTCGCCAGCACTTCGCTCGCGGTGACAACGCCATTGGCTCCAAGTTTACCGGTAGCCACTACCCCTTCTCCCTCGGCAAATAGGTCAGGCAAGATGCCGTCGTAGGTTACGGTGACTGACTGAACAAAGTCGGTTACATCAAAGCGCGTCTCCAAACGATCGCTGGCACGTCGAACGCTTCCCTCGACAACCATGCCGCCAACACGAATCTGACGGTCTATCGGCGCATTGCCCGCAGCAACTTCTGACGGAGAGTAGAACAGGTTGATATTGCCGCGTAGCGCATAGGTAATCAGGCCAATGGTCACACTGGATAGCACTACAATAACTAAAGCGACGATGAGACGTTGTTTTCGTTTTGGGTGCACGATTAGCTCGCGTTCTCTCGTGCAACCTTTGCACTTTGTTTTCTCAGCGCTTCCTGTCGAATGCCGGCATTCAGCGTACGTATGGACATTACAGGACGCAGCAACACAAAGAAAATAATCACGAAGCTTATGCCGTAGGCGCCCCAGACAAAAACACCGTGGCCACCCATGGCCAGCGCATCAGCCACCGAATCAAAATACATAACTAAGCGGCTAGCCTCTTGTTGAGCCAAGCGGACTGAGCGTACTCCTCCGTCAATGACTGCTTAAGGTTCAGCATCATTAGCAAGGCAAACAGCGCATAGAACGTAATAATCATCCCGAGAAGCGGATACAGCATCGATGCATCGATGGCGGAACTTCCGGTGAATTTGATCGACGCCGGCTGGTGCAGCGAGTACCACCAATCAACCGACTTGTAGATGATGGGAATGTTCACGGTTCCCACCAAACTCAAGATAGCGCAGGCGCGCGCCGCCACCGTTTTATTCTCATAGGCCTCGAACAAGGCGATAACGCCCACATAAAGGAAGAAGAGGATCAGCATTGACGTGATCCGAGCATCCCAAACCCACCAGGCGCCCCACGTTGGTTTGCCCCAGATCGCCCCGGTTATGAGAGCAATCGCGGTATACGCGGCACCAATGGGCGCGGCAGCCCGCATGGCCGTATCAGCTAGCTTTACCCGCCATACCAAACTGACCAAGCCAGCCAGCGCCATCACGTAGTAGCCAGCAAGTGCAACAACCGCTGCGGGCACATGAATATAGATAATTCGGTAGGAGTCGCCTTGCTTGTAGTCGGTTGGCGCGAACAAAAGGCCCCAGACACTGCCCAAGAGCAGCGCCACGATTGTGATAGGCATCAACCAAGGTATGACCTTGTCACAGAAGCGGTAAACCCAAGGAGGTGAACCAAATTGATGAATTATGCGCCACATATCAGAAGTATATCCGGTAAACAGGAAAAATGGGGGCTGTTACCCTGCTTTACAAGCGCATTACAGCTCAAGAGAGACGCGAACACCCGCTGCGATAGCCAAGGGTGCCAACAGTAACCCACCCGTAACACCAGCACCCAGTAATGCGAGCGCGACCATGGGATCTCCTCCCTGCAAAGCTTCGTTCAACGCACGTGTGCCTGCGATGAGTATGGGGACGTATAGGGGCAAAATAAGAAGCGCTAACAGAATGCCACCTCGCTGCACTCCCACGGTCAGCGCAGCACCCACAGCGCCAAGTAGCAACATGATGGCAGTACCCATCAGCAGACTGGCGACCAGTACCGGCGCAACGTCGAGTGGCAGACCTAACATCAATCCGAATAGGGGCGATACCAAACTCAGGAGCAAGCCACTAGCCAACCAAGACGCCAGAAGCTGCGGCAATACCGCAATCGATAATGGAACACGCGCCATCGCGAGTTGTTCGAGACTGCCGTCCTCAAGGTCATCAACAAAGAGGCGCATACAAATCATTAAATTGGAAAGCAAAGCCACCACCCACAGTATTCCGGGCGCAAGAATAGAGAGCTGATCTGGGTCAGGGCCTAAGCCGAGGGGGAATAAAACGATAACGAGCAAGAAAAACAGCAGCGGATTGATCACCTCACTCGGTGATCGAACCATCAGCATAAGGTGCCGGAGCGTCTGACTACGACAGTAGCGCAACATGTCGATATCCCTCGCCTCAGTCACCGCGAAACTGCTCCAAGTCCAACACGTATAGCAGGCCATCCAAATCCGCAGACTGATGACTCGTAAATACGACGGCACCACCCGCTCGCGCATGCGCCTGAAAACGCTGCTCTAGGACCGCCACACCGGCCACATCGAGCGCGGTAAACGGCTCATCGAGTAACCACAGTCGACCCGACGGAAGAAACAGACGTGCCAACGCCACTCGACGTTTTTGCCCGGCCGACAGACGGGCCGTCAGCGCATTTTCATAGCCGGCGAGACCGACGGCGGCAAGCGCCTCATCAATCTCAGTGTTTGTGGGCGTGCATAGTCCCGACGGGTGATACTTTAGGTTCTGGCGGGGCGTCATCGCGCCTTTTAGGGCGGCAGAGTGGCCTATGTAGAGAACATCGTCACATCGTGAGAGGTCGCCATAAACCTCGATGCTGGCTAGGCGCGCGAAAGATCGCAGAAGCGACGTCTTACCAATACCGTTTCCACCCGCCAGCTGCCAGAGATCACCGGGCTCTACACACAGCGTGACACCCTTAAGCAGCTGCCTCAGTCCCTTGTGAATCGATAGATCTCGAGCTTCGAGCAGCGCTGTGGTCACAACGACACCGTTTTAATGAGCGGTAACTCAGGTTCCTGGCTATCATCACGGTGCACCACTAACGACTCAAAATCGAACAACTCGCGATCGGCTAGTTGTGATGGCGACACGTTCGCCAATGACTTGAAGATTGTCTCGGTGCGTCCCGGATACTGCTTTTCCCAGTCTCGAAGCATACGCTTAACCTCCACTCGCTGAAGGTTTTCCTGTGAACCACATAAGTTACAGGGAATGATTGGGTAGGCTTCCTGGTTGGCGTAGGCCTCGATATCGCTTTCCTTGCAGTACGCGAGCGGCCTGATGACAACATTCTTCTTGTCATCGCTCAGCAGCTTGGGGGGCATGGCTTTTAACTTGCCGCCAAAGAAAAGATTTAAGAACAGAGTCTCAACGATGTCGTCGCGGTGATGTCCTAGCGCTATTTTCTGGGCCCCAATTTCCTCGGCAAAACCGTACAGCGTCCCTCGCCGAAGCCGGCTGCACAGTCCACAGGTTGTTTTTCCCTCGGGAATGACTGAGCGCACCACGCTGTAGGTATCTCGCTCCAATACATAGTAGGCAACGCCTAGTGACTCCAGATACTCAGGCAATACATGTTCAGGGAAGCCAGGCTGCTTCTGATCGAGGTTGACGGCGATAATCTCAAACTGGATAGGTGCACTGCGCTGAAGGTGCAACAAGATATCGAGCATAGTGTAGGAATCTTTTCCACCTGATAGGCAGACCATGACCCGATCACCGTCCTCGATCATGTTGTAGTCAGCTATCGCCTGCCCTGTGAGTCGGCGCAAACGCTTACGCAGCTTGTTGTGATTGTAGGACGACTTTCGGTTATCCACGGCTGTTTGCCGAGATACCTCGGGAACGAACTCCTCTACCGTGTCGGATGATTGGCTCATGCACTGACCACGCAATGAAAAACGCGATGATAGAGGCACCTACTGGCCGAATCAAAATTAACCGTCTGAATACAGGGCATACCTGCGGAAAACTCACTTGCAGTTTGTGTGCGAGAGGATGAAAATCCGCGTCGAATTATTGTCCAACCAGGCACTCACCAGCCCTATTGAGGAGAAATCCATGAAAACACCCGTTACGGTCACTGTTACTGGCGCAGCCGGTCAAATTGGTTACGCACTTCTGTTCCGTATCGCTTCAGGCGCGATGCTTGGTAACGACCAGCCGGTGAAATTAAACCTCCTCGACATCACACCGGCGCTTGATGCGCTCGAGGGCGTGCGAATGGAGCTGGATGATTGTGCTTTCCCTCTCCTCGCAGGTATCACTTGCAGCGATGATCCGAATGTCGCGTTTGCCGACTGTGACTATGCGCTTCTGGTTGGCGCGCGCCCACGCGGCCCGGGTATGGAGCGTAAAGACCTACTTGAAGCCAATGCGGCCATTTTCTCGGCTCAGGGTAAGGCGATGAATGCCGTAGCGAGCAGAGACATCAAGGTACTTGTGGTGGGTAATCCGGCGAACACTAATGCGCTGATCGCGATGCACAACGCGCCTGATATCGCGGGCACACAGTTTACGGCGATGACGCGTTTGGATCACAACCGCGCTATCACGCAGATTGCTCAGAAAACCGGTGTTGCCACCACGGATGTCAGCAACATGACGATCTGGGGCAACCACTCCGCCACACAGTACCCCGACCTCTTTAATACGCGGATCAAGGGGCAGTCAGCGATCGAGCTTGTGAGTCAAGACTGGTACGCGAACGACTTCATACCGACCGTTCAACAGCGAGGCGCAGCCATTATCAAAGCCCGAGGTGCATCCTCTGCGGCGTCGGCGGCAAATGCAGCGATCGACCACATGCGTACCTGGGCACTCGGCACGGCGGAGACCGACTGGACTTCGATGGGCATTTTGTCGACTGGTGCCTATGGCGTTCCTGAGGGGCTGATCTACTCATTCCCATGCGCATGCGCGGGAGGCGTCTATTCCGTTGTCGATGGCGCCGAGGTGAATGACTTTAGTCGGGCGAAAATGGACGCTACCGCTCAAGAACTGAGCGAGGAGCGGGACGCGGTCCGTCACCTTCTCGGCTAAGAAAAGCTCTCGAGATAACCTCAAGCGAGCTTGTGAACTTCGATATTTGGGTTTCCGCTGTGAGAGCGCTTACAGCTCTCGCAATACCTGCAGCGGCGGAACAGAAACGACGCGGCGGCACGCGTGGGTACCCAACGATCCGATAATCAGGGCACCGAGCGCGATACCCATCGGCCATAACACCCACTGGATCTGATACTCCAGATCCAGCATTTGGGTCTGCAACACCCATCCGGCGGTCTCAGATCCCAGAATGGCGAGAATGCCAGCCAGTGATCCCATGGTCGCGAACTCGATGGCAACCGCACCCAACAGTGTTCCCCGTCCTGCACCGAGCGCCCTCAGAATGGCACTCTCGTGCAAACGTTCATCAACGCTCGAGCTCACACCCGCAATGAGAACCAGCGCTCCCGCCACCAATATGATGAGCAGCACAAGCTCAATGGCCTGGCTAACCTGATCAATGATCGTCTTTATTTCCTGAATGGCAACGTCGAGCTCAATAATGGTGAGCGTCGGCATGACATCGAGAAGCTCGCCCACACGGTACTTTTCCTCCGGTTCAAGATAAAAGCTGGTGAACAAGGTATTGGGAAATCGCTCCAATAACTTATCAGGGAAAATTACGAAGAAATTGGGCTGCATCGACTCCCAGTTCACTTCCCGGATACTAGCCACTTCGACAGAAAATTCGTCGGCAGCGATTCGCAGTGTGAGGATGTCGCCCACCTTCGCACCAATATCCTCAGCAAACCCGTCTTCGAGCGATACCAAGGATTGTTCTGTTCCAACCTCCCACCAGGAGCCTGAAACGATTTTATTACCGTCAGGAGCCTTGTCCGTGGAAGTAAAGTTGGCTTCGCGCTGACGCGCCCCCTCCTCAAACCGATCCCAGTCAGGGAGAGGCTGGCCATTCACCGCCATAACTCGGCCTCTCGCGGCCGGATACAACTCGCCAACTTCAATGTCTCTTTCAGCAAAGAAGGTGAGCAATGATGACTCGTCGGTTGGAGCGACGTTGAGGATAAAGTGATTGGGAGTCCCCTCGGGAATCTGAAGCCGCCACTGGTCAAGCAGACTGGTTCTGACCGATGTGAGTACCAGCAGTAACATAATGGCTATCCCAAAAATCACGACTTGAAAAGCACTGGAGGTTCCCCGTCGTTGCATCCCAGCCAAGGCAAGCCGCCAGACACTGCCGGCACTGCTCCCTACCTGCCGACTCCCCTTCAATAACGTCTGAGCGACAAAGAACCCAAGTCCGACCGTGATCGCTATCGAGCCGATGAGCGCACCTGTCAATTTCCAATCGCTGCTATACCAGAGCATCAACAGCCCCAAGGAAGCGGTTCCCAGAATCAAATCGGTGGAGCGAGTGGCGTCCGCAATGGTCTCTTCGCGGCGAATTACTCTGAGTGGCGATACACCACCCAAGCGCGCCAGCGGTGGCCATGCAAAAAAACCAATACAAACAAAGGCGGTGACGGCTCCCGTGATGTACGGCGCAATGCCAATACGGGTGATCTCGCTCGGAAGTTGCCCGGCAAGCGCATTAAACATCGCAGTTTGAGCTAGCCAACCTATGCCACTACCCAACCCAATTGAAATCAAACCCAACCAGGCCAGGCTAAACGCATACAGCTGCCGGATCGTTGCCCGCGTGGCGCCCAAGCTTTTCATCACCGCAACCTGATCGGTGTGCCGTTCACCAAACCGACGCGCAGCGACCAGTATCGCTGCCGCCGCAAGCATGACACCCAGACTGCCTGCCAGTAATAAAAAGCCGCGTGCGCGGTCCAGCGTAGCGCCAATACCAGGCTGAGAGTCATCCACACTCGACAGTCGCTGCCCCTGCACTAGCTGCGGCTCAACCCACTCTTTAAAAACGGTCAAGTCATCTGACTCACCCGCAACTAACAATCGATAGGTCACTCGACTGCCCGGTTGCACGACGGCTGTCTCGTCCAGATTCGCTGTGTTCATGACAAGGCGGGGGCCGTAGCCAAAAAATCCCGTTGTCGAGTCGGGCTCACTCAACAGCGTGCCAGCAACGGTTAACGTTGCGTCTCCTACATAAACCTCATCGCCTACAGAGGCCGACAACTGTTGAACGAGCCGCGGCGCCAGAAAAACTGTCCCAGGTTCGGGAATGTCAGTGGATGCTTGAGACAAGCCCTTGTCGACTGACAGTGCACCACGCAGCGGATAGGCTCCGCCCACTGCTTTTACGGAAGCGAGAAACATCTCGTCGTCCGCCGAGATGACCATCGAGGAGAAGGTGATGGTTTCGCCCTGGGCCAATCCGGAGGCGCTTGCTTCATCCATCCAAAGTGCTGGAATGGGTTTCGAGCTAGACACCACCAAATCCGCGGCCAAAAAACTGGCAGACTCGCGCTCGAGGTTGAATTGCAGTCGGTTCACGAAGCCGCTAATGGCAACGACAACTGATACCGCCAGCAACAGTGCGCTGAACAGCACCCCTAACTCGCCACCTCGCCAGTCACGGATTAGCAATCGAAATGAAGCGATCACCGGAGACGTCATGAGGCCTCTTCGAGGTGACCCGCTGTCATGGTGAACTTTCGCTGGCAACGATCTGCAAGGGTGTTGTCATGAGTGACCAGCACGAGAGTAGTCCCTTCTTCTTTGTTGAGCCCAAATAGCAGTTCTACAACTGTTGCTCCCGTGGTCGTGTCTAAATTTCCTGTTGGCTCATCAGCAAACAAGATAAGTGGCTGCGACGCAAAGGCGCGCGCAATGGCTACACGTTGCTGTTCACCACCTGACAGCGTTCGCGGGTAATGATGGAAACGCTCTGCCAAGCCCACACGTGACAGAAACCCCTCCGATTTCTCGCGTGCACCGTCGATCCTAGCCAACTCAAGCGGCAACATAACGTTCTCCAATGCCGTGAGCGCTGGAAGTAACTGAAAATTCTGGAACACGAAGCCCACTTTCTCACTACGAAGCGTGGCGCGCTCGTCCTCATCTAAATTGACAATATTGGTGCCGTCTAACGTGATTTCGCCCGAGCTCGGTGCATCGAGTCCGGCCAGCAGGCCTAGTAACGTCGACTTACCAGAGCCCGACGCACCGACAATGGCCGCCGTTTCACCACGCTTGATTTCCAAGTCGATCCCTCGCAGGATTTCTAGCTCGAACTCGGCCGTGCTGACTCGCTTAATCAACTGGGATGTTTTGATCATGCATTTATACCTCTGGCATCACTTACGACATCGTCTGATCGCTGGATTTATACTGCTGACCGCTGCATTACCCTATCCCACTGCCGGTGAGACCCCGCCAACCGTTCTCGTCCTAGGCGACAGCCTGAGCGCCGCTTATGGTATGGACATGGAACAAGGCTGGGTTCACCTGCTAGCCGAGAAACTATCAGACCAATCACCCGGCGCTTCCGTTATCAATGCGAGCATCTCGGGTGACACGACGGGCGGTGGCGCGCAAAGGTTACCCTCATTGCTCGAGCAACACGAGCCCAACATTGTGATTATCGAACTCGGCGGCAACGACGGGCTTCGAGCCTACCCGATCAAGCAGATGCGAAATAACTTAGCAACCATGACTGAGGCTTCCTTAGCACAGGGTGCAAAAGTCCTGTTACTCGCGGCAGAAGCACCACCTAATTTGGGAAGGCGCTATACCACGATGTTCCGCGAGTCCTACAGCCAGCTCGCGAATGGCGATAACGTTGTAGCACTCCCCTTTATTGTCGAGAGCATTTTCTTATCCAGCGAACTCATGCAGAGCGATCGAACGCATCCGAACGCTTCAGCGCAGCCACTGTTACTCGACGTGGTATGGCCGACGCTGAGCAGCTTACTAGGAAGCAGCGACCATGAGTGAAGCCAGACCTGTCAGAGACGCCGTGGAAACCGTGATCTTTGGCACGGAAACGCGCGGTGGAAATCTGTTCGATGTGGCACTGCTCATCACCATCCTCGCCAGTGTGGCGGTAGTGATGCTCGACTCAATGGATGTCTACCATGCGGTCTACGCAGATCTCTTTCGGACCTTGGAGATCGGCTTCACACTGGTGTTCACCGTGGAGTACCTGGTCCGACTTTGGTGCGTTCGCAACCCCATGGCCTATGCCATCAGCTTTTGGGGCGTTATTGATCTTCTCGCCATCCTACCGACGTTTCTCACGCTGTTTGTTCCTGAAGCCTCATCGCTCATCGTCATTAGGGTGCTCCGAGTTTTGCGCGTCTTTCGCATATTGCACCTCTTCGAGTTGCATGAGGAATACATCGAGATCATCGGACTCATGCGTGCTACTGCTCGGTCTATCATGGTGTTCTTCTCAATCGTTATGGTGACAGTGGTCGTATTTGGATGCCTGCTATACGTCATCGACGGACCTGAGCACGGCTTTGTCAGTATTCCGATGAGTATTTACTGGGCAGTCGTCACGATTACGACGGTTGGATACGGGGATGTTGTTCCCGGGACCCCAATGGGCCGGTTTGTCGCCTCGATTGGTATTTTGATTGGTTATTCGATTTTGGCTGTGCCGACAGCGATCGTAACCAGTAAACTGTGGGAAAGATTGGGATCGCGTCGAGCCGCGCAAACGCTGGCATGGAACTGCCCGGTGTGCGCGGGCGTAGATCATGCTACTGATGCGCAACACTGCAAGCACTGTGGTGCGGATCTTGAGGTCCCTGACGAGCTGAGAGAGCAAAAGCCACAACTCCCGTGAACGAACAACCGACAGACATTTTTGCACACCGAAAATATTGGGCAGAGTGCTTTGGACCCGCACCTTGGTTACCCATGTCGCGTGCCGAAATGGATGCGCTTGGCTGGGACAGTTGCGACATCATCATCGTGACAGGTGATGCCTACGTCGACCACCCGAGCTTCGGCATGGCTGTGGTTGGGCGAGTTCTTGAGGGTCAAGGATTTCGCGTGGGCATTATCTCGCAACCCGATTGGCGCAGCGCAGACGCATTCAAAGAGCTGGGCAAACCCAATCTCTTCTTTGGAATCGCTGCTGGCAACATGGATTCCATGATCAATCACTACACCGCCGACAGAAAGCGACGTAATGACGACGCTTACACCGCTGGTGATGTAGCTGGCAAACGCCCTGACCGCGCTGTCACGGTTTATAGCCAACGGGCCCGTGAGGCTTACCGCGATGTACCCATTGTCATCGGCGGCATTGAAGCGAGTCTTCGTCGGATGGCCCATTACGATTACTGGAGCGACAACGTGAGGCGCTCGGTTCTCGTGGACAGTAAGGCGGATATTCTGCTGTACGGCAATGCGGAGCGCGCGATCGTTGACTTAGCGCATGGACTGGCCAGTGGCAAAGAAATCGCTGATCTGCGTGATTTACGAGGAACAGCCTTTCTCGTTTCAGAACCGCTACCAGGTTATCGTGTCATTGACTCAACGTCAGTCGATGAACCCGGAAAAGTCGAGCCGATGCTCAATCCCTACAACGGGATGGACACTGAGGTCTGTGAGAGTGAATCAGCGTCGGCTGCAGAGGCGGTGGCTCAAGAAGCTCAGCCAGTTTCGCTGATGGCAAGCAGTCGTCCCGATCGCGATGTCATTAGGCTTCCAAGCTTCGAAACAGTAAAAGACGACCCGGTTCTCTACGCGCATGCCGCGCGCGTCATGCACAAAGAAACCAATCCACACAACGCGCTGGCACTCATTCAGGCACATGGTGATCGAGAGGTGTGGTTTAACCCGCCACCAATCCCTTTATCGACGCCCGAACTCGACTGGGTATTCGAGCAACCCTATCAACGCCGCCCACACCCAACCTACGGGGATGCAAAAATCCCAGCGCTGGAGATGATTCAACACTCGGTGAATATCATGCGCGGCTGTTTTGGTGGTTGTACCTTTTGTTCCATTACCGAGCATGAAGGACGAATCATTCAAAACCGCTCGGAGGATTCCATTGTCCGCGAGATCGAGAAGATTCGTGACACCAGCCCAAACTTCACGGGCGTCATCTCAGACCTCGGTGGTCCCACCGCTAATATGTGGCGCCTCGCGTGCAAGAGCGAAGAAATCGAAGCAAAGTGCCGGAAGTTAAGCTGCGTCTTCCCCGGTATTTGCAAAAACCTCAACACCGATCAGACACCGCTCATTCACCTATACCGTCGGGCACGCGCGGTACCGGGCATCAAAAAAGTGTTGATCGCCTCGGGGCTGCGTTACGACATTGCGGTCGAGACACCCGAGTACGTAAAAGAACTCGTCACACACCACGTAGGTGGCTATCTGAAGATTGCGCCAGAGCACACGGAGGATGGCCCACTCGACCAAATGATGAAGCCGGGAATTGGCACCTACGATAACTTTAAACAGCTGTTTGATAAGTACTCAAAGGCGGCCAACAAAAAGCAGTATCTAATCCCCTACTTCATCGCTGCGCACCCTGGAACCACCGACAATGACATGGTGAACCTGGCCTTATGGCTCAAGCGCAACAAGTTCCGCGCAGATCAGGTGCAGACGTTCTACCCCTCCCCAATGGCCTTGGCGACGGCGATGTATCACAGCGAGAAGAATCCACTCAAAAAAGTGGGTCGCGACAGCAAACAGGTTCCTTCCGTGAGGAGCATTAAACAGCGTCGGCTCCACAAAGCGTTTCTTCGCTATCACGACCCCGACAACTGGCCTGCCTTACGAGAGGCGCTCAAGAAGATTGGCCGTCGCGATCTTATTGGCAATGGCCCCATGCATTTGGTACCGACGCGGCAGCCCCCGAAGCGTCATCGGGTGATAAAGAACACTAAGGGCACCACACCCTTTCGCACCAAACACACCAAACAGTTCTAATTGTAAACGCGTTGGCTGGCGTGCACTCCGCGAGCCAAATGCGACGGAGTTCCGAAAGGCATCCGTCAGCTGAAGGGCCGATAAACCCAGCCGAGCCGCCATACGAAACTGATATCCAATCATTTTCGGTCAAGTTGGCAATAGTGACGGCTATTTTGCGACATCTCTGAAAAATACTGCTAACTTAGATCGTCTTAAATAAAACAAATAAACAGCGAGGTACTCCAATGCGTTTTTTATCAAAATCCCTGAGCGCAGCTGTGGTGGCTGCAATGAGTATTCCTGCGCTTGCGCAAGATACGATGGAAGAAGTTGTCGTTACCGCAACCAAGCGAGCCGAGTCTATTCAGGATGTTCCTCTGTCCGTCAGCGTCGTTACCGGCGAAGTGATCGAGCGAGCCGAGGTGCGAGATCTGCTGGATCTACAGTCGGTCGTTCCCTCTCTGCGCGTGCCTCAGTTTCAGAACTCTATTCAAACGAACTTTGTTATTCGTGGCTTTGGTAATGGCGCCAACAACCCCGGCATCGAACCCTCGGTAGCCGTTTTTGTTGATGGGGTGTATCTCTCGCGCTCACAGGCTCGAATTTCAGATCTGCCAAACATTCAGCAGATCGAGGTGCTGAAGGGCCCTCAGAGCACGCTTTACGGAAAGAACGCGTCTGCTGGCGTGATTTCGGTGACTACCAAAGCGCCGGAATTCGAAAGCAGGGGTTCGATGGAGCTCGGTGTCGGAAACTACAGTCAGCAATCGGTCAGAGCATTCTACACCGGCCCGATGTCCGACTCAGTGGCCTTCAGTTTGAGCGGAAGCATGCTCAAGCGGGACGGTTATTTCGATAACGTACCCACGGGCACTGACTTCAACAACCGTAACCGCTGGAACACGCGCGCTGACTTCCTTGCTGAACTCAATGAAACAAGCGAGCTTCGCGTCATCCTCGACTACGATGAGATCGACGAAGTGTGTTGTGGTACGGCCAACTTGGTGAACGGTCCCGCAGGCTTCGCCTTGTCAGCACTGTCAGTGGTCCCTGGAGAGGCTTACATCCCAGAAGATGGCTTCAACTTCAAGCATTACGGCAACTTTGACACGATAAACAAAGGTGAGAACAAGGGTATTACTATCGATTACAAAACCTCATTTGGTGATATCGATGTCCGCTCAATCACCGCTTACAGGGATTCATATTTCGACCAACCGCAGGCTGACGTTGACTTCACTGCAGCAGACGCGATTGGCAACAATACGGGTGAGACCGAAATTAAAACCTTCACCCAAGAAATACGCCTGACGGGCACCGCAGGCAATGCGGACTGGCTGGTCGGTGGTTTCTATTTCGATGAGTCCATCGATTTCGAAAACAGCATCGAATTTGGTGCGCAGTGGCGCAACTACATCAATCTACTGGTAGGCGGCGGAGACATTGCAGCAGGAGCAGCTGCGACAGGTGGATTCGAAGCCCTACTCGGCTTGGCTCCCGGTACATTCTTTGCGGATGGCGACGGTGTGGTTGAGACGGCGACTCAAGACAATGAGTCATATTCCGTGTTCGGCCAAATGACCTTCCCGCTATCCGACAAAACGGATTTCACCGTCGGTTTGAACTACCTGAATGACGACAAAAACATCACGCTGAGTCAGGAAAATAACGATGTTTTCTCAAAGCTTGATATTCGCGGTGCCGACGGGATTACCGCTTTAACTAATCTCGCTTATACGGGCGGATTCGCAGGTTTGGGTATTCCCGCTATTTCAGCGATTCCACCCGAGGCGGTCCCTGGCTACCTCCAGACCGTGGCGGCAACCGTAGCAGCCATAGCGCCGACCGATAACAACCCATTCGTCGGTCTCGAGGCCCTGCAGTTCCTCCCGCAGCTGCTCGGAATACCGAATTCAGCCCAGCCAGGCACGTCAAATGACAGCAAGACAACCTACACGGCGAGTTTGTCGCATGCCTTCTCTGATGACCTGAACGTATACCTGACTTACGGCACAGGTTTTAAGGGCACGTCATGGAACCTGTCTCGCGACTCGCGCCCAACGGCGGGAGAGCGTGACGCACTCTCGGCCAGTGGCGCAACGTTGCCCAACAACCTGACCATCGGAACCCGGCTTGCAGGTCCAGAGGAAGCAGAGACTATTGAACTTGGATTAAAGTACTCTGCCGATTGGGGAACGTTCAACGCAGCCATTTTTGATCAGAGTATTGAGGGCTTTCAGTCCAATGCGTTTTTGGGCACTGGCTTTGTGCTGACCAATGCCGGTAAGCAATCTACCAAAGGTTTAGAGATCGATTTGATGGTTCGTCCAACCGATGCACTGACCTTGGCAGTGTCAGGTACCTGGCTCGATCCAATTTACGATGACTTTACTGGTGCTCAGTTGAATGGCCAGCCCGCTGACTTCACCGGGCTTACACCTGCAGGCATTCATAAGCGGAGCATTAGTACAGTCGCGACCTACAACTTCATGATCAACGGTATGAATGGCTTTGTGCAGGCTGACTATCAATACGATAGCGCTGTCGACATTAATGGCGGCGGTGACATCTCGCTCAACAACTTGGCGCTTGACGAGCGCGGCTTCCGTCAACGTGAAGTGAGCATGGTGAACGCGAGCTTTGGTCTGACCCGCGGTGATTGGGATTTACGCATCTGGGGACGCAACCTGACCGACGACCAGTGGCTGATCACTTGGTTCCCGGCAGTGGCTCAGACGGGCAGTCTCACGGGCTACCCAAACCAGCCACGAACCTATGGAGCCACGTTACGACGTAACTTCTAAACCACGCTTGCCTGATTCATTCAGGCAAGACTGAATAAACGCCCCGAGCAAACTGAACTCATGCTTACGGGGCGTTTTTTTTCGCCACATCAAACCGATCTGCCGACCCACATCAGGCTCATCAAACGGTCGAAGCACAAGATCCGTCCCATCGGCAATACCGGCATCAGTTGCCATTTTCGGAAGAAGCGTCGTACCTATGCCATTGGCGACCATTTGTACGATTGTCGTAAGACTTGTCGCTTGGTAGGGAACGGTCACATCCTTTTCACGCAACTTACACGCCTCAAGCGCATGATCCCTGAGACAGTGCCCCTCTTCCAGAAGCAGCATTTCAGCACCATGAAGATCCTTGGTCCTCAGCTTTTGACTTAACGCCAGCCGCGAATTGGGCAGCGTGGCTAAGTAAAATGGATCTTCGAACAAGGCCAGTGTGTCGGTATGCTCGGTAGGAAAAGGTAGCGCCAGTAACAGCACATCGAGCTCTCCCACCTGAAGTGCGTTCACCAGAGCTTGAGATAAATCTTCGCGCACAAAAAACTTACAGGCAGGATGCGCCAAGCGCAGTGCCTTTAGCATAGACGGCAGGACAAATGGCGCTATGGTGGGGATGACGCCCAGGCGAATCGTTCCTTGAAACGGCTCCCTAGACGCTTCACACAGAGCCACCACATCGTCGACATCGGTCAGTACTGCACGCGCCCGGGCAACGACTTCATTCCCCAAGGCTGTGAGCAGTACCGAGCGGTTATTCCGCTCAACCAGGCTCGCCGAGAGGACATCTTCCAACTCAACAATCGAGGCGCTCAAGGTGCTCTGGCTGACATGACATGCCTTGGCCGCCTGACCGAAATGCTGGTGCTCTGCGACGGCACAGAGGTACTTAAGTTGCTTTAGCGTAGGTTGCCGCGACACGGTCACTCCATCGATCTTGTCGTATATTTGTCCCATATACGATCGGAAAAATCGATCGGTTTTGCCAGCTTTTTTTGGAACCATTTTGATATCAAGGCGGTATAGTACTCAGGCTGCCGGTGATTCGGCGGCGTCATGACGTCATACGATCAACAATGGAGTAAAAAACAATGGAACTGAAAGGTAGCCAAACCGAACAGAACCTAAAGGACGCCTTCGCAGGTGAGTCTCAAGCAAATCGTCGCTACCTCTACTTCGCCTCAAAGGCGGACGTAGAAGGCTACAACGATGTCGCAGCCGTTTTCCGCTCAACAGCGGAAGGTGAGACTGGCCACGCTCACGGCCACCTTGAGTACCTTGAAGCTGTCGGCGATCCAGCGACTGGTTTGCCAATGGGCGACACGGTAAAGAACCTCGAAGCATCAATCGCTGGCGAAACCCACGAGTACACTGACATGTACCCAGGTATGGCGAAGACAGCGCGCGACGAAGGTTTTGATGAAATCGCAGATTGGTTCGAAACGCTGGCGAAAGCAGAGCGTAGCCACGCGAATCGTTTCCAGAAAGCACTCGACAACCTAGACGCCTAAGTCCTGGTCTACTTGAGTTCTGGGGGGACTTTGGTCCCCCCTTTTGGTTCAAACAACTTTAAACAGAGGCAACAGCACATGCGCGAAGGTAGCGTCGATGCACCCACTCGTCACCCGATAGAATGGAAAACGGAAGCGTTTTGGGACCGTGACTCGCTCAATGATGAGCTTGCACGTGTCTACGATGTCTGCCATGGCTGCAGACG
>Ga0181573_10001128_pt1 | contig 26743 bp, 18 predicted proteins | sample 101ome_25_FD_148643 | JGI IMG/M metagenome (GOLD analysis project Ga0181573, IMG submission 148643) | Coastal salt marsh microbial communities from the Groves Creek Marsh, Skidaway Island, Georgia - 101409BT metaG (spades assembly) | ecosystem: Environmental > Aquatic > Marine > Intertidal zone...
GAGTCCCCAAAAGAGGGCCCCCCCCCCCCCCCAGCCCGCCCCCCCATCCCCCCCCTCGACCCTTCGAGCCAGGCGAGGCGCAGGGGCACCCCCAGGTCGTCCGTGTGTCCCTGCAGGCGTCCCTGATAGACAAATCGACCCCGATGGAGCTCATGGAAGGAGAAGGTGGCGTCGTCGGCTGCCACGACGAGGGTCTTGCGCGACGCGGCCCAGCACACGTCCGTGGCAAGCGCTCCACGCGTGCCCACCCGCAGCGTGGCGACGGGACGGAGGCTGCCCCCGGCCTCCCAGACGCGCACCGTCCCGTCCCTGCCGGCCGTGATGACCTTGTCCAGTCCCCGAACGTAAGTGGCCCGGTCAACTCCCCCCGCGTGCCACTCGGTCTTGGGGCCCGCCGCGGGGCTCTCGCCGCTCCTTCCCAGCGCCCACTTCTCGCGCCTGCCCGCGGCGCTGGAGCCCCCGGCGTTGGCCTCGAGGTGGACGACGAAGTCTGAGACGTTGTCAAACGTGATGGCCCCTCTCCTCGCCACGTCGATGCGGTCGAAGAGCCGGTTGGCGCACGCGGCGTGCCACGGGTCCAGGTCATCGGAGCCTCCTTGGTCTCCTCCGGACCGGGCAGGGCTGCCCCCAGGGGAGGGGGGCGACCAGCCGGGGGGGGGTCGACCGAGGGCGTCGTCGGGCAGGCCCACCGACAGCGCCGCGCGAAACTGCGCCGCGGTGACGCGGCCACGACCGTCGCCGACCGACTCCATCGCGAGCTTGAGCGTCTGCGGGGCTTGGCGGTCGGGGGGCGGGCGTCAGCCGCCGCTCGCGCGCGGCTTGTCCGCTGCTGGGGTCCCGGGCGCGCGGCCGAGGCCACCAACCAACCCTCCCTCTACTCTCGCCTTCATCGATCCCTCATCCATGCCCCGCAGCGCGGCACTCATCCGTTCGTCCCCGAGCGACATCGCGATGACGACAGACTACCGCTACAGACACCAACACGCGAGGTCGCCGCGCTCTGTCCTGGTCCAGCCCCGTTCACGTCTCTGAGACCGACAGAGGGCCGGGCTCCGCACCTCTCGAGGACTCTTCCCGGTGTCTTGGTGTCATCTACCGCCCAGAGGGCGGGGGTCTGGCGTTGAATCGGACAGTAGGGGACAGGAACGGCCGGCCTGGCCTGGCTCTCGAGAACAGGGACAAGAAAGAGAACCCGTTCGCCTTCCCTCTCCCCCCCTCCTCTTCCTCACCATCGCCGGCCCGGCATCCGAGCCGGTCGTTCAAGAAAGATGGCCAGCTCTTTTTGCTCGGCCGTGTCGCCGCCGGCGACCGTCGTTGGGCGCGCCGGCCGCATCGCTTCGCTGAGGCCCCGGGGCGCGGCAGCGTTCCGCTCGCGGGTAATTTTAAGGGCGAGAAATTCGGGGGTGCGTCGTTACTTGCCGTAATACTGCGGGAACCGTCCAAAATCGACCCACATCAAGCCGCAAACGCCAAACCCGCCTCGTCGGCCTGGCTGTTGGCGTTCGGCGGCGGCTACGGCGCCGACGACGCGGATCGCCGCCGGTGTCGTCGCCCGCTTTCCGCCGCCAATCCCCCCCGCCTACCTCCCTCGGCTGACCTTCCCGGGCGCCACCGCTGGCCCCAGTCCCCCGCGCCCGTCCACGCCATTTCCCTCCTCCCCCCCAGCTCTCCCACCCCCCGCCCCCCCCCACCCCCCCAGGCCAAGCCCGAGAAGGTCGACGCGGCGGGACTAGAGGTGGCCATCGCCGAACGCACGGGGCCTCTGGTGGTCGACTTCTACGCGACTTGGCAAGGGGGGGGGGGGGGGGCGGTTTGGCCCCGCAGCATCGCCGCACGCGCCCGGTGTCGCATCTGGGGCTCCGTTCGTTGGCGTCGGCTCGGCGGCGGGGGCCGCGACTGCCATCGACAGTCAGCGGCTGTCAGCGATCGGCTGTCGCGGCTGTCAGCGACAATCGGGGCGACGGTCGGTGGCGGTCGGCAGCTGCCGTCGCCATCGCCGGCCGAGGCGGCGGCGGCCGAGGCCGTGGGGGCACCGCGACGTAGAGGGACCCGACGACGCCCCACCCTCCCCCCCTATCCCCTCCACCCCCCAGGTGCGGACCCTGCGTGGTGCTGGCCAAGGAACTCGAGGAGGTGGCTGTCGAGTTGGGAGACAAGGTGAGGATCCTGAAGGTCGACTGCGACGAGGAGGAGGACCTGGCGGCCCAGCTGCAAATCCGGGGACTGCCCACTCTTATCTTCATCTCGCCGGACAAGACCAAGCCGGCGCTGCGAACCGAAGGTATGCTACCGGCGGAGCAGATTAAGGAGATCATCGAGAACGAGCTCCAGGGCTCGGGGTGAGCGCGCGACGGTGTGGGTAGTCTCGCGGCCAGGAAAAGTGGTCGCGCATCGAGTAGTCTGTTCACATCCCGTCTCTCGTCCTCCCTACAGCACGCGACTTGCTGAGCGCGATAACGACGTCCCAGATGGGTCGTCCGCCGCTCGCGAGAGGTGTGGAGGCAGCTAACTGCCGTCCTGCGGCCGTGGCCGTCGTCGCGGCCACGGCGACGGTGTCGGGTCGACGCCGGCGGCTCCCTCCTTTCCCGCGCCGCGCCCGCCTCGTGGCCTGGTCGTCGGAGGAGGCGCACGCGACGGCCTCGCTGAGGACGGCCTCGTCGCCGCCTGCGACGACGGCCAAGGTGCTGCCCACGACCATGCGTCCCTCGCGCCGTCTCACCCTAGCGTATGCGCTGACCGCCTTCGCGTTTACCCAAACGCGCGCCGCGGTCGCCCGCGGGTCGGCGCCGCGCGTCTCCCGCGAGGTCACTGCGCTCTTCGCCCGCGCCACGGGTGAGCCTTCGGCCCTCGCTGCGGAACGCATATGGACCGTCGCCCTTGAGGGACCCGGCGCCCTTCCCGAGGCCCGCGCCCTGCCGTCGGCTTGGTCGAATCGGGGCGCCATCCGTCTCCAGCTCCGCCGGTGGGAAGACGCGGCGGCCGACTTTGCCCGGGCGGCCGACCTTGAGAGGGAGCGGCTCGGAGAGGTGTCGCCCTTTGTTCTCAATCAGCAGGCGGGGACTAGATGCGTGGAGCGCGGGCGCGGGGTCGGTTGATTTCCGTCCCCCCCCTCCCCCCCGCGTGGCCCCGCCGACCTTATGCGCCTCTCCCCACACGTTTCCCCAGGGCAATGCAGCGGGCGCCCTAGGGGATTGGAGTGGGGCGGAGCGCTTCTACCGCAGGGCCGCCACCCTTGACGACGTCGGAGGAGACGTCGAGGGCATCGCCCGGCAGAACCTCGCCCTGACCCTCTTGCAGCGGGGCGAATTTGAAGCGAGTGAGAGAGAGGCCCGCTCCCTCGTCCGCCGCGACGGAGGTTTTCTCGATGCGAGAGCGGCCCTCGTCGCTGCCCTCTGGGCCCAGGGCGCGTCGAGCGAGGCCGAGGCCGAGTGGGCGGCGCTGCAGGCCGCGCAGGACGGGTTGGGAGGAGAGCTATACCCGCCGTCGGGGGCAATCGACCGCGTCGCGCCCCGGTGGCCACCGCGGGCCACCGCTGCCTTGGCGGCCTTTCTGTCGCTATCGCGGTCCGCGTCGGCAACAGACTACAGTGGGAAAACAGTGGACTTCTCCTTTTGATCTCGTGTGTTGTCCTCTCTCACGCCCCGTCCCGCCCACCCGCCACCCCCGCGGCCCTCCCCAGCGCCTCTAGCTCCCCGCGGAGTCCCGCGATGCACTCGTCCCGGCGGGCCACGGCGGCCCGGACCCGGGTGTCGACCTCGCGCAGGGTGACGGCGTGACTCTCTCTGAGATCCTCGGCGGCCTTGAGCTCCGCCACGACACGCGCTCTGAGGGACTGGCACTCGCGCTGGGCCTTGTGAAGGGCTTCGCGGTCCGCGGCGGCCGCGCGGTCGGCCTCGGCGGCGCTCTCGCCCAGGCGACGGCTGAGCTCACTCGCCGCACGCCGAGCATCGGCCTCGCGCGCCTCGGCCAGGGCCGCTCTCTCCGCCGCAGCCTCAGCACCGGCTGTCGCGGCGCGAGCCCGGCCCTCTGCTCGCTCGCGCGCCTCGGACGTCGAGGCCACCAGGGAGCCGAGGCGGTCGATCTCTGCCCTCAAATCAGCCCTCTCGTCCTCTGCCTCGCGTGCCATTAGCGCCCGGTCGGCCTCGGCGCGGGCGGCAAAGTCTGCTTCGAGTCGGTCGGCCATGGCCTCCACCTCGGACTTCTGGGTCTCTCTCAGCTCTGCCTCCAGAGATGCCTCCCGCTCGCGCAACGTCCGCCGCGCGCGGTCGGCGACGGCCCGGCGCCACGCCTCTTGCTCGGTTGCCCAGGCCACAGCGCGCTCTTCCAGACGCGCCTCGGCTTTGGCGTTGGCGTCGGCGACGGCGCGGGCAATGGCCGCGTCGGCGTCGGCCCGAGCCGTCGCGAGGGCCTCGGCCGCCTCGGCCGCGGCCGCCCTCCTCCCCCGCGCCTCCGCCTCGACGCTGGCCGCCTCTGCTGCCCGCTCGGCCGCATCGCGGGCGGCGCGCTCGGCGTCACGAGCGGCCTCCGCCGCCTCGCGGCTCGCCCGCTCCCTCGCCTCACGCAGTCGCCGCCCGCCCGCCTCACGCTCGGCCTCGACCGCCGCGTCCAGGCGCTCGTCGGCCGCCCGACGCGCCTCACGGGCCTCGTCGCGCGCCCGGTCGAGCAGAGAGGCCTTCTCTGCCCCAAAGTCCCGCGTCAGCCTCTCCTCCAGCTCCCTCAGTGCCGTCTTGTTGCGGCCCACCAGCCGTGCCACCTCGGGCTCCAGTCCTCTAACAGTGGCCGCCTTGATCTCCGCCTCGCGCTTTTTGGTCCAGGCGTCGCGGTCGCGCGCCTCCATTGCGGCCCATTCGCCGCGCTGCCGTCCGAGCTCGGCAGCGAACTCGGCACGCAGCTCGGCCGTGGCCCGCGCTGCGTCGGCCCGCGCCCGTTCGAGGGAAGCGGCCAGGGCATCAGCCCGGTTGGCCAGATCCTCTTTATCTCCCAAAAGTCGATCGATGAACTCGAGGTGTCTCCGGGTGCCCTCCTCGTGCTCCGCACGCTGCCTGGCCTCGCGAGCCTCGGCCTCGGCCGCGTGCGCCCGATGTGCTTCGGCGGCCGTCTGCGCCGCGTCCGCCAGGCGCTGCTCGAGCGCCCCCTCGCGGCGCCGCGCGGCGTCCAACTGGCTCTCCAGTCTGGCGAGCTTCTCCCGCACGCCCCCCAGAACGGCCGTGGCCAGCGCTGCAGTGCGGTCCGGGCCGGAGGAAGAGGTGGAGAAGGAGGTGGACGGTCCGGCGGCGGCGGCGGCAGCAGCGGCGGCGCGCTCCCGGCGGTCGGCGACGGCGGCCGTGCCCGCTGCTGCCTCGTCGAGGAAGGCGAGGATTGCCCCGACTTGATCTTCTCCCTCGGTTTCTCCTGCGGCGGCCATCTCCACCTCCGCGTCTGCCTCGGCCTCGAGGAGGGCCGCCAACGAGGCCCTAACCTCGGTCTTACCGGGTGTAGCCCCGGGGTGGAACCCGGCCCCGTCTCCAGCACCGCCGCCGACATCCTCAGCTCTGTAACCCCTTGCGGTGTGGTTGACCGTTGGGGGGGTGGGTCCCGTGGCAGGAACGGGTACCGCCGGCGTTTCTGACAGACCCGAAAGAGAGTCGTTCGCAGCAGGGCCGCCGGGAAGCGGGGTGGCCGCCTCCTCCGCCTCTGCCTCGTCGTCGTTGCCCCCCGCCGCGAGGGCGGCGCGCCCCCAAGCGGCGGCTCCAGAGGCGGCCGACTCGCCCACGTCTACAACAATGTCGCCGGCCGCGGCGCCGGCGACATCGTCGTCGCAGCTGTCTCCCTCGACGATGTTGTCGTTGCACTGGGACCTGACAATCGACCCGACCATCGACCCTGCCCTCGAGTCGGCCGCCGCGTCAAGCCGCGCTCCAAACGACGGGACCGATGGGACTCCCAGGGGGTCGCCTGCGGGCGCCGTTCGCAGCAGGATGGGCATCCCCGCTCGGCTGTCGCCCCTCCGGCTCCCCGCCCGCGAATCGCCCTCCCCCGCCGCCGTTGTTGCGCCCCACATACTGTCGGAGACATCGTCCGACGCGGCCCCCGATGCTGTGGGCTCGCCGCCCATTCCACCCCTCCCCGCGAAAAAGGACAGGACCGGCCGCTCTCGGGCGGGCGGGGGCGGAGGAGACACGTCTAGAGGCCCCTCGCAGCTCTCGTCCTCGCTTGGGAGAGGCGACGAGCGGTCGTCCGCGTCGAGCACGGCACCGATCCGGGGGCCGCGGAGACGACGGGCAGCAGACGGCGTCGTCGCATCTGCAGCGAATTCGGCAGCAATCTCGGTGGCGTCAGCCACGGGCAGGCCGTCAAGTGGGTCGGGCGTCGATGGACGGTAGCGCAGCGCCGAGGCCGACGCGGCAGAGGCCGACATGGCCGGCGAGACCACGAGCTCGCCATGGGGAGGCTCGGATGCGGCCGGGGGGGGGGGTGAGCAGGCGTCCGCGAGCGTCCTCTCCGCCGCCGCCCCCCGGCTCGATCGAAGATCGTCACGGGGCGACCCATCGGGGCCAGGGACGAGTGGCGACGTTGTCGGAAGGTGAGCGCTCGGTACGTGGTCGGCGGGGAGGGGAGCGGCGAACGGAGCCGGACCGCCAGTCAAGCCGGGCCCGCCACCGGCGTGCGCAACGGCCGGCGACAGCGCCGCCGCCGCGGGCGATGGGAGCGACGGAAGCGACGTCCGCGCCGGGGAGCACCTGGTTGACCGGTTGCCGCACCCGGGCGACCGGCCGGGCAGTGACCCCTCAGCACTCTCTCTCGAGAGGTGCTCCTCGCGTGCCCGCATCCGCAGGCGCTCGTCCCGCAAGGTCAACAGAGGAGCGCCAGCAGCGGCGGGGGACGGCGGCGCGACGGACCCGCCAATCGAGGCCTTCGCGCCGCCGGCCCGCTGGGCCTCAAACGCGGCACGGCGCCGGGCCAGCAGGGCCGCGACGCCATCCGAACCCGAGCTGCTCGAGGCTGTTCCCGACGACCCGCTGCCGCCCCCCGACTCGTCGTCAACACGCGTCGAGGGGACCTCCCGTGGACCGCCCCGGGGCGCTGGAGACTGTGGCGACGTGGTCACGTCGGCGGGGAGGGCGGCGTCGGTGGCGTCGGCCGTTGCAGCGACAGGAAAGCGGCCCGACGCTGGGGATGCCGCACCCGATGACGTCTGGACCGAGTCGGCGACAGAGCAGGTGGAGCCCGAGGCGCGCGCGAGGCGACCCTCTCCCCCGGCGCATGCCTCGGCGAGCGACGACAGGCTGAGGTTGGTCCAATCGTGGTCGCCCATCCGACGGGACGACCGTGTGGCCGACGACTTGGCGGCCGACGACGGAACAAGGGGAGGGGAGGGAGCAGCGTGCTGGGCGTCCGGGGTCCGGGGGATGCCCACCTCCGCCTGGCGGGACCGCCAGTGGTGCTGGATGATGCACGCCGCGACTTCGCGGGTGAAGTCTGCGGGAGTTCGGGGGGGTTGTTCGAGCGGGTGAGCGGGGGCTAACGCTGGGATGAAGCGCGGGGGGGGGGGGGGGTGAGCGAATCGAACGTCTTCCTCCCCATATGTCATATTTCTCACCTTCAAACTGCTCCTCGCTCATTTCTGCACCGGTGAGCTGCAGAGAGGAGCGAAGAGACGCCCTGAGGTCGGTGGAACCCCGCACGGCAGGGGCGTTCCTCGGGGTCGACGACAATGTGTCCCTCTCCGCCTGGCGGGACCGTGCAGCGCATAGAGATGTCGCTGCAGCCGCCGCAACGGCCAGACTCCCTCTTGCGTCGAGGGACTCGTCGACTAGAGGACCAATCGTCATCGCCGGGGCACTGACGACGCCGTGACAGTCGAAAACGCGGCCGGTCGTGCAGAGGGTCACGCCACGCGAAGGCGGGCTCGGGGTTGCAGTGCGGCCTACCTGCCGTCACTCCGCGGTATGGGGACCGCTCGGAAGAGCGACGGCGGACCCTGAGGCCCTGCCGGGCCGTCCTCTTCCCGCTGCCCTGCGAGGCGGGGGACGGCCGCCCCCGTTCATCCTCCCTCCTCTCGCCCTGTCGATCAGCGGGCGACCGTCGAAGTCGTCATGCAGCCGCTGACTCAGGCGAGGGCAGTAGGGGCCGGTTCCGGGCGTCCGCGCCCAGCCACGCCGCCGCGTCGGCCGCTCGGCCCTGCCGGCAGCGCTCGCGCGGACCGACCACCGGCGACGACCCCCCCCCTCCAAACCCCGCAGGCCCCGTGGGCCCGCGGCGGAGCCGGGGGCGACGATTCTATCTCCAATCGCCCCCCCGGCATTCACACGGGCCGTCCCGTGCCGCCCCTCATCCCCGCCCGCCCCGCGATGCCCGACGTTCTCCCACCCCTCGACGCTTCCGCCCCCGACCCCCCCCCTGCCGCCCCTCGGATCCGGTCCCGCCTCGACCTGGATGGGTTCGTCGGATCTCACGCCGCGCGCTCCTTTGTCGCCTTCGTGCTCTCCATCAACGAGGCGTGCAAAGGGATGAGTGGTCCCCCCTCAGACCCGCCTTGCCCCCCCGGCCTCGCATCATTGACCGCCCATCTCAACCGCCTCGAGCAAGGCCTCTCCGACTTTCCCCCCGACCCCCACCCCGCGCGGTACGGCAACCCCTCGTTCCGCCGGTGGCACGCCTGGATGGCGGAGGGGGCTGTGGACGCTGTCAGACAAGCGCTAGAGGCCGAACCGGGGGCCGCCGCTGCCGGAGCTGGGCGATGGGCGACTGAGCTCGCCGTCTATCTCCGCTCCTCCTTCGGCGATCCCCAGCGCATCGACTACGGCACCGGACACGAGCTCAACTTCGTCGCCCTCCTCTACGGCCTCGCCCGCTGCGGAGCCCTGGGGGGCTCAGACAGCCGGGCGTGGGCTGCCCTCGGGTGCTTTCGGAGCTATCTGCGCGTTGCCCGGGCGGTGCAGACTGCTTTCTGGTTGGAGCCCGCCGGCAGTCGGGGCGTCTGGGGCCTCGACGACCACCAGCACCTACCCTTTTTGTGGGGCAGCGCGCAATTGGTGGACCATCCATCGATTCGCGTTGCCGATTCCATGAACCCGGACGTCGTGCGTGGCCACGCCGACGCGAGCCTCTACCTGGAGGCGGTCGCCCACGTCCTCACGGTGAAGAAGGGGCCGCTGCACGCCACCAGTCCGGTGTTGCACGATGTGTCGGGGGTGTCGACGTGGTCCAAGGTCAACCAGGCGAGGGTCGGGGGTTTGGAGCGGAGTTGGTCGGGTCCCCCGGGCCGGCCGCGGTGCACTCGCCCCCTCCTCGCCCTCCCTCGCCCTTGCCCCCTCCTCCTCCCACGCCCTTCTCCCCGTCTCCAACCCCCAGGGCATGGCAAAGATGTGGATGGCTGAGGTGCTTGGGAAATTCCCCGTCATGCAACACCTGCCCCTGGGCACTTGTCTGGACTGGGCTCCTGCAGCGGCCGAGGCCGAGGGGGCCGAGGATGCCTCGCCGGGGTAGGTCGAGCGCTGGGCTCGATATTGACTCAATTGTTTCCCGACCCGTTTCCTCCGCAGCAAACTAGTGCACCTCGTCTCTGGAGGGTAGAAGGGATGGCGGAAGCGCCTTTCAGCCTCTTCGCGGCGGCGCCATCGCGGGCGGCGCGGCTGGCGGCGGCCCGCCCACCCCGAGACGGCGAGGACTTTGCGGGTCTCTTCTCGGGCTCCGGATGAGTCGTTTGAGCTCAAGGGCCGCGCGTCTCCTAGTCTGACAGTTACCCTCCATGAATCGCCCGAACGCAGCCATTGGCCCCTGCGACGAGCCATCGACGTCGTCGTCGTCAGAGCCCGAGCTTGAGGTCAAGGAAGGCCGCGGCGGAGCGCACGCGATCCGCCGCGCCGCGCCGGATCCCGCTGAGAAGATTACATCCTCAGCGTCGGACGACAAGGGCCCCGAGGGAGACGACCCAGGCGTGGAAGACGACGGAGACAATTGCAATGGTCTTGACTATGCCGACGACGATATCACCTTCCGGGACCTCGGCGTTTCCGAATGGCTCTGCGGCGTCCTTCGCGACCTCCGCATCGATTGCCCCAGCGAGGTCCAACGGGCTTGCATCCCCGCTGCCCTGGCCGGCCGCGACGTCGTCGGCTGCGCCGCCACCGGGTCGGGCAAGACTGCCGCCTTTGCCCTCCCCATCCTCCAGCTGCTCGCCGCGGATCCCGTCGGCATCTTCGCCTTGGTTCTCACCCCCACTCGGGAACTGGCGGCACAAATCGCCGACCAGTTCGAATCGCTGGGCGTCGGATCCAGCGTGCGCGTCTGCCTCGTTATCGGTGGATTGGACGACCAGGCCCAGTCCCGGGAGCTTTCCCGCCGGCCCCACGTCGTCGTCGCCACCCCGGGACGACTTGCCGAGCTAGTGAGACGCCACCGCGATCTCGCCGATTGTTTCCGTCCGTGTCGCTTTCTCGTGTTGGATGAAGCGGATCGAGTCCTCGACGCCACATTCGAAGATGACCTGGCGACACTGCTGGATGTCGTGCCTTCCCAGGATAGACAGATGCTCCTCTTCTCCGCCACGATGACCCAGTCGATCCAGGAGCTGCGCACTGTACTTGGTGCGGGCAGCCGGGGGAAGCGGGGCAGGAAGCGAGCACGGCGCCTTGCCGAGCAGGGGGCCGTGCCGCGTGGAGCTGCCGACCCGGGCGAGGCCGAGGCCGCCACGAGCGGGAGAGGTGACCGCCCACCCGCCCTCTTTTTCCGCGGAGCCGCGGCGCCCACCCTAGCCCACGGCCTTGACGAGCGCTTCCTGTTTGTGCCCGCGAGAGTCAAGGAGGTCTACTTATATCACCTGTTGTCCAGTATGGATGACAGGAGGGGACCGCTCGGACACCGTGTTCGGTCATGTCTCGTGTTTTGCGGCACGACCAAGAGCTGCCGCGCGTTGGAGCTTACTCTTGCGGAGCTCGGGATACCACTGGCGTCTTTGCATAGCGCCAAAAGCCAGCGGGAGCGGCTGGCGGCGCTGACAGACTTTCGCGGACGGCGCGTGCCCGTCCTCGTTGCCACCGATGTGGCCGGGCGCGGCCTTGACGTGCCCACGGTGGACCTGGTGATTCACGCCGATCTGCCCCGTCTACCTAGCGACTACGTCCACCGGTGCGGTCGCACCGCGCGCGCCGGGAGAGGCGGGCGATCCCTAGCCCTGGTGGGGCAGCACGAGGTGGCGCTAGTTCACTCGATTGAGTCCGTCACAGGTCGCCGCATGGAACCGTTGGAGGGGGTGAATGAGGAGGCCGCCATGAAGGGCATCACGCGAGTGTTTGCCGCGCGCCGGGCGGCCATCCTGGCCCTCGCTGAGGCCGACGATCAGGGGGGGGTGGGGGCGGCCCGGGCACAGGCGCGGGCCCGGGCGAGGAGCCGGAAGGGGGCGTAGGAGGGGGGGGGGGAGGAGGAGGACGTGCTGACGGACCATTGATCGTCTCTCTACCCTTGCCACCGCTCGCCCACGCGCCCGTGCAGGACGGAGGGACCCGCCCCCTCACTGGGCCTCTCGTGGCCCCCAGCCCCCCCGCCCCCTCCTCCCCCCTCGCGGTGCAAGCTGCGGGCCGCGACGGCCGCCCGCACAGCGCTCGCCAGCGGACCCGGCCGCCCCCCCGTGCCGCTGGGGGTCTTGGCCTCGCCGCCATAGGCGGCGCCGCCGCCCCGGGGAGGGCTCCGACTGCGGTCCCGACCGCCGCGGTCCCCGCGATTGCGGTCGCCGCCGCGGTCGCGGTCGCCCCGCCCCGCCGAGCCTCGCGACCCCGACGCCGGCTCCGAGCCACGCGCTCCACCCCCCCCGGCTCCCGCAGCCCCCATGGCGGCAACCGCAGCCTGGAAATCGGGCAGCGACAGCTTCCCCGCTGTGAGGAGACCGGTAAGAGTGGCCACCGTCTCGGCCACGGGGGGGGGCGCGGCCGAGGTGGGGCCGGGGTCAGGTCCATCCCTCCCGTCTCCGCCGGCACCGCGCCGCCCCGCGGGGGGCGACGCGCCGCGCCGGTCCGACCCGCCGCCACGCCGGGCCGCGCCATCGTCGCCGCGGCGCCGGTCGTCCCTGCCGCGGTCGTCGCGGTCGTCGCGACGCCGGTCGTCTCCACGCCCACGGTGGTCGCGGTCGTCGTCGTGGCGCCGGTCGAGGCGATCGTCGCGCCTCCGCCCGTCGCCGTCGTCGAAGCTGTCCCTCCCGCCGTCCCTCCCGCCGTCCCTCCCGCCGTCCCTTCCGCCGTCCCTTCCGCCGTCCCTTCCGCCGCCCCTCCCGCCGTCCCTCCCGCCGTCCCTCCCGCCGTCCCTCCCGCCGTCCCTCCCGCGCCCGCCGAAGTCCTCGGGGCCCTCGGGGCCCACCCAACCCGGGGGGGGGCCACCCCCCCCCATTGCTCCCATTGGCCCCCAGCCTGGCGGGGGGCCGCCCATCCAGCCGGGGGGGGGGGCGCCGCCAGGGCCGCCAGGGCCGTTCCAGCCAGGAGCCGGCCCGCCCCCCGGGCCGCCCATCCCCATCATCATTGGGCCCCCGAACCCAAACCCGGGGGGACCTCCGAAGCCTGGGGGGGGGCCGCCCTGCCCGCCGGGGGGTCCGCCGGGGCCCCCGAATGGGCGAGAGCCCGGGGGAGGACCGTTGCTCGGCGGACCCCCCCGCCCCCCCTGAGCTCCCGACAGGTCGTGCCGGTAAGAGCATCGCGGCCCATAGGTGCAGTGTCCGCTGCGCCACTGACCGCAGATGGGGCGCTCCCCTCGGTCGCCGTCGCGGCCGCCGCCGTCGCGCCCCCCCCCCCCCCCCCCCCCCCCCCCCCCCCCCCCCCCTCGCGGGGCAGCGGCGCCTCCCCGCGCGCCGCTCGTTCCCTATCCTCCCTGTCCCGCGCCTCCTTCCTATCCCGCGCCAGACGGCGCTTTTGACTCTTCGTCAGTGCACCCCCAGGTCCCGCCCCACCGTCGCCGTGGTTCCCCCCGCTCCGCTGTCCGTCGGCGCCGTCATGGTCTCCATTGGTCCCACCACGCTCACCATCGGCGGCAGCGGCGGCGTCAGCGCCATCGGCAGCGGCGTCCGCGGCGTCCGCAGCGGCATCGCCGTTGGCAGCGGTGGCGGCGCCATCCGCGGCGTCGCGCGGGGCAGGGGAGTCGCGCCAGTCGCCGCGGTCGTCAGCGCCGGCGGCGCGGTCGGGGGCGCCGTAGTCGAGGTTGTCCTCGCCTGGGAGCAGAGTGGGGGGGAGCGGGGTGTCGACACGGTGCGCTTGGCAACCACGCTTGGCACGGCTGCGCGCTGGGGCGTTGGCGTCATTGTCGTGGGGCGGAAAGAGAGCTAAGGGAGAAAGGTACCCCTCACGGCTGGGGGAATCATGTCTTTCCCGCTCCACGCCGCAGCGCGCCGAGACCCGAGACGGCCGGGAGACAACCAGGAGAGAGCGGGCGGCGCAGGCGGCCGGCTCCGCGGGACGCCAGCTGCTCCGCGGTCAGTTGCGCGGAGCCGTGGATGCGCCCAGCGCAAACCTGTCGTGTATCTCATCGAGCTTGACGGGAAGATCGTTGACAGGACTCACCATCAAAGGCGGGGTCGGACATTTTCGGCGGCGGGAACGGCTGGCCGTTGCAGACGCAGAAAGGGAGCGAGAGCTGCGAGTGTGGTACGCGAGGTGGAGCTGAGGGATTCAAGCTCCTCGGAGGATGCGCCAAGGCACCCCGGTCGCCCCTGTTAGTTGGGAAGGTCCTCCCCTGACCTCATCGGGGAGAGTTCGACGGGGGAGTGGTTTCCTCGCTCGATCCGCGAACAACATCGTACTTGCTCAGTATATTTCTGACATCAACTTGATGGCAGACCCTCCAAGGAAGCGGGAACGCCTCGCCGAGCCCAAGGACTCTCCTGGCAAGCCTCGATGCGCCTTCGCCCTTGTGGGCCGGCTGTTGGGGTCCTCTCGCGGCCACCTCGCGCCTCTTTCCCCGCATCTCGCCTTGTACACAGTACTCAGTGAACTTATCGCTGAGACTGCGACGCAAGTTTACTGTGAACCTGATGAAAATCGCGATGGCGTCGCCCCAACACCATCGCGACGCGAGGGCTGGGGCCTTGCTACTGAAGTCGGGCGCGCCGGGCGCTCCAATACGGGGACGGGCGGCCCCCCTGTTCCCCCTGGACCACTCTCCCCGAACTTCGCTCCCGTTTCCGCCCTTCCGTTTGAACGTCGCCTCCTCCACCGCAGCGGCGTCCTCTCATCGGCGGAGGCTGCTCTGCTGTGGGGTGCGTAGCCTCCGCCCTTGGTCGCCGGCGTCGCCCCCACCCTTACCCGCCCCCCCCCAACACCGCAGCCGTCCTCGAGCTCCTCACTGGCCTCGGTGCCCCCCCCAAAGTCGCCATACCCGTCTATGACCCGTCGGCCCGCCCCCCCATCGGCCCCGTCCCGCCCTCTGCCCTCCTCGGCCGCCTCTCTGCTTTTCTCCCCGCTCTAGCCGCTGCCAACGCGGCCTCCGAGACCGACGTGAGGGGGGCTGGAGACCCCGAGGTGACGGTAGCGGGGGCGTCGGGGCGGGGTGGGGGGGGGTGGGGAGAGAGCGGTGGAGGCAGCGGGGATGTGTCAGCCGGGGAGGAGGGGGGGGAAGATAGGCAGGAAGAGGGAGAAGGAGAGGAGGAAGGAGGGAAAGGGAGAGAAAAGGGAGTCGTGATGGAGGTGGGATTGGGCGTGGTGGAACTGCGCGACGCGGCGGCGGCGGCGGCGGCCGAGCGTGCGGCGGGGGGGGCAGGGCCGAGGCTGCGACGGAGGGACGGGGGCGACGCCGACGCCGACACTGAAGCCGGGAGTGCCGATGCCGGAGCTCCCCCGCGCCGCCTGGTTGAGGAGATCGCTACCGACGGGGTTGCCCCTACCGGGGACGGAGATGGCGCTGACACCTCCGTCGGAGTCGGTGGCGACGAGGGGTGACGACGACGACGGGAGGTGGGTAACTGATGGGGAAGGACAACGATGACAAGTCCTCGTCCAAGCCCCTCTCTCTCTCTCCTCCTCAATCCTGCCGCAGCGGCATCAACTCCCTCTCTACCCCCCCTCTCGTTATCTTCAGGATCTCCACCCCATCCCCCGTGTAGATGTCGCGCTCCGCCGCGGCGGCCAGCGCCGTCTTGACCAGGTCCGTCGCCTGCTCGAGGGACAGAGACGTGGTGGACGGGCGGGCGGGCAGCACCAAGGGACTGGCGGCCATCAGCTGGTTGTCCAGCAGGGGTTGGACGAGGTCCTTGCCCGAGCCCTGGCATCCGTAGCCGCTTCTCTCGTAGCTGCCGATGGAATCGTAGCCGTACACGGCCCCGGCGCCGGCGTCGTCGAGGCCGGCCTGGGGACAGAAATGGGGGAGCGGAGTGTGGAGAGAGGGGGGAGAGGGGAGCGCGTCGCATCTACCCCTCGATCCCTCAAGATGCATCCGCATCCAACGGCGGAGACGAGTCAGGAGGACGACGCCGTACGTCCAGACACCTCTGTCCACACTGCCCTGACCGCTCCCCCCTAGAAGAGACCACTCGCCAGCAGGTTGAACGTGTAATAGGGAAAGAAGCGTCTATAATAGAGGGTGTTGGACAGCAGCTGGGCGGCGGCGGGGGTGGCCAAGTCTCTGCCGTGGGCATGCCGATACTGAACCGCCTTCGCGGACAGGGTCTTGTGGAGGGTCGCCCTATCCGCCTGCATCCCGGCGGTCGCCAGAACGCACCCAGGGGCGAGCACGGAGACCAGGCTGCGGTGGAGAAGATTGAGATGGAGAGTCAGGGGGGTGGGGTTCGGGGTGTCGGTGGGGCGAGTTGGGCGGGCTGGGCGCCCCCTTTTCTCCCCCCCCTCCGTTGTTCTCGCCTGTGGTCCCGGGAAAGGATGCTGTAGCCCGTGCTCAGACGCGTCGTGGCGGCGACGACGCAGTAGTCAGCTCCGGCGACTGCAACGCACGTGCCGCCGTTGTCGTCGTAGGGGCTCCACGACATCGGGCCTCGGCGGCCTCCGGGCCCGACGGGAGGGCGGACTACCCCGACCGAGCGTCTAGGAAGGGCTGTTTCCCCGTTGCCGTGGCGCTCGTGTCCGCCTCCTGTCCTGCGGGGGCGGGTAGAGGGGAGAAGAGGTCGGAAGTCCCGTGGAGGGGCCGCAGCGCGTCGGCGGCGCCCGGCCGCGGCTCTCCCCGACGCGGTGGGCGCCTCCGTGGCGTCGGCGCGTGACGGAGCCTTTACAAAGACCAGCTGCGCGCGATGAACCGCGCCCGGCGCGACCCGTCGACGTCCGAGACGGCCGCGGCGGCTCTCGGCGGGAAATGCCAGGAAACGGCGCCGCAGCCAGTCGGCGATGGGCTCGCCGAGCTCGTGGAGCGAGGACCGGTCGCGGCGGAGGCACGAGAGTGGGGGAGGGGCGACGCGGGGCGCGCTGGTCGGCGGTTGTGGAAAGGAGCAATTCCTCGCGGAACGCTCTCGCCTTTGATTGAAGGTCCTGGGCCAGCCGAGTCCCCCCCCTGATTGTGACGCCCGCGCCGAGATTTTCTAAGTGCTCAGCGCGGAGCGCGAACTAGCTTTCCGGCGCGATAGCCGCGTCTGGAAGCTGGGGGACCAGCGACGCGGCCCGGCTGACGTTCGCCTCCTGGTGCCGAAAATGGGCCGCAGAAGCCAAGAAGCCGCCGCGGTCACCCCCAGAAGGAACATGACTGGATTTCCCGACGACGATGAACCGCCCTCCGCCGCCGGGAGTGGCGCCACGTCCCTCGGCACAGAACGCGGCCTCGCTCGAGACCTCGCTCTCGGCGCCGCGTTGACCGAGGCGCGACTCGAGCTGGCCGAGCTCCAGGCCCAGCACGTCCGCCTCGCCGAGACTGCCAGCGCTGCTCGCAGGCGAGCGAGGAGGGAGTATGGGGGCGGGCCTGGGGGTGGCGCGTGGACGCGCTGCGCCGTGGACGATGACGGGCGTGGGGCGACCAAGGGGCGGGGGGGGCTGTCGTGGTGGCAGCGGCGGCGGAGATCGCGGTCGCGGAACGGACACGGCCGCGTACCCCTGTCTCCCGACAGAGCTCGACGCACGGCGCCGCGGCGGCAGCGACTGCGGCGGCGGATTCGACCGCCGCGGCTGCACCCGCCAAGTCCGAACCACCCCTGCCATGCCAACCCCCGCCCACCCCTCACCATCTGATCCATCCCAGACGGTGGGAAGAGGAGCTGGCCGATCGGGACGCCGAGGCGGAGGTGGCGCGGGCTTTGATCGCTGAGCGGGACGCGACCCTCGCGGATTTGAATGCGCGTCTGATCGAAGCGGGCCGCCTACGGGGTGAACTTGAGTCGGAGCGCCGCGACGAGGCGCTAGCCGCGGCCGAGGTAGCGACAGAGGCGGTGGAAGCGGAAGCCTCGACGTCGTCGCCGCAGGCTGATGATGTCCAGGCTGCCCGGGCCGTCGCCGCCCGCGCGGAGGCCGATGCTGTGGCGGCGCACCGCGCCGCCGCGACGGCGCGAGGGGAGACGCGCGCCCTGGCAGCCCTCCTCGAGGGCCTCAGAGCCGCGCTGGCGGTGCCATGGGGCGAGGGGGACGGCGAGGCCGACCCCATAGCCGCTGCGGCAGAGGGGGCGAGGGGAGCCCCTGTTGCCCCCCCCCTTCCCCCCTCGGTCCTGCCGCCGGGGACCCTCGACCCCCGTGACCCTGAGGCGAGCGTGACCCGTCTGCGCCGATGGGCCGCCTGCCGGGACCGCGCTGCACGGCGCCACAAGGAGCGGTGTCGCCGCCTGCGGTCCGATCTGGCGCGGTGGCGCTCCGAGGCCGAGGCCGAGGCGGCGACCGCAGCGGCCTCGGCCGCCCGGCGCGCCGATGGGGCCCGGGCGGCCGAGGCGGCTTTGCTGTCGCGGGTAGCCAAGGCCGAGGGTGAGGTCGGGTTGGCGCGAGCCGCTCTCGCCGCGGCCGAAGAGAGGGGGCGGATCGCCCTCATGGCGGCCGAGGAGAGGGCCGTGCTGGCAGAGAAAGAGAAGGCGGCGGCGGCGGCGGCGGCGGCGACCGTCCCCCTTGATCCTCTCTCCGACACTGCGTCCCTGTTGCGGGACGAGGCGCGAGAGCAGCGGGAGAGGGCCGACGGTCTAGCGGAACGACTCCGGGACGCCGACCGTGCCCGGCGGAGGGCAGAGGCGAGAGAGGCCGAGGCGCGGTCCGAGGCCGACGATGCTGCGGCCCGCGCCCGGGAGGCGGAAGAGGCGGCGGCCCGGGCCCGGGCCGCGGCGAGCGAGGGGCGGAGGGCGGAAGCCCGGGCAGCCAAGGCCGCGGACGAGGCCGAAGGTCTGCGAGTCGAGCTGGAGACGGCTAAAGCGCGGCTGGTGGCGGCGCGGGCGCGGGGCGGCGGGTGCCGGTGCGGCGGCGAGGGCAGCGAGGGCGTCTCCCACGGGGCCTCGGTCTCGGACCCCGGCTTCCGCGGCATCCCCGGGTGCCATCCACCGCCCCTGCGCGCCCGAGCTGAGGCCGCGCGGCGGCGGGAGCGGAAGGAGGCGGATGTCGACGCGGCTCGCGCCGAGGCCGACGCCGCCCGCCGCCGTGCTGAGTCGGCCGAGTCGTCCCTCGCCGCACTGCGGAGGAGGGCGACGGAGGCCGAAGCGGCGCTGGACGAGGCGAGAGCGGATGTCGCCCGAGAAGCACGACTGAGAAAGGACGCCGAGGCCGACGCCCACGCCGCCCGCCGAGGAGCCCGCGCCCTCGCGGCGGGACGGGGCGACGCCGACTTTGAGGGTGACGCCGCCGCCGCTGCCGTCGACGCCGCTGTCGTCGGGCGCCGCGAGGGCGAACTTTTGGGCCGCGTCGCCGCCCTGGAAGAGCGGCTCCGGGTGGAGCTCGACGCGGCGGCGGCGGCGGCCACGACGGCGACGGAGACCTCGTCTCGCCCCATCGCCCCGGATGGAGCTCCCGTCGTTCTTCGGGAGCCTTCGGCTGAGGGAGGGGCGACGGCCGCGAGCCCATCCCCCGTCGACGACGACCGCGTCCCTGCGACGACGCCTCGTGAGATGGCACCCGCGCCTCCTCCCCCCCCCCCTGTGCGTGTGCCGCGGCATTGCCTGCCCTCATCGGAGACCTGCGGTCGACGCGGGCGGAACTGATGGCCTCGCGCACTGCCCTCGCCGGCCGCGACGCCGCCCTCGCCGCCTCCCGCGACCGACTCGAACGCCTCCGCGGCCTCCTCGCTCGCCTCGCGGGCCTCCGGGAAGGCGGGGAGGCTGCCCTGGCCGCCCAGGCCGCGGAGCTTGCCGCGGAGGGGTGCCGACGGGTGGCGGGGCCCCACGGCGCGAGGGCGAGGACGTGAACGGATCCGGGGTCGCCGGGGGCAGGTGAAGCGAAACCCCAGGTGTTCGCCCACCCCCCCCCCCCCCCCCCCCCCCCCCCCCCCCCCCCCCCCGGACTACACTTGGCGCTAGGTTTTGAGCCACTCTCCCAGCCCTTCCCCCGACAGACTCTCCAACCGCAGCACGCAGGCCCGTGCCCGGGCCTCGACCCGGGGGCACGGGTCCTCCACCAGCTCCGCCAGGGCGGGCAACGCCTCGGGCAACAGGGGGAGGTAGTCCACACCCAGTCGGTGGGCCTGCCGCTCGAGCGCGGTGAGGGCTCCCAGGCGCGCTCTGTCGAGAGGGCTGCGGGCGACCCTGAGGAGAGCCGCGTGGCACCGGCGGCGGAGGCGCGCAGCGTCTTCCGCGTCGCCGAGGGCCTGAGAGGCGAGGGCGGAGGCGGCGGCGGCGGCGGCGAGGCCGAGGGCGTCGCGGCCGGGGCCGAGGCCCGCCGCCGAGGCTGCGCGGCGCTCAGTCGTGATCCCGAGGTCCGCCCCAACGAACTGCAGGGCCGCGGCCTCCTCGGCGTCAACGTCGGCATCCCCGCCGCAGGCGCGACGGCAGGCGGCGACGCCCGCCGCGTCCTTTGCCGCCGGGGCGTCGCCCAGCGCCGCCGCCAGCCCCGGCAGGAGACGCTCCGCCGCGGCCTCATCCGCGGCACGCCCACCTCCCGACTCGACCGCAGCCTGAATCAGTCGCAGCGCCGCGAACCGGGCCCGCCAAGCAGTCTCTGCGCGCCATGCGGCCGACCGGGCAGACGCCGAGGCGTCGGGGGAGGCGGCCCAGCATGCACCCGCGGGGCCCGCCCCGTCGGCGCGCGGGGCAGGCGACGCGAGAAGGGAGGACAAGGCGGGGACCAGGGGCGCGACGTGAGGTGCGAAGACGGCCCGCAGCCGGAGGGCCAGAGCGCGCGCTGTGACAAAGAGGCCAGCCCGACGAGCGCCGTCGCCCGCCACGCCCGCCGCGCCGTCGCGCGCGGTGGCGTCGTCGACGTCGACATTGCCGCCACCGATCCCGGCCCACTTGAGCAGAGCACTCCAAACGCCGCGGAAGCGACGCTCGTCGAGCTTGAGAGAGAAAGCGACAATCAGACGAGCAGCGGCGCCCTCGACCCCGGCGACAGCTGCCGACAGTTGGGCGGCCGACGCGGGCGCCGAGTCGTCGTTGTCGTCCGACCCGATGCCGTTGCCGAGGGGGCCGCCGAGGGAACCGCCGAAGGCGCCCGGCAGCGCGGCCCGGACGCCCAGCCCCGCGAGAGCGAGGGCGACGACGCCCCCCTCGAGGGTAGCGGCGACGGCGGGGGCAGCGCGGCCAACTGACGCGGTGGAGAGGGCGAGGCCGCCTGACGCGGCCGAGGGGCCGGCCTCGAGCAGAGCGGGAAAGGCGCGATTGAGGGCCGGCAACAGGTGCCGCGGGGCCACCTTTCGGGCGGCGGACGCCAGCGCCGCGGCGGCGAGGGCGGCGGCGTCCCCACCTGCGGCGCCTGCGACCGTCGACGAGGCAGCGGCCGACGTGCGGGTGTCGTCGCCGTCGTCGACGCCGTCGGCCGACCACGCCCCCCCCAGTGCGGGGGACAAGAGGGGAGGCAGAAAGTCACCAAGATAGGGAGAGACGAAGCCCGGAACCGACTCGAGAACCGCCCCCGCGGCGGCGCAGGCGGCGGCGGCGGCGGCGGCGTCTGCTGGCCCGAGCGTCTCTCTCCGGCGCGCTGCTTCTGTCGCGGCCGAGACGGACCCCGCAAGGGCTGCCCCGATCGCCGCCGCCGCCGTCGGCAGGCCCTCGAGCGAGGCCGGGCCCAGAGCCGTTAGGCACGACGCCAGTGCCACCAGAGCCGATCCACGCACCGCCGCCCGCGGGTCAGCCGCCGCGCCCGCCAGTGCGGGCAGCGCGGCCGCCACGGCGGGGGCGCAACTCGCGTCGGCCCCCCACCCCTTCGCCGCGGCGTCGCAGAGGACGCACGCCGCCTGCCGCGCCCCGGCGTCTCCGGAGAGGGCGTCCGAGTCGCGTTCGCCGCCGCCCCCAGTCGGGGCCACGAGCGCCGCCCGCGCGGGCCCCAAGAGGGAGAGGACCGCCTCGGCCTCGGCCGCCCGGCGCACGGCCCTCTCCTCCCGGGTCCTGAGGGCGTCGGCGGCCCGGGCCGCGGGGGACGCCGCCTCGGCCGGCAGGTTAGCGAGGCGCCGGGCCGCCAGCGTCAGGGCTCGGCGGACGGCATCGGCGTCGCCGGCGTCGGAGGCCGCCTCGGCCAAGGCGCGTAGAGCCGAAAGGTGAGCGGGGGCGGGCACAAGGCCCCGGAGAGCATCCGCGAGGCTGGCGTGGGCGGCCCTGCTGCGGCGGGCCGTCGTCGCGTCCGGGGAGGGGCCGGTCCGAGGCAGCGCCACCGGTGTCGCGCGTCCTCGGCGGCCTCGGCCCAAAGTGGCCAGGGGCGCACCCCCTCCCCCGCGTAGACCCGCGAGGGCAGCGTCGAGGAGAGCGCGAAGGGCGGCGGCCTCGGCGGATCCCGAGGTGCTGTCCTCGGCGAGTCTGGCCACGAGCCGGTCCCCCCCCGCGGCGGCGTCGGCTGCGACGACGGACGCAGCAAAGGCTGCAGCGTCGGCAGCAGCCGCGCCGGCCGACCCCCCACCCCCCACGACGGAGGCGCGGCGCAAGGCGGAGGCGAGGCCGCCCAAGCGGGCGGCGGGGGACAGGCTGGCGAGGAGGTCGCGTGCCAGGCGACGCCGCCACCGCGGTCCATCGATGGCCTCGGCTGCGCTGGCGTCCGCCGTCATGTCGGCACAGTCATCGTTGCCGTTGTCGTCCCCCGCCATCGCCTCGTCGGCCCCGTTCCTCGCCTCCCGATCAGCCGACAGCAGTGCCGCCACTGCGGCTCCCCATCCATCGCCACCAGGGGCCGACGCGGCTAGCGCCGACACCAACCCCAAACGACGCCGGGGGGGCGCCGATTCCAAGTGCCGCCGGGCGAGGTCGGCGATCAGGGCGGCGGGGTCTCTCTCGCCCTCTCCCTCTCTTTTGTCATCTGCGCCTCCGCACCACGCCGGCGCGAGGGCCGCAAGGGCCCGCGCGGCAGCGTCGGCGCCGGCCCGGGCTGTGGTCGAGCCGTCGTTGTCGGCGACACCGCCACCGACGCGGCGGGCGGCCCATCCGCCTTGGCCACCCCCCTTCCCTCCCTCGACCACGCACCCCGCGGCGGCCGCGAGCACGTTCTCCGCCTCGTCCCTGATGCTCGCTGGATTCCGCCGCGCGACACGTTCGAGCAGAGCAATCGCAGCGTCGCGCGCCCCCGCGTCTGGCGCCGCACGCGCCGCGGCGATGATGGGAGCGGCGGCGAGGCCAAGGCGGCGGGCGTCGGCGGACAGGGTCGCCGGCGTCGCCCGCGCGGCGGGGGGAGGAGCCCGGTCGACCACAAGACACCAGCACTCGAGCGCCAGCTGCAACGCATAAGAGAGGGCGGCGGGCGAGGGGCGATTACCGCTGCCGCCGCCGTCGTCGTCGTCCCCGTCCTCGTCGTCGTCGCCCCTGCCCGCCGCCCCCCCCTCGAGGCCAACCGTCGTGGCGACGACGAGGGCAGATAGGGCCGGGGCCAGCTTTGCGGCAGCGTCCCCCCCTTCCCCGCCGCCGACGTCGGCGTCCAGCGCCCGCAGAAGCTCCGCGGCGCGAGTGGCGCGGGCCAGGCGGGCGGGGTGGGACAAAACGGAGGGGGAGGCCGTGGGTCCGGCGCCGCGGGCCGGCGCCGCCGTCCCCGCGCCCCTGCGCGCACGCTTGCGCCGGGGGCCATTGGTGCCGCCGCCTCGGTCGCCGCCGCCTCCGCCGCCTCCGTCGTCGTCGTCGTCGTCGTCCTTCGCCCACCAAGCCCCCTCCGCGCCAGCGCCGAGCGCCCCCCCCCCGGGCTCTCCGGCGAGGAGCGGGGTGAAGTCGTCGGCCGTCAACCGCGCCGACCGAGCTGCGCTCCGGGCCGCCGACGCCGCCGAAGCGTCGGGGTCGGCCGATCCCGACAACAGCAGTCCTGACAACACTGCCCGGCGCTCGAGGGCAGACAGACGTCCCAACACCGCGTCCGAGGCCAAGGCGGCGGCCGCGGCCGCCCGGGCAGGCGCGGCGTCCGCCCCCGGGGCGCCGAGGGCGCGCAGGAGGGCGGAGGCGACGTCGGCGGGGGCGGGGCCGGCGGCGGCACCCCCCGTTCCCCACCCCCCCGCCCCGAGGACGGCGGCGGCGGCAGCGGCGAGGGCGGCGGTGGCGGCGTCGGCCGTGGGTGGGGGGGAGGGGGCTCCAGCAGAGGCGTGGATTCCGAGAGCGCGGGTCAGCGCCAATAGCGCTGCTTCGGCGGCGACTTGAGCCGCGGCGGGGTCGTCGGCTGCGCCGCCACCGACAACGACGAGGGAGGCATCGGCGTCGATGACCGCGCTGGCGGCCGCCGTTGCTGCCCGCGACAGGCAGCACAGCGCGGCTGTCGCGGCCGGGGCCTCGCCCCCCCGATCCCGGCCAACGCCAACGCGTCCGCAAGCTGCCGCCAGGTAGCGCCGTGCCCCTGCGGCCTCGGCGGGGGCCAGGGGATCGCCAGAGGGGAAGGAACTGCCGTCGGCCGAGAGGAGGAGGGTCTGGGCAGCCTCGACGGTTGCCGCCGGGTCGTCGGCGGCGCCGCGCCGGCCGACAGATTGGCCGAGCCGACGGACGAGGGCACGCGCCCCAACGGCGTCGTCCGAACCTCCCGCCGGGAGGGCGACACCGCCGGCGGCGACAAGAGCGCTCGCCGCGGCGGCGCGGACGATGGAAGACGGAGCCGATAGGGCGGCGAGGAGGGAAGCGACAGGACCGGGGCCAGCCGAGGCGTCGTCGGCAGACCCCTCAAAGCCGGCGGCCGTCGCAGCTCCGATGAGGCCGTCGAGGGCGGCGGCCCGTGCGACGGGATCAAGGGCGGGGTCCGCGGCCGCCCGCGACAAAAAGGCCGCAGCGTTGCCACCCGAGGACGCGGCGGCGTCGCGGACGGCGGCGGCAGCGGCGGCGGCGGAGGCGATGACCCCAGTCTCAGAGGCCGACGCGAAAGCCCGCCGAGCTGCCTCGGCCCCGGCCCGCCCAGCCGCTGTCAGCGCCCGGCCGAGCCCGACGGCCACGCCCGCCACGGTCGCCTCGGCGGGACGGGACGATAGCAGGCGAAGCCAAGGGGCGCCGGCAACGACGCTCGCATCCCCGTCACCAGACGCGAGGGCGGCAATGGCGGCGGCGTCGGACTCGACCTCGGCCGGGCCGACACAAGTAACTGTTGCCGCCACGGCGGACCACACGTCCACCGCGGCGTCCGCGCAGATCGTCTTGGTGTTGATATCGCGCGCCATCTGAGCAGCGCGTCCGAGTGCCAGACTCGCGGCGGCAGCGGCGCGGAGACCGCCCGCGCGACCGGCGGCCGCGAGGGTGGCGGCAGCGTCGGCGACGTCAGGAGCGCCGACGACACCTGAGGCAAGGGCGCCGAGACGCGCCTCAGCCGAGGCGCACGCCCTGTCCTCGCGCGATCCGCCCGGAGTGGCCCCAGTCTCGGCAGCGTCGGCAGATTCGCGGCGGCCTCGTTTGCGCCGGCCGGGCGTCAGAGCGGCGGTGGCGGCGTCGTCGGCCTCATCCGAGGCCGCCGACCCGAGGCCCGTCCACGGCGCCGCCTCTGTTGCGGCCAGCGCCGCCGCCGCGGCCGCCCCCAGCTTGCGAGCTCCCGCTCCACCGCCCTGCGCCGCCGGGACGATAGACAGAGCCAGCAGCACGCCGTGGGCAGCATCGGCCTCGGCCGTCGTGCCCCAACAGCCTGCAGGGCCGTCGCGCCCCCCCCTCGCCGCCGCCCCGCAGAGGGCCGAGAGCGACGCCCGGAGCTCGTCTCGGGTTCCTCCGGCCTCGCTGCCCCCCCGTCCTGTCTTGGTCGGACGCCGCCCGTTCCCCGGGAGCAGCCGGGAGGCTCGAGCCCGGAGGCTTCGGCCGAGGGCCGGGGCGAGAAGGGCGGCGGGCACGACCGTTGTGTCCATCGCCGGACCCGACCCCAGGGCGGCGCTGACCACCGTGTCCACGTCGTCCTCGACCCGTCGAACGATGAGGTCGCACGCAAAGGCGCGCGCGTCGCGGGCGATCGAGGGGTCTCCCGCATCGTCAGACCGGGCCTTGGCGTCGGCGACGAGGCGGCCGAGGGACCCGAGGGCCGCCGCGCGTAGGGCGGGGGAGGCCGCGTCGGCAGCAGCGCCGATGGTTGCCGTTGTTGTTGTTGCTTGAGCAACGCCGGCCACGAGAGGCGCGCGCGCCGTGCCCGCGAGCGCCGCCGCGGCCCACTCTTGGGCGGCCCACCGTGCCGCGTCGGCGTCGGCCGCCGCCTCGCCCGTCGGCGCCGCATCGGCCGCCTCGCCCGCCGACGACCGGCGGCTCCCGCCCGGCGCCGTAGGCGCTCCGGCCTCGGACCGACCGCCGCGCAGCGCCACCGCCACCGCGGCCTCCAGCGCCTCGGGATGGCGGGCGTCGAGGACGCGTGCCGCTGCGCCCAGCCCCCCCGCGTCCTCTGCCGCGGAGTCGGCTCCCGGCCGCCAACCCGCGACCCCCGCTGCGACAACTCGGCTCGCAACGAGGGCGGCCGCTCGTGGTGTCAGCGGCACGATGGACACGAGATCTACAATGGCCCGGGCGTGGTCGGCCCGGTGTCCCGCGCTCGCGGCGAGGCCCGGCGCGAGGAGCTCGGCCGCCCGGCCGACGGCGTCGGCCCCCCGCGGGCTCCGCGCGGCGGCGCGGGCCAGGCCTCGCGCCGCGCCGGGCAAGGCCGCCCAAGCCGCGGCCACGCTTGCGGACAGACCGCCCTCGTCGGCGCCCCGCAGCGACCCCTGCGCGCGGCAGCAAGCCGCCAGGCCCGCCGCCGCCGCGTCGACGACGCCGAGCGGGCACGACCGCAGGCCTGTGGCCAGAATTGCCTCGACCGTCGCGCTCCGCAGCTGCGCCCGCGTGCAGACCATGCCCAGCACGGCCCAGCAGGCCGCCCGATGGCCCTCGGTCGGCCCGCCCCGCCCCCCCGGCCCCTGCTCGGGGCCGAGTCCCCAGGCCGCGGCCTGCACAAGGCTCGACGCGAGCGCCTCCTCGGGACCCCCCGGGCCGCACCCGGCGAGGACGTCGGCCACGAGGGCGGCGAAGAAGGACGCGTGCCGCGGGGACTCGGTCGCGGCGCTCGCGGCCCTCCGGCACGCCGCCATGCAGGCCGCCAGAACGGCCGGATCGCGGCGGCAACGGTCCGCGATCTTGCTCCGGGGGGGCGGGGCGCCCGACCGCGCGGCGCCCGCGAGGAAGGCCCAGGGCGTCCCGCGGAGCTGGCAGAGCGAGACAGCGCGGATGAACTCGGGGGCGTCGTGCCAGGGCAGGAGGGCGCCGACGAGGGCGTCGACTCCCCCGGCGGCGCGGCCGGGGCGGGACTGGGGTCGATACACGCGGATGACGTGCTCGAGGGCCTGTGGGTGGAGGGGGGGTGGG